>Ga0208905_1000434_pt1 | contig 21112 bp, 16 predicted proteins | sample AntAceMetag02UKS_FD_184776 | JGI IMG/M metagenome (GOLD analysis project Ga0208905, IMG submission 184776) | Saline lake microbial communities from Ace Lake, Antarctica - Antarctic Ace Lake Metagenome 02UKS (SPAdes) (version 2) | ecosystem: Environmental > Aquatic > Non-marine Saline and... | reverse complement strand
CCGATCAGAGGAGATTCATGATCGTGGCCGTGGGCCTTAACGAATCCGGGGAGTAGAACCGTATCCAGGCAGGGGATATCCTCTCCCGAGGCGGGGACGGAATCACCCATCCCGATGACCCGCAGGTTATTCAGATATTTCCCGATAATCCTTTTTCCCGTCTCCGGGGTATATCTTCCCACCTCCTTAATGGTATCTCCTGCGATCAGGAGATACCCGTCTTCAATCCTGGTCTCCAGCCCCAAACGTTTGCTCAAAGGCAACAGCAGCCGGCTCCGAATTAATGTATATTTTTTATTCATTTCATCGATTCCCGTTAATTCTCCATCTGTCAGATCTTATCTCGTTTCATCAATTCTCAACAGCATAAAAATCTTTTATCTTTTCCGCGTAGCTACTATGCAAGTATAGCTTTCATTATATTATACCGTGACCTTGAACAAAATTTCTTCATTTGATTTCTCCTGATACTACTCCAACTGTAGAAAGGATATAATGGAGGCAAGGTAAATGAAAGTGAAATTTAACCCGAATTTAACCCCAGAGTTTCAACCATTACCTATGCAGCCGATTATGGGGGAAAAATGGTTAGTATTTCATCATTGCATGATTAGAGCTTCTATTCTATTATCCCTACCGGTTAATCATTCTCGAAATATATCCCTGTTTCGGAATTTTTAGCCCGAGGGTCTTGTTCGCCTCTGGAGGAGATGCGCCTCTTATCCCACGGTAATCGTATTTTCCAAAGGAAAAATCAGATTATTCCAACAAAACGCACCGGTAAAATTATTAAAATAATTTATGGTGTTGATCTGTATATAATTATTCCGGTCTTGGTTCAAAACTAAGTTAGCGCGAAGCGCTAACTTATAAGTGAGGTCAAATATGAGTGTACCCAATTTACAGAAAGTATTATATCCGGAGACGATTGATGATGCGCGGGGGCTGGTCGCTGCCCACGGAAAGAAGGCGAAATACTACTCCGGAGGGGTGACCTTCATCTTCGCCAAACAGACGGGAGTGGAAGAACTGGTCTCACTATCTTGTCTGCCGTTAAATTTTATCAAGAAGAAAACCGGCGGCCTCCGGATCGGTTCCACCACCCTGATCGCGGAGATGGTAGAGTCCCGGGCGGTTAAGTCTTACGCGGATGGAGCGTTGTGGAGAGCCGCCCGTGGGATCGGATCCATTCTCAACCGGAACCTGATTACTGTCGGCGGCAACCTGGTTCAGCCCTTTATCTGGTCCGATCTCTCGACGATAGCCGTGGCCTTGGGTGCCAGGATCACCGTTCGGGGAGAGGAAGAACGGGTCTATGACGCGGAGGAATTCTTCTCCCGGATTCCTCGCCAACTCATGAAGCCGGCTGATCTGTTGACCGAGATCTATTTTCCGGCGCTCCCCGAACAGAGCCGGGCGTCCTACGAGAAATTCTCTCTGACCGCGGTTGATTTCGCCTATCTAAAGGCGGCAATCGTCTACAATGGCGGCCCCCGCTATTGTCGGGATATTACCATTGTCATCGGGGGCGCGGCGCTGCTCCCCCAGCGAGCGGTCGCGGCAGAGAAACTGATGCGGGGCAAGCGCGTTACCCGGAAGCTCTTCGAAGAAGTGGCCGCGAAAGCGGCCGGTGAGATCAAGATGACCCGGGATATCAGATGCCCGGAACGTTCCAAAAGAAAGATCTGTGCCGGAGTGATCAGAGGGATGCTGGAGGGAATGAAAGAATGAACATCGAACAGGGGAAGTGCCTTGAGTGCCTAAAGTGCTCTAAAGTGCCTAAAGTTGTCGCATCGGCCATCGGCATCTCGGGGTAAAAATCAGTGGAAAGCACAGCCGCCAACCCGAGGCAAAACAATCAGTGTAAATCTGTGCAATCTGTGGACAAAAAAGGGGGCGAGGCCGGGGGGGAAGAGAAAGTTGACGGTTGACGGTTGTCAGTTGACGGAGAAAATTCATTAGATAGAAGTCTTTATTATATTTTTCATTCGTGTATCCCGCAAAATGACCTTCAATCATCGCAGGGTAAAATTCGCGAAATTAGTAGTTCTTAAAAGGGGGCGAGGCGGGGGAAGCAATTAGTGTAAATTAGTGTAATTAGTGGACAAAAAAGGGGCTGAGGTCGGGGTGGTGCAACCAGAAAAAGTGACAACTTTAAATCAGGACATGACAGAAAATTGACTTGAAAAGTTTTATCAAAAGCAACGAAGTAATTCACCACGAAGTGCACGAAGAATAATTGAAGGGAAACAAGATTTAGCTCATTCCTCTATAAATCTTCGTGAACTTCGTGGTTCCGATTTATTTTTAAAGGAGAATAGAATGAAGTTACAACTGACGGTCAATGGGGAGAAGAAATCGATTGAGGTTAAGCCCTCCGAGACACTCCTGGAGTTACTCCGGAGGATGGGATACAAGAGTGTCAAGTTCGGATGCGGCGAGGGGTTCTGCGGTGCCTGTACGGTTATCCTGAACGGCCGCCCGGTCAACTCCTGCCTGGTGCTGGCCGCCACAGTCGATGGCAAGGAGGTGGTGACGGTGGAAGACCTGGGCGACAGCCGTAACCTTCACCCTCTCCAGGTGGCGTTTATGGATGCCGGGGCGATCCAGTGCGGCTTCTGTACCCCGGGAATGTTGCTCTCCGCCAAATCCCTCCTGGAGCGTAAATCCAACCCCTCCACCGCTGAGATCAAAGAAGCCCTGGAAGGAAACCTCTGCCGCTGTACCGGCTACATCCAGATCATTGAAGCGGTAAAACTAGCGGCGAAAAGAATTCGACAGAAGAATAAAAGATGAACGTCGAACAAGAGAAGTGCCTAAAGTTTGAAATGCGCTTCAGCCAGAGGCTGATCCGCCTCTGGCGGAAAAGTGCCTAAAGTTGGAAGTTGTTGCTTCGCCTGGCGGATGGCGTAAAACTTAACGTTCAATGACAATTCGCATAGATTCGCGAGCAGCGCAAAATGACCTGCGGTCATCGCGGGGTAAAATTCGCGGTTTAAAAAAGGGGCCGAGGGAAAGGAAGGTTGTCCCCATTAGATAAGCTTCGCCATCTAACGGGGCAGGCAGTTGACAGTTGTCGGTTGACAGCAGAAAAATTCGCTATGTTTGGATCGTTTGTTTGCAGTTTTTAAATTCGTGAAATTCGCGTAATTCGTAGTTCAAAAAGGGCCGAGGCGAAACAATCAGTGTCAATCTGTGAACCCGCAAAATGACCTTTGGTCATCGCGGGTTAAAAATCTGTGGACAAGAAAGGGGGCGAGGTGGGGGGATCAATTAGTGTAAATTCGTGTACCACGCAAAATGACCTTCGGTCATCGCGGGGTAAAATTAGTGGACAAAAAAGGGGGCGAGGTAGGGGGATCAATCAGTAATATTAGTGGACTGCAAAAGGATAAGAAGATGAAGAAATTTCAGGAAGTCAGCCGTAAGACCCGGAAGGTCGATGGGGTGAGTATCGTAACCGGGAGAGCGAAGTATACCGATGACTTTGATATGCCGGGGATGCTTCGGGTCAAAGTATTGCGCAGTCCCTTTGCTTCCGCACGGATTAAAAAGATAAATGCCCGGAAGGCCCGGCGGCTCCCCGGAGTGGCCGCGGTGCTGACCTGGCGGGATCTCCCCCGGCGACTTTATACCACCGTCGGGGTGGGCTATCCGGAGCCGTCCCCTTACGATACTTACGTGCTGGATAATATTGTTCGGTTTGTCGGGGATGAGGTGGCGATTGTGGGGGCCGAGACCGATGAGATCGCCGAGGCGGCGATGAAGCTGATCGAGGTGGAGTATAAGATCCTTCCTCCGCTGCTTGATCCACGGAAAGCGATGGAGAAGGGAGCACCTCTGGTCCACGGGGAGAAAGAGTGTCATATTCTGATTCCCGTACCGTATGAACCGGAGATCAACCGGGTCGCCCGGATTGATGCCGAGGTGGGAGATGTGGAACTGGCGCTCTCGGAATCGGAGATCGTGCTGAAGCGGGAGTTCGAAGCGCAGACTGCCAATCACGCTCCGATCGAGCCCCACTGTGCTCTCAGCTATCTCGATGAATCCGGCCGGCTGGTGGTGATCGCGGCCACCCAGGTCCCCTTTCACGTGCGAAGGAAGCTTAGCCTGGTCTTCGACCTTCCGGTTAAGAAGATCCGGGTGATCAAGCCCCGGCTGGGAGGAGGTTTCGGCGGGAAGCAGGATGTTCTCCTTGAACCCTACGCGGCGGCAATCACGCTGAAGACCGGCCGGCCCGCCAAGTACCGGATGACCCGGACCGAAGTTTTTATCGGAACGCGGCTGAGGCATAGTATGATCTGTGACGTCACGATCGGATCGGATAAAAATGGCAACCTGAAAGCCTTTGATCTCTATGCCCTGACCAATACCGGTGCCTACGGGACCCAGGGGTTTACCGTCACCACCTGTGCCGGTACCCGGACCTTGCCTCTCCTCAATCGATCGGATATGCGTTTCCGTGCCGATGTGGTTTATACCAATCATCCGGTGCCGGCCGCCTATCGCGGTTATGGAGGGACTCAAGCCATCTTCGCCACGGTGGGGACACTCGATGAGCTGATCTGCCAACTGGGTGTCGATCCGATCGAGTTCTATATCAAGAATACCGTGAAACCAAACTCCGAGGTGCCGATTCTCAGCGAACTGGGAGAAGGAGAATCTACCTCGGCGCCTCTGGTCCGGAGCTGTGAGCTGGCCGCCTGTATCACCGAAGGAGCCCGGGTCTTCGGCTGGAAGAAAAAGAAGAGCCGGCCGAAAGATACCGGCCGTTTTCGGCGAGGTTTGGGGATGACGATCATGATGCAGGGCTCGGCCATCCCCCTGATCGATATGGCCTCCGCCTTCATCAAGATGAACGAAGACGGCTCCTTCAACCTGCTGATGGGCGCGACCGAACTCGGGCAGGGTTCCGATACCGTCCTGGCCCAGATCGCCGCCGAGGAGTTGACGGTCAATACCGATGACATCATCGTCTACTCCTCCGATACCGATCTCACCCCCTATGACAAGGGAGCATATGCCTCTTCCACCACCTATCTCTCCGGGAACGCGGTCAAAAAAGCCGCCGGGAAAGTCCGGGAGCAGATACTGGAAGTGGGGGCGAGGATGCTGGGAACAACTGAAGATCAGGTCTCTCTGGAGAAGGCCCGGGTAATCGGCCCCGCCGGGAAGTCGGTATCCCTGAAAGAGGTCGGCCTCTCTTCACTCTATCAGACCGACCAGTTCCAGATCTCCGCTATTGCCTCCCAGACCACGAAAGAATCTCCGCCACCCTACGCCGCCGACTTCGCGGAGATAGAAGTCGATACCTATACCGGCAAGGTCCGGGTCCTGAAATATCTCCAGGCGATTGACTGCGGGACACCGATCAACCCCGACCTGGTCCGGGGACAATCTATAGGAGGAATCGTCAACGGACTCAGTTACGCCCTGACCGAACGATTTATCTTCGACCGGAAAGGAAAAGTTCTCAATCCCAACTTCGCCTATTACAAGTTATTCGGAACCCGGGACATCCCGGATATTACCACCATCTTCGTCCCCTCCTATGAGCCGACCGGCCCTTTCGGGGCCAAGAGCATGAGCGAACTCTCAATCAACGGCGGTCTCCCGGTAATCTCCAACGCGATCTATGACGCGGTGGGGGTCCGCCTCCGGAAATCCCCCTTCACCCCCGATAAGGTGCTGGAAGCCATGGAGAAGAATTCCAGTATATAACGGTAGATATACCCGGTTCGAAAAACAGCTCCTGTTTACCAGGACTAATTAAAACCACGAAGGACACGAAGATCACGAAGGTTTTTTGAGAAATGAGTTACATCTTGATTTTCTTCTCAACTATTCTTCGTGATCTTCGTGTCCTTCGTGGTAAGAAGGCTTTTCGAATAAGCTATAGTTATTCATATTAATATGAATACCCGGGAAGAGCTGATCGAGGGAAATTCCGAACTTCGGCGTCGACCGAAGGAGTGTACGAAACTGGCCGCCCGGCAGAAGGAGATAGAGATCGATGGTATCCTTAACCTTAATTAAAAGAGGAGATTAAATGAACGGAAAAGAAGACGAGAAATTTATTCGATTGGCCTTCGAGCAGGCCCGGAAGGCGGTTGAGGCTGGCAATGAGCCATTCGGCGCGGTCCTGGTGAAAGATGGCGAGGTGGTCGCGTTCGGGCAGAACAAGATCAACACTGAGAGTGACCCGACCTACCATGCCGAGACCGGCCTGATTCGGGATTATTGCCATGAGGCAAAGGTCACCGATCTCTCCGATTATACTCTCTATACTTCCTGCGAGCCCTGCGTGATGTGCGCCAGCTGCATGGTCTGGTCCAAACTGGGGCGGATGGTTTACAGCATCACGGGCCACCAGCTCCTCGAGATAGTGGGTGAGAGCCCCAGCGCCGCCTTCTCCCAGGAGGATGACCGGGGGATAGACATGCCCTGCGCCGAGGTCTTTAAATACAGCCGTAATCCGATCGAGGTAATCACCGGGATCTTGGAAGATGAAGGATTGGAGTTATACCGGAGTTACCTGACGGGAAAAGACGGTTGACCCCGTTGGATAGGCTTCGCCATCTAACGGGACAGGCAGTTGGTGGGAAAAATAAAGTTGAAGGTTGACGGGAATAAAATAGGATTTTAATTATATTGCATGGACAAGTGATCTTTATTACCGCAAAGAACAAGGAAATAGCGATGACACTGGGAAAAGAGATTTTGATCCGACACGGGATCATAGTTACTGTTGATGAGGAAGATACAATCTATGAAGATGGGGCGCTGCTGATCCGGGGGGACCGGATCGCCGATATCGGAGATGACCGGGAACTGGCGGATAAATACCCTTTGATCGAGACGGTGATCGATGCCTCCCAACAGGCGGTTATTCCCGGCTTAATAAACACCCATCTTCACTCCGGCTTGATCCGAGGGACGGCGGAAGATCTGCCTCTCTTTGAGTGGCTGATCAAGCATGTTGACCCGATGCATAAAGCCCTCCGGGAGGATGAAGCTTATGCCGCCGCCCGGCTCTGCTATGCTGAAGGGCTTAAATCCGGCACCACCTGCATGATGGACATGTACCGGTATATGCACCGGTGTGCCGACGCGGCGGAAGAGTTGGGGAACCGGGTGATCCTGGCGCCCTACGTGGCCGATAAGCCCGGCTATGATTACTTCGAAACCATGGAGGCCAATGAACGGTTGATCCGGGAACGGAACAATACCGCCTCCGGCCGGATCAAGGTCTGGGTGGGTCTGGAGCACCTGGTCTACTGCACCGGGGATGCTTTTAAAGAGGCGGTCCGCCTGGCCGAAAAGTACGATACCGGAATTCACACCCACGGGGAAGAATCCCTGGAGATGGCTCTCCGGATTACCAGGCATTACGGCCGTAGTCCCACCCGGGTCTTCTTCGATTACGGGATTCTGGGGCCCCGAACCGTTCTGGCGCACTGTGTTCAGGTCACCTCCGAGGAGATCGATATTATCGCCCGGACCGGCACCGGGGTGGCCCACTGCCCGGTCAGCAATATGAAACTGGCCTCCGGCGCGGCCCCGATTCCCCGCTTTCTGGAAAGAGGAGTCAATGTCGGACTGGGCACCGATGGGGTTAAAGAGAATAATAATCTGGATATGTTTGAGGAGATGAAGTTCGCCTCCCTGTTGCAGAAATTCCACCGGCTTGATGCCACCAGCATGGATGCTAATACCACTTTCCGGATGGCTACCATTGGTGGGGCCAGGACTCTGGGACTGGACGATGAAATCGGTTCGCTCGAGGTAGGCAAGAAAGCCGATCTGGTGCTGGTCAATCTGAGCGCGTTGCATACGACTCCGATAATGGGGGGAAAATATTTCAACGCGGTTGCTCACCTGGTCTTCGCCGCCAATGGAACCGATGTGGAATGGGTTTTTGTCGACGGCCGTCCGGTAGTGGCGGATGGAGAGTTAACCACGGCCAGCGAGGAGGATATCATTTACCAGGCCCAGGCGGCCGCCGATCGCCTCTTCGAACGGCGAGAACCCCTGGTCCCCCAATCGGTCTCCATCGATAATGTTGAAATATAACCTGGTTTACGCTCTCCCACCGTAATTTTTTTTAGACAGTTAGTTGATTAGTGTGGTATTATATGAAAGGTGGTTTCGCGGTGTCTGCTTTGGAATTTCCTCCCGAAATACTTCGGGATCCCGAGTTGTTTAATATTAAGTCTCGGGACAATAAATGGCATCTGATTAACCTGAAAATTGTTTAAGCACCTGATTTATCTGATTTACCTGATTAACCTGAAAAAATCAGTGCAATCAGGTGCTAATAAAAGGGGGTGAGGTTGGGGCGAAATAGTTGCGAAGCTAAGTTCTTTCCCCGGAATCAATAATTATTTATTTATAAAACCAAAAGGCCGGATCAGAAGGAAGGGAGGTGATGAAATTCGAGGGCCGCATAAAATCGTTTAAATCAGGTTAAACCAAAGGAGGAAGACGATGAAGAGATGGAGTGTTTTATTGATGCTGGCGGCGGCGGTTCTGATGTCGGGAGCTGTTTCGATTGCTGCTACCGCCACTAAAGAGAAACCTTTGAAAGTTGCCTTGATCCTGCCCGGCAAAAAAGATGATGTCTCCTGGAATCAGGCCATGTACGAGAGCGCTAAAGCTCTGGAGAAAAAGCTCGGGGACAAAGGCAAAGTAACCATTACGGAGAATGTTTATGAAGTGGCCGATATCGAGCCGGCCCTGCGCGACTTTGCTTCCGAGGGTTACGACGTGATCATCGGGCATGGGTTTCAGTTTATGGAACCGATCATCAAGGTGGCCGAGGATTTCCCCAAAACTTATTTTCTTCTTGGCACCGGTTATAAGACTCTCCCCAACACCTGTGTCTATGACGTAAAGCTGGAAGAGGGCGGTTATCTGATGGGGACTATGGCGGGGCTGCTGACCAAGACCAACAAAATCGGTGTGATCGGCGGTTGCGATGTTTCGGAGATCTACCGTGGTCATGAAGCCTTCAAATATGCCGCCAAGCAGGTCAACCCCAAGGTGGAGGTTCAGGAACTTTATACCGGGGACTGGACCGACGCCCTCAAGGCCAAGGAAGGAGCCATCTCCATGTACGAATCGGGTGTGGATATTATTTGGCACTCCGGGGATGGGATTGGACTGGGAACGGTGGCCGCCGGCAAGGAAAAGGGTAAGATGGTCCTGACCAATGTCTGCGATCAGAACAAACTGGCCCCCGAGGCAGTGGTGAGCGGGATTGTCGAATACTTCACGCCGGCTATTTTGCAGGCGATTGACGACATCCAGAAGAATAACTTCACCAACCGGAAGAACAAGTTTTACTGGCTCACCTTCGGCAATGGCGGACTCTACATGGCTCCGTTTCACAACCATGACAAGGATATCCCCCAGAAGGTCAAGGATAAACTGGCCGAGGTGACGAAACAACTGGCGGACGGAACCGCCAAGATGCCCCATTTCGATAAATAACCGGAACGGGATCGGTCGGAACAATAGGATGGATGGGATGGTTCAACCATCCCATCCATCCTGTTAATTTTACTGCCTCGGTGATTTCAATAATCCCTGGAGAAAACTGTGACTGAATATGCCGTCCGGATGCGGAAGATCACCAAGCGGTTCGGCGCTCTGATCGCCAATGATCATATCTCGCTGGATCTTCGCTGGGGTTCTATTCACGGGCTTTTAGGAGAGAATGGGGCGGGCAAAACCACCCTGATGAATATCCTCTATGGCCTCTACCATCCCGATCAGGGAGAGATCGAGGTGGACGGACATCCGGTCCGGATCGACTCTCCTCTCCAGGCGATGGAACTCGACATTGGAATGGTCCATCAGCACTTCATGCTGGTTCGGCCCTTCACCGTGACTGAAAATATTGTTCTGGGACTCCCTTCGGCCCGCCGGCCCTTTCTCGACCTTAAAGCCGCCACCCGGCGGATTGAAGAACTTTCCGCCAAGTATCAGCTCAAGATCGATCCCTCGGCTCGTATCTGGCAACTTTCCGTGGGGGAAGCGCAGCGGGTGGAGATCCTGAAGAACATCTATCTTGACACCCGGATCCTGATTCTGGACGAACCGACCACGGTCCTTACTCCTCAGGAGATCCGGGAGCTTTTCGAAATCATGCGTCTGATGAAGGCGGACGGCAAATCGATCATCCTGATAACCCATAAATTAGAGGAGATTCTGGCGGTCACCGACGAGATCTCGGTGCTGCGGGCTGGGAAGTTGGTCGGGAATACACCGACCGACCGGACCACCCGGAATGAGCTGACCCGGATGATGGTCGGGCGGAATGTCCTTTTCGATTTCTCCCGGAAACGAACCCGGCCGGGAAGAGCGGTTTTAAAGGCCCGGAGGGTGAGCGCCCTCGGCGACAAGGGACTGCCGGCTCTTCGGGAGGTCAGCTTCGAGGTGAGGAAGGGGGAGATTCTGGGCGTGGCCGGGGTCGCCGGAAACGGCCAGAAAGAACTCTGCCAGGTCCTCTCCGGCCTGCGCCCGGTCACTTCAGGCCGGGTCTTTCTCGGCGAACGTGATTTTACCAATCGTCCCCCCAAGGAGTTCATCGATAATCAGATGGCCTACATCCCCGAAGACCGCCAGGAGACCGGCCTGGTGATGGAAGCCGGCTTGACTAAGAATTTTATTATCAAAAACTTCGACCGCCGCCCCTTCTCCCGCCGCGGTTTTTTAAATGGCCCGGCGGTAAAAAAGAACGCCGGACAGTTGATCGAGGAGTTCAATATTAAAACCGTTTCCGGGCAGGCCCGGGCCAAAGAACTCTCCGGGGGCAATCAACAGAAGGTGGTCCTGGCCCGGGAGATCAGCAGCAAACCGAAGATCCTGATCGCCAATCAGCCCACCCACGGGTTGGATGTCGGCGCGACCGAGTATGTCCGGCAGTGTCTGCTCGATCAGAGGGGAGAGGGGGTTGGAGTCTTGCTCATATCGGCCGACCTCGATGAAATTTTCCAGCTCTCCGATCGAATCGCGGTGATCTTCAAAGGTGAAATTATGGATATTATTGACCGGCCGGACGCACAACTGGAACTGGTCGGCCGGTTGATGGCCGGGTCCCGGGAAGAGGGGGCGGCATGAAGAGTGGCGCCGGCCGCACCGCGCGAATCTTACCCGCGGTTCTTCCCCCCCTGATCAGCGTGCTGCTCGCCTTCATCGTTGGCGGTCTGCTGCTCATACTGCTGGGCTACAATCCCCTGGAAGCCTACGCCATGCTCTTCCGAGGCGCTTTCGGATCTACCAACCGCATCTGCGAGATCTTGGTTAAGGCTGCTCCGTTGATAATCCTGGCTCTCGGGATCTCAATCGCCTTTAAGAGCCAGATCTGGAATATCGGAGGGGACGGCCAGTTCACCATCGGGGCGATCTTCTCGGTCTGGGTTGCTCTCAATGTCGGCTTGCCCCCGGTCCTTCTGGCGCCTCTCACTTTCCTGGCCGCTTTCGCAGGGGGGGCCTTCTGGGGCGGGATCGCCGGTCTTTTGAAATCGAGGTTCAATGCCAACGAAGTTATTACTACCCTGATGCTGAACTACATCGCCGTGTATATCTTGGGCTGGCTGGTGCTGGGTCCAATGATGGATCCGGCCGGTCACGGTTTCCCTCAAACTCAACTGGTCGGAGAAGCGCTCCGGATGCCGATTCTTATCGCTCACACCCGTCTCCACGGGGGGATCATCCTGGCCCTGATAATGGTAGTCCTGATTTATTTCTTCTGGAAAACCACCCTGGGATTCCGCATCGAGCTGGTCGGCAAGAGCGTCAAGGTGGCCAGGTACGCCGGGATCAATGTCCCCCGGACCATGGTTTTAACCATGGTGATCTCCGGAGGAATGGCCGGGATCGCCGGCTGGTGCGAGGTCTTTGGAATCCACTACCGCCTGCTGGATCACCTTGCCGCTGGTTACGGGTACCTAGCTATTGTGGTGGCGCTCCTGGCCGATCTCAATCCAATCGGGATCATTATCTCGGCTTTCTTCTTCTCCGCCCTGATGGTAGGCGGCGCCACCATGGAGCGTATGGCCGGGATTCCCTTCTCCCTGGTCGATATTATCGAGGGTCTGGTCATTATCTTTGTCATCAGCCGGGTCATCTATACCCGATGGAGGGGAGATCGTGCTTGATCAATTATTTACAGCCGGTTTTGTGATCAGTTTTTTAGCGGGCGCGGTCCGGATGAGCGTCCCGATCCTCCTGCCGGCCCTGGGCGAGATCTTTACCGAGCGGGCCGGGATTCTTAATCTGGGGCTGGAAGGAATTATGCTGGTAGGCTCTGTCTGCGGATTCTGGGGAACGTATGCCACCGGAAGCCTTCTGGTCGGTCTTCTGGCCGCGGTTGCGGCCGGGATCCTCTTTTCCCTGGTCATGGCCTTTCTCTGCATCACGGTGCGGGCCAACCAGATCATCGCCGGCACCGCCGTCACCATCCTGGGAGGCGGTCTCTCCATTCTCATCTTCCGGGCCGTCTTCGGGATCCGGATGCTGCCCCCTTCAGTGGAGATCTTCCACCCCCTCCATATTCCCCTGCTTTCAAAGATCCCTCTTCTGGGACCGATCCTCTTCCAGCAGAACCTCATGGTCTATCTTACCTGGGCGCTGATGATCGTCTCCGGGATCGTTCTCTTTAAGACCACCTTCGGACTCAAGGTACGGGCGGTGGGGGAACACCCCCGGGCGGCCGACTCACGGGGGATCAACGTCATCCTTATCCGGTATATCTGTGTGATGATCGGCGGGGGATTCGCCGGGCTGGGGGGCGCCTTCCTCTCCATCGGCTTTATGAATACTTTCCTCGATCAGATGACCGGGGGGCGGGGGTTTATAGCGGTGGCGGTGGTGATCTTCTCCCGCTGGAACCCCTATCGGGCTATGGGAGCGGCCCTGATCTTCGGCTGCGCCAACGCGCTCCAACTGCGCCTCCAGGCGCTGGGGTTCCCCATCCCGCATCAGTTCCTGCTGGCTTTTCCGTATGTTCTTACCATCCTGGCTCTGATCAGTGTCTCCAAACGAGCTGAGGTCCCGGCCGCCTTCACTATCCCCTACACCCGGGGAGAGTCATGATGATAGTGAGAGTAATCGGATTGTGGATTTTGGTGGCCGGTTTAATCCTGCCCCGGCCCGGTTTTACCGGGCCGGACCAAGTGAAAATGGAAGACTGTGCCCGGAACCGGATGGAAGCTTTCATCCGGGTGGTCAATGAAAACCGCCCGGAAAAAGTTTATGATTACCTTCTGCCTTCCATCCAGGCTTTGATCGACCGGGATGGATTCGTGCTTAATTTTACCCGGGAACGATCCTATCCCTATCTCACCCCGCTTTATCTTTATCTGGAAAAGTTGAAACTCGATCCGGATCAATCCTCTGGCCGGGCAATATGCCGGGTAGCGGCGCGGCTTCCCGGTCAGATCAGGGTCTTCCCGATCATTTTCACGGACGGAAGCTACTTTGTGGACGCCTTCCGCGAGATCGCCGACGGCAGCTTCGCGGAAAAGTTCGACAGACTGCCGGTCTTCCCGGACCGGTGAATCTTTATCAAATGAACGATTGCTGCGGACTTGTGTTCGAAGTTTGGAGTTGGAAGCCTGCCCGCCGTAGCTTTAGCGGAGGCTGGTTCGAAGTTCATCTCTTATTCCCCTCGTAGTCTCTCCGGCCGAATGGGGAGTCGATCAATCTCAATATTGGTCCGTTCCTCGACTGCGGCGGTGATAGCCGGGGGGAGGGCCACCAGTCCCAGTTCGCCGCCGCCCTTGGCGCCGTAAGGTCCGGTCTCTTCTCCTTCTCCTACCGTGATGACCCGGATTGGGCAGAGGTCGAGGATGGTGGGGATGATATAGGTGCTCATGCTGGTCTGGAGGGGAATCCCTTCTCTGAAACTTAGCTCCTCCATCAGGGCATAACCGACTGCCTGCGCTGCTGCTCCTTCCATCTGCCCCTCCAGACTGCGCTGGTTGATGACCTGCCCGGTATCGGTAACCTGGCAGATATCGATGAGGTTGATTTCTCCGGTGAGGGGGTCAATCCTCAGTTTTACCGCGGCGGCGATGAATGAGTAGATCCGATGAGGTAGTCCGGGTATGATTCCTTCCTCTCGGGAACCGGGAAAGACCGCGCTTCCGGTGGCGGAGTCTCCGCCTTCCTTTCTCAGTTTCCGGGCCGCGGCGATGAGGGCATTCCCGACGATGAAGGTGACCCGGGAGGCTGCGGTGGTGCCGCAGGCATGGGTCTCTTCGGTGTCGGCGGAGATGATCTTGATCCGGTCGATCGGGACTTTTAACTCTTGCGCGGCCAATTGGGAGAGGACGGTGAGCATTCCCTGACCGATCTCCACCGTACCGGCCCGGACCAGGTAGTTTTTTCCTTGCTTCTCGATCGTCACCTCGGCCGTGTCGGGGATTCCCATTCCCATCCCGCAGCACATGCTCCCGGCCGCCATCCCCCAGGACAGCTCGGGGTCCTGGTTATCGGATCGATCCCGCCAGAGTGGGGTATCCTCTAAGGCGTTCAGCGCTTCTCCTAATCCCACCGAACACTCCAGCCGGTTTCCCAGGGGCCAGTCATCGCCCTTTTTCAGGGCGTTCTTCCGCCGCAGTTCGACCGGGTCAATTCCCAGGCGGCGTCCACCCCGGTTGATCAATGTCTCCACACAGAACTGGGTCTGAAACGCTCCAAAACCGCGGAAGGCACTGGCCGGGGGCTTGTTGGTGAAGACCAGATAACCATCCAGCTTGACATGTTCGAACCGGTAGGGACCGGCAAAGTGCTCTATCCCCAGTCCCAGTACCGCCGGCCCCAACCCCCGGTAGGACCCGGTATCAAAGTAAACCTCTCCCTCAAAAGCCGTAAAGGTACCATCACGCTTCAATCCGATCCGGGCCTTTAATCGGGTGGGATGTCTCTTGTAGGTGGCGATCAATGACTCCCGGCGGGAGAAGATCAACCGGACCGGACGGCCCGTCTTCCAGGCGGCCAGGGCCAGGTAGATCTGAACGGTATTTCCGTCCTTTCCTCCGAACGCTCCTCCTACCCAGGGGGTCTTAATCCGAACTATTTCCGGGGGAAGTCCCAGGGTCCGGCAGATCTCTTCCCGGTCCAGGAAGGGGTTCTGGGTCCCGGCGCTGACCGTAAGAACTCCCCGCTCATCGACCCAGGCCACCCCGGACTCGGTCTCCAGGTAGAGATGCTCCTGCATGGGGAGATCGAAATTGCCGGAGACGATCAGGTCGGCGGCGGCGAATCCCTTTTTTACGTCACCCCGGTCGATGTGGATCTCATGGGCCAGGTTCCCATCCGCTTGCACCATCGATCCTCCGGGCCGGAGAGCGGTTTCCGGATCAGTGACGACCGGCAGCGGATCATAAAAAACCTTAACGCGGTCAGCTAATTCGGCGGCGGTATCTTCATCCGGCGAGGCCACCATCGCGACCGGTTCCCCGTAGAAACGAACCTTCTTATCCGCGAAGACCGGCTGATCCTTGACCAGGCTGCCGAAGCTGTTCTCCTTAAGATCGGCGGCGGTAAAAAAATAGTGGTCGCGAAGATTGGAGATATCCGGAAATTCCATTCCGGTAATCAATCCATGGGCTTGGTCGGAACGAACCAGTTTGAGGTGGAGCATCCCGGGCAGATCGAGATCCCCGGAGTACCGCGCGGCCCCGGTTACCTTCTCCCGGGCGTCCGTGCGAACAATTGATTCTCCAATCAGGTTGTTCATAACAGTTTACTTATAATTTATGATTAATATTTATTAAAAATCAGTTTGCCCGGGGAAACTCCCGAAATTCAGGGTTTCCATTCAGTCACTAAGCAAGTTACTCTCCCCTCCGGTAAGGATGATTAAGAGCCGATGGGACTGCTTTTTGTTTTCTTAAAGATATCAGCATAATTACAGTCAGGAGATAGGGGATCATCAGCAAAAATTGGGACGGGATGTTCACACCCATACTCTGGAGACGATACTGTGCTATATCCGCGAAACCAAAGAGGAGAGAACCGGCTAATATTCCCCAGGGATTCCACTTTCCCAGGATAACTATCACTAAAACAATGAACCCTCTCCCTCCTGTCATATGCTCAGTATAAGCTCCCACCTCAAATAGTGACATATAAGCTCCAGCCCAACCGGCTAATAATCCAGCGACGATAAGCGCTCCATATCTTGTTTTAGTCACATTAATACCGGCGGTGTCGGCCGCCCGGGGATTTTCTCCCACAGCACGGATATTCAATCCGGTGGGAGTTTTAAAGAGGAAAAGGTAGACTACAATCACTAAAACTCCAGCGACATAAACCATAATATTCAATTTCACCAGATAAGGCCCCAGGAGAGGAACAAACTTAAGAAAGCCGGTATAAGAATCCACATCCACCGTTGGCAGCATATAATGAATCCCAACAGCCTTCTGATAAATGATATTAGCTAAACCCAACCCCAGCAGCCAAATTAATAATCCACTTAACATTTGATTAGCATTTCGGGTGACCGCCATGTAGGCCATTAACAGGGCCATCATTATTCCTATCGCCCCGGAAAACAACAGTCCCACCAGAAGACTTCCGCTGTACCAGGTGCCGAGAAAGCCGCTGACTGCTCCCATCAGCATCATTCCTTCACAGCCAAGATTAAGAACCCCCGCTTTCTCAGTCACGTTTTCTCCGAGCCCGGCCAGGAGAAAAGGCACCGAAGAGTTGATAGTAGAAAGTATTGTACTTGTGTAGATATCCATGGTTCTAAAATTTATTTATTTTTTAAATAGCCCGCTAAGAATATAAAGATTATTAAAATCGCCTGAATAGTTAATACTATCCCGGAAGGGACCTCCATCTCTCGCTGGATTGCATCAGTTCCAATCATAATCACCGCGAAAAAAAAAGTGGAGACAACCACTCCCAGGGGTTTGAGTTTTCCCAAGATCGCGATCAATATGGCAATAAATCCAAATCCGGGGGAAAACCCCCTTATGAGACGGTGATAAGTCCCACAAATTTCCCCCATACCTCCCAGTCCCGAGAGTCCGCCGCTGATTAACATCGATATCACTATGGTAGCGGTGGTGTTAATGCCGGCAAATCTACTGGCTTCGGGATTTTTTCCCACCGCGGTAATTGAAAATCCCAGGGCCATTTTTCTGAACATAAAATAAAGCAAGATCGCCGCAGCCAGCCCAATGATAAGGCTGGCATTGATAGAAGTCCCCTTAAATAGTAATGGCAGGTAGGCCCCCTGACCTATAGGGGAAGTTTGAGGTTCCATCACAGTCCGATCTCTCCAGGGACCGACTATCAAATAAGTTGAAAATAATATGACGGGGAAATTAAGCATCAAACTGACTAGAATCTCGTTAATTTGAAATTTGGCTTTGAGGATTGCCGGAATATATGCTAAAGCAGCTCCCGCGATAAAACTTGCCAGCAGCACTAAAGGTAAAAGAAAATACCAGCTTAATCCGGAAAAAAATATCCCGACCCCGGTCGCCGCCATTGCTCCCATATAGATCTGCCCCGGTGCTCCGATATTAAACACACCACAACGGAAGGCTACCGCGATGCCAAGACTGGGCAATAAAAGCGTTGAAAATCGGCCCACGGTTTCGGCGAACCCGGACCAGCTCAGAAGGGTCGATTCGATCATTATCCGGTAGGCAGTCAGGGGATTAACGTCTAAAATAATGAATAAAACGGTGCCTACCAGCAATCCGAAACCGAAATATATGGTAAGTCTTCTTATTTTAGTCCAGGAAACTTTCACTTTAAATATTTTTCCCTGTTAGAAGCGGTTTTAGCTCATTTAGAGGAGTCCCCCCCATCATCATTCCGATCTCTTCCCGGGAAACATCCTCCAATCGTACCGTTCCCATATTTTTTCCCTGATACATAATGATGATTCGTTGGCAGAGATTGAAAATTTCATTCAGATCTTCAGAAATCAATAGAACGGCGACTCCGGCTTTCTTCTGAGCTGCAATCTGGCTGTGAACATATTCGATTGCTCCCACATCCAGGCCCCGGGTTGGTTTATTGGCTACTAAAAGCTGGTGCCGTGAACTCAATTCCCGGGCCAGGATTAATCTTTGCAAGTTACCACCGGATAATTTATCCGCCTTGGTTTCTTCATTAATATTTTTAATATCATAAGATACCAGTAATTTTCGGGCAAATTGATGAATTTGCTTCCAGTCCAGAAAACCAAAGTGGGAAAATGGTTTCCGCTGAAAACGATCGATAATTAAATTATCCACCAGATTAAGGTCAAGGATAGATCCCTGGGTACGCCTGTCCTCCGGAATGTGCGCTACCCCTAATCCGCGGATTCGGGCCGGAGAAGAATGAGTAATATTTTGTTTCTGCAGATAAATCTGGCCGTAATGCGTTCTTCTTAATCCGGTGATTGCCTCGGCCAACTCTTTCTGCCCATTCCCCGAAATTCCGGCAATTCCCAGAACCTCCCCGCCATAAATTTCCAAAGACAGCCCCTTAACCTTTTCCAAACCAAGATTATCTCGAACAGATATTTGCTCAACCCTTAATATAACAGGGCCGGTTTCAGTCTCCTCCTGATGGCGTTGAAAGAAAACTTCTCTCCCCACCATTAACCGGGCCAATTCTCTTTTGTTAGTTTTAGTTTTGCTTAAAGTGGCAAACTTTTTACCCTGGCGCAAAATGGAGATCCGGTCGCTGACTTCCATAACTTCATCTAATTTATGAGAAATAAAAATCACCGTCTTACCCAATTTAATCATTTCCCGTATAGACAAAAAGAGTTTCTCGGTCTCTTGAGGCGTCAACACCGCGGTAGGTTCGTCCATGATTAAAGTATCGGCTCCTCGATAAAGGGCTTTAAGAATTTCAACCTTTTGCTGTATTCCGATGGGTAAATCACCGACCAGGCTGTCAACATCTATCTGAAGTCCATAACTTTTGGATAGTTCACTAACGATTCGTTTGGCCTTCTTATAATCCACAAATAATCCGTGAGTCGGGGTTTTTCCCAGAATAACATTTTCCAACACGCTTAAAGTCGGAACCAGGGTAAAGTGCTGATGGATCATTCCGATTCCCAGGTTTATGGCATCTTGGGGACATTTAATATCAGCTATTTCCCCCCGGTAGATAATATGTCCGGAATCGGGTTGATAGATGCCATAAATGATATTCATTAAAGTGGATTTGCCGGCGCCGTTCTCTCCTAAAATCGTATGGATTTCTCCCCGATAAACTTCAAGGTCAATTCCTTGATTAGCCTTTACCCACTGGAAAGATTTGCTAATCTTTTCGCAGCGCAAAATAACTGATCTGGATTGCTCGTCCATCATAATCAAATTACTCTATCGGTGAATAAAACAGATATTTATAATTCCAGGGAGTTATCCGGATAGTCATTAATACTTCTTCTCTCAGTATCCCTTCACTCAATGATAATGTTATAACAAACTAGGTGGGTATTTTTTTGCCGGGACCACAATATTTCCAGCCGCCATAATTATAGCAGGCACAGAGGGATCACCAACCGAGATTGGGGATAAAGCAGTCTCCCTCGCTGAGCTGATTGAGACAGTGATTGAAATAAAATCCCAAAGAACTCGCCATATTCTTTCCTCTAAATCGAATTTTTCTCCGCGGGGAACGGATTTTATCTATGCTTAGCGGGTGTGGGGGGAAAGAAAAGATGCTCATTTAAGGCCTGGAGACGGGCCTCGGCCCCATTGATAAAGCAGTAATGTGCGGTCGGGCGAGAATCTTTTCCCCTGAATCCAGCGATTTCGCCATCTACAATTACCAGTGAGGCACCGAAAGGATCACCCATTTCAATGGCTTCTAAGGCATCCTTCCCCACTGAATTAGGCGGAGCATCAATAATCGCGATATCCGCTTCACGACCGACTTCAATCTTACCGGTGTTTAATTTATACAGATCAGCCGTGTTCCCCGTGCCCATAGCAATAGCCTTTTCCGCGGGTATCCCATTGAGTGCAGCTATTTTCAATATGGCCAGGTTTATCGCCGCCTGAAGAGCTGACTGTCCCGTGGGGGCGTCACTGCCTAAAACAACCCGGTTCAGCTCGTTGCGTCCTTTGAGAATTTGAAGAATTTTATTAAAATTAACAACATTGCCATTTACTACCAGCTCCATAGCCGCATCACTTTCCTTAATCAGTCTTTCGATATGATCAAAGGAAACCCCGGTGGAACCGCCGTTGGAATGCGCGATTTTATCGGGTTTAATATCCAGAATATCTTGAGATGTTACCCACGTTGATCCTGGAATAGATGGCGGGGCCAAGTGACATGAGACAAAAAAGTCATATTTTCTGGCCCATTCCACCATTGGAATAACTTTTACCGGATCCGCCAGACCACCGCCGCCAATTTCTGCGATCAGCCAGACCCCAGCTTCGTGCAACTCTTTAAAATCGTTTTCGGTGAATCCTTCAATCAGCACAAGCGCGCCGCCGTGCATTTTAAGAGCCCCGCCGGGTCTGAAATTATCAAAAACTCGTTTCGCCATGATAGCGGTGGCTTTTACCCCGATAGCATCGTTATAAAATCTCGGGTAACCGGGTCCTTGTTCCCCTTCAGATATCATGGTTGTTGTTCCATAGAGCAGGGCATCGGTGTAACATCCCACAGCTCCTCGCTGAGGAGCGTAGTCGCCAAGAGTATTGTGCAGATGGGCATCAATCAGACCCGGGATTGCGATCTGCTGATTGGCATCAACTGTGGTAAGAATCCCTTCCCGATTGACTTCACTCTCTCTGCCGATTTCAGATATCAAACCATCTCTGATGATTATCGTGTCCGCTCCTTCAATGATGCCTCGATCAATATCCCCACTAACAATTTTGGCAATATTCCTGATAATCAAATTACCCACATCCGGTTTATCAAAATAATTTTTCATGATGCCTTCTCTATCCTTCCTGGTAAATAAAAACAACAATTTATATTAATTAGTGTCTGAACGAAAACCCTAAATCACATAGAATTTGTCATTGCGAGGAACAAAGTGACAAAGCAATCTCCTCACAAACTAAAGAGATTACTTCGTCGTTCCTCCTCGCAATGACCTGGAATTCGG
>Ga0208905_1000433_pt1 | contig 21122 bp, 15 predicted proteins | sample AntAceMetag02UKS_FD_184776 | JGI IMG/M metagenome (GOLD analysis project Ga0208905, IMG submission 184776) | Saline lake microbial communities from Ace Lake, Antarctica - Antarctic Ace Lake Metagenome 02UKS (SPAdes) (version 2) | ecosystem: Environmental > Aquatic > Non-marine Saline and... | reverse complement strand
GAGCTTTTCCCGCTCGTCGCGTGCTCCTTTGATAATCCAGCCTTGATTTTATGCTTCAGCCGCCACCGCGAAAGCTCGCGGGGGTCCTCGAAGTCCCAGAGAATTTTCACGGCTTTTTTCTTCCCGCCGTCTTTCACGGTTATGGGCCGGCCCGTAAAGGGGGAGTACTTCCACTTTTCCCCGGCCTTCGCGGGCGCTTTAGGCCGGACCTTGCCGGCTCCCTTTCCCGCCCGGGAGATATAATCGAGGATGCGGCCCATCTCCTCTCTCCGGGAGTAGAGGAGGCCGGGGTCGTGCGTGAAGTCGTCGAAATATTTCACGATCCCGTCGTCTATCTCCATGGCTTTCTCCGCCCGCGCCGTGATCCCCGCAAACCGATCGCCGGCGCCGGTACGGGATATTTCATCGAGCCTTTCCCCGAGCATCCGGAAGTACTCGTAATCCTCCAGGCCGTCCCGTATCGCTTTTACACGGAGTGATGGGATGGGGTCCTTCTCCCCCGGGTAATATATGAACCCGTTGCCGTTTTGTCCGGCGAAGTTGTTCGGGTCCTTCCAGACATCTCCCTTCCACCAGTCAACGCACCAGTTGAGGTAACCGTCCAGCTTGAGCTTCCAGCACATCCACGGCAGGATGCGGCAGTTGATGAGGTCCCAGTCAAGGACGATGGCGGGGAAGGGCGGCGTCGGGCTGGAGGTGTAGGTCCAGACTTCCTTCCCCCGGGCCTGTAATTTCCTTGCCAGCTCGAGCCTCTTCCGGTCGAGCTCGTACATCCTCGGGCACCAGATGTCGATGTCGGGGTATCCCTCCTGGACCATTATCGTGCAGAGGTTCTTCATCCCGGGGTCGCCCTCGTGTACGAGGCGCGTGACTTCTTTTGTTCTCTCCCCGGGTTTCTCGTCGAGTATGTACGAGAAGGCCCCCCGGTGCCAGCCTCTCTCGCTGAGGTGCTCGCCGATCGACCGGTAGGTGGCTACGAGCTCCTTCTGCCCGCGGAACCCGATCCACTTGCCCGGCTGCCACGCCCCGTATTTCGCCGAGCCCCAGCCCGGCCACTCGGGCCCGACGGCGAAGACGGGCTGGTCGAGCCGCCTGACATAGAGATTATATCTTCGATCGAACAGGTTGTAGTCGAACCGGGGCGCGCCCTTCTCCATCGATAGGAAGTCCGGCTCACCAACGCTCCTGAGGGGCGTTATCCGGTGTTTGAGCATGCTGATAAAGAGGGCCCTTTGGACGGCCTCCAGCCTTTTCCTCCAGTCCTTCTCAGTCTCGCCGGGTCTCCTGGGATATCCGGAGGCCGGGCTTATCGAGTCGATGGCGAACGGAAGGTGGTGCTTATCGGGTATGGAGAAGTCCCATACGGTGAGGCTCAATACGATTCGCTTCGGTTTGCAGCCTTCCGGCTTCACGGTGATGGTGCCCGAGTAACTGCCGGGGCGTGTGCCTCCGGGCACGCGGATGGAGACCCAGACGGGCCGCACCTCGCCCTTCGGTACGGTGATGAGGCGTTCATCACCGGCCCTCGACAGTGCCAGGGGGTCGGGCTGGGGACCGCGATGGTCCTCCCCGTAATACGGAGGTTTTGTGGGAATATAGCCGATGGGCAGGACCGTAACAGCGCCGGCCCCCAGCACCGGACCGCTTTCTCCCGTTTTCAGGTCGGTTATCCGGATGCCCTTATCAAGATCGAGCTCTACGGGTCCGGAACCGGCATAGAGCGCCAGCTGGAAGGCCTCTGTCTCGTTCCTGGCCGCGTAGAGCCTTACGCTCCCGGTCTGGATGCCCCTGAAAGACCGGACGTCCTGGTAGACTTTTTCCGTCGGCCCGGCAATACCCAGGAGGTAGTCGTCATCCGTTTTCGGTTTGAAGCCTGTGATGTCCTTTCCGCCGGCTGGGCAGTAGCGCCACCCGAGGCTTACTTCGTGAGAGCAGCCGGGGCATTGCTGTGCCGAAGCAGCGCTCACAAGGATGAGCAGCAGCATTAGGCAAAGAGCCGAAACAAGAATGCTTTTCATATAAAAAATAACCGCGGATTCAACGGATTATACGGATTTCCAAAAAACGCTAAATCTATGTTCAAGATTGAACTTCCTCGATATCTTGATAGTATAGGAATTTGTTATTTAAACTAGCCACAAAGGCACGAAGAAGAACTAATAATAATTATTCTTTGTGCCTTAGTGTCTTAGTGGCAAAAGTCCCCGGCGAAGCCGGGATAAGTGCCAATGCCTCTTTTGTAACTTTTCGTCCAACGTTTTCCTTTTCACTACTTTTCAACTAGCAGTAAACGTAATTGCATATAGTAGGACTTTGTCGTCATTCCCCTCACCCTACTCCGTCAATACTGCCGGATCTACGACCTGATCTTCGACCGGATCATTCGACCTCTCCCTCCAGGGGAGAGGGGAAAATTCCAGGCACGTTACGACGCGGAGCGTCGTAACGAGAAAGAATCCGCCTAATCCGTTTAATCCGCGGTTTTATTTTTTTTAAGATTTATCCAGGCGCTCGTGTGCAAGGGAGATAATCTTCTCGACGACTTCCGGTATCGACATTCCCGTGGTGTCCACCTCTACGGCATCATTGGTTTTCACCAGGGGGCTGTCGGCTCTTGTGCTGTCCTGCTCGTCCCTGGCCGTGACCTCCCGGATTACCTCCTCGATCGAAATCATCTCGCCTTTCTCTGTGAGCTCGAGGTGCCTCCGCCTTGTCCTCTCCTGAACGGAGGCGTTGAGGAATATCTTGAGATCGGCGGAGGGCAGGACAACGCTGCCGATATCCCGTCCCTCCATGACAGTGCCTCCCGCCGCGGCCATCTCACGCTGCAGTGGAACGAGGGCGCGCCTGACACCCGATATCTTGCCGACTACGGATGCACCCTGGCCGATGTCCTGCTCCCTGATTGCGGCGGAGACGTCCTCTCCGTCGAGATAAACGAGGCACTTCGGCTCCCCGTCCTCCACGGTGTTCTCCAGCTTTATGGATGAATTCCTCGCGATATCGGTGAGCCTCTCCTCGTCTGTCCATGGAATATCTTCCTTCTTCGCCTTCAGTGCCACGCAGCGGTACATGGCGCCAGTGTCGATATAGAGGTAGCCGAGCTTTTTCGCAACCAGTTTTGCTATCGTGCTCTTACCCGACCCCACCGGCCCGTCGATGGCGATGGTAAGTCTCTTTATCATACTCTCCCCTTTGTATTGATACCTCTTGGTTTCTAAGACCAGCGGAAATCCTCATAGATGGTTACTAGCAGTTGCTAAGGGTTACTAGAGGTTACTACCTTTTTCTGCCAATAGCTTATCGTAGAAACTTTTCGTAACCTATTAGTAACTTCTTCGTAACCTTTTTAGTAACGTGTATTGCTTATCCCTCCCGTGTATAGGGCCGTTCGATTGCCAAGGCGCATCCGCGCCGCCAAATAATATATCACCGCAGAGGCGCAGAGATCGCAAAGTATTTCGGAGAGGTCAGCCGCGGTGGTTTTCTGTTTAAGGTGTAATTTGCGACTCCGCGGTTCATTTTGCATTTTCAGCATTTATTAAAAAAGAAAAGCCGGGCGATGATGGATTTCGCGCCCTTGATGATGCTGCGGATGTCGCTGAGGTTCCTGATGCGCAGGAGCGTCTTGAGCATGTATGAAGGCCTGAGGTAGAACTCCCTGTATGCCCTCGACCTGGCCTCCTCGACCTCCCGCGCGGGCAGGTCCGGAGTCTCCAGGATACACTTTCCGGATGCGAAATCCTCCCACGTATCGTACTTCAGCCAGCCCTTGGCCCTGGCGGTCTCGTACACATCCGTGCCGGGGTAGGGGACGATGATCGAGAACTGCGCGCTGTCGGGGTCAAGGCGTTTGGCGAAGTCGATCGTTTCTCTTATGGATTCTACGGTCTCCCCGGGCACGCCGAAGATGAAGAAAGCCTGTGTCTTTATCCCCGCCCTCCGGCACAACTGCACGGAGCGGCGGCAGGCTTCCAGGTCGGTGCTCTTTTTCATCGCTTCCAGCATCCTTTTAGAGCCCGACTCGATGCCTATGCGCAGGTAGTGGCAGCCCGCCCTCTTCAGCAGGCTCATGGCTTCCTCGTCAAGGATATCGACCCGCGCCTGACCTATCCAGTTTACCCTTGTGGGCGATTTCTCCTCGGCGCTGCCCAGCTCGATCAGCCTTTTCCTGGTGATAAACATGGAGTCATCGTCGAAATAAATCTCGTCGGCGCCAAACCTGTGAACAACGTCTTCCATCTCGCGGACGACGGATTCGGGGTCCCTCTCCATCCTTCTTCCCATGTAGAGGGTCTCGGGCCACAGGCAGTAAACGCACTTGAAGGGACAGCCGGTGGAGGAAATGAGCGTCGCCGTCTTCTTCCCCAGGAAGGACCCCTGCCGGTATTTCTCGATCGGTATGGCTTCGCGGTCCGGGTATGGAAAGGAGTCGATGTCGTCGATGTCGTCCTTGTCGGCGTTGGCGTGAACTCGCTCTCCGTCCCGGTAGGAGACGCTGGCTATGCCGGATAGGTCTGCTCCCTTGCTGATAGCGGAAGCAATTTTCCTTCCCGTCTCCCCGAACTCCCCCCTGCAGACGGCGTCTATTGCGGGATTCGCATCGAGTACCTCCCTGTGGAAGTACGTTACGTGGGGGCCAAGGAGGACGATCCGGGAATCCGGCAACACCTCTTTCAGCCCGCGCGCGCTCTCCAGGTCGTACTCGATGGATGGCGTGGACGTCTCCATGAAGACCAGTGAGGGCGTCATCCCGCGGACGGCGTTCACGTAGGATGGAATGTCCATCTCCTCCTCGACGCCGTCCAGAAAGCGCGTCTCGAACCCCTCCCTCTTCAGGATGGAGACGAGATAGGCCAGGTAGATGGGATACTCGAGGTACTTGTCTTTCCTGCGGTGGGGCCACCTGACGGACGATCTGGCGCCGTAGCCGGGGCCGGGCCACGGCGGGTTGGTTACGAGAACTTGTATTCCTGGATAAGACATATGCTGGAAGTAAGATGATAAAGTAGGTGAGGGGCAGTATCAAATGTTAAGTGGGGGGTTCCCCCAAGGTATAGTATTTACTGGGTAGGGGAGATATAGCCGTCAGAGAGTGCTGCACCCTCATTTTGTAATCTCATCGATTCACCCAACGGAGTGGAATCCAAAGGCGTTGTCCCCCTTCTTGGTGGAGCGTATAATCGGGCGTTCCGTACAATGAAAGAGAGTATAGAGAAGTCCATCGAAAGGTTCGAGTCGCTTCTGGGGTGGAACTGATCGACCACAAGGCGATGGCCATCACGGAGAAGTACCTGGACAAGCCCCTGCCGTTCCCGAATGCTCCCGTAAGCATGATGGTGCGCGTGGACGGCTTCGACGGCGACGTGGTGAGCAGCGAGTACGAGCGGATCGGCGAGATCATGCTGGAGAGCGGCGCCGATGATGTGCTGGTGGCGGAGGAGGAGAGTGAGCGCGAGAGGTTATGGGAGGCACGCTCGTCCGTCCACGACGCCCTGGCCCATGTAGCGGGAATCGTCTCCAACGAGGACGTGGTCGTTCCCAGGAGCGCCATTTCCGCGCTGCTTGCAGGCCTCCGCTCTATATGCGGCCGGCTTGATGTCCCATATACGGCGTTCGGCCACCTGGGCGACGGCAACATACACGTCAACTTCCTGAAGGAGGGGCGGGACGATGAAGCGATCCGTTCCGCTGTAAGGCTGGCCATCGGGGAGCTTTTTGAACTGGTCGTTTCCCTCGGGGGGAAGATATCCGGCGAGCACGGCATAGGCGTCACGAAGAGGGCGTACCTCCAGCGTTCGGTAGATCCCGCGTACATCGAGTTCATGAAGGGGCTTAAGAAGATGCTCGATCCCGGTAACATCCTTAATCCGGGCAAAATCTTAGATATCGGATAACATAAAATGGAAATATGGAAACAGGAAAGAACGTGGAACGTGTTACGTGTAACGTGAAAACAGAAAAAGAAACAGGGTGCAGGATACAAACCAATAACCAATTTTAATGTACTGACAAACGAGGAGGAGAAATGAAAAAGATAATAAAATCGGAGAAGCTGGCTCCCGCGGTGGGGCCGTATAGCCACGCGGTCAGGACCGGGAGTCTTGTCTTTACCTCGGGCCAGATTCCCATAGACGGCGAGGGGAACGTGGTGGTGGGGGGTATCGTCGAACAGACGAAGCAGTCGCTGCGCAACCTCGGCGCCGTTCTTGAGGCCGGCGGGCTGGGGCCGTCAGACGTGGTGAAGACCACCGTTTACATGACGGACCTCTCCCTCTTCGGAAAGATGAACGAGGTCTACGCGAGGTTCTTCGGCGACGATCCCCCTGCACGCTCCACCGTCGGCGTCGCCGGGCTGCCCAAAGGGGTCCTGGTGGAGATAGAGGCGGTGGCATCTATCCCGGAAGGAAAATACTAATAGGCATATGCATAAATACTAATTTAAAAACTCATCTAACTCATAAAACTTGATCGTATAGGAATTTGTTATTTAAACTGGCCACAAAGGCACAAAGGCACGAAGAAAAGCTAATAATAATTATTCTTTGTGCCTTAGTGTCTTAGTGGCAAAAGTCCCCGGCGAAGCCGGGATAAGTGCTTAACGAGAGGGGGGCTTTATGCTGTATATACTTCTAGCGGCGGCGATCATCCTTAACGCGGCGGCGAATATCCTGATCAAGGCGGGGATGCGCCACATGGGGAGCCTCGCAGGCAGGCCCTTTATCGATATCGGGCTGGGCATGTTTATCAACCCTTTCCTTATATGCGGCGTGATATCCTTCGCCGTGACGCTTGCCCTTTACAGCCTGGTCCTGTCGAAGATGAACCTCTCCGTCGCATATCCGGTCATGACGAGCCTGGGGCTGCTCGTCGTGACGACCTACTGCTGGCTCTTCTTCTCCGAGAGGATATCCTTTATCCAGTGGGCCGGATATATCCTGATCATCGTGGGCGTCTGGATGGTGGCAGCGCCGCGGGGGTGCCCCGAGGCGGGGGCATCCGTGTGCTCGCCGCCGGGGGAGGAAGCGGTGGTAGATTGTAGATTGAAGATTGAAGATTGAAAGTTCAAAGTGGAAATAGGATGGAACCGCAGAGAGACGGAGAGAAAAAAATAGTACGCAGATCATTAAGATTATTGGATGGGGAAGGAAATAAATCTGCGAAGATCTGCGTCCCAGTCAATGTTTTTATAATCTTTGCGGTGAAAAGAATAAATTGGAACCGCGGATTAAACAGATTAGACGGATTTAAAAGTACAACTACATAGTTGTTTTTCTTTGCGTTGAGGAAGTATCCATAGGGAAGGGGAATGATGAGGAAGAATCTGATGTTTTCACGGGGGGACCTGAACGCTTTCTGGGCGCTCTTCGCCGATAACCTCGCCAATATGGTGATTATTTCAGGCGTCTGCCTCTACGTCTTCAAGATGCCGAAGTGGGTCGTGTACGGGCGGATACTCCCCGGCCTGGGAGTTGCCCTGATAGTGGGGCTCTCCTTTTATGCCTGGATAGCCATGAGGCTCGCGAGGAGGGAGAAGAGGTCCGACGTGACCGCGCTTCCCTACGGTCTCAGCACGCCGGTTATGTTCGTCTATCTCTTCGGTATCATCGGACCCATATACTGGAAGACGGGCGACCCCATCGTGGCCTGGCAGGCGGGCATGGCCGCGGCGTTCGTCGGCGGCATTATCGAGGCCCTTGGGAGCGTTTTCGGCCCGGCGCTCAAGAGGGTCACGCCGAGGGCGGGCATGCTCGGGACTCTGGCCGGCATCGCGATTGTCTGGATAGCAACGGTGCCCATGGCGATTATTTTCGAGAACCCCCTCATCGGCTTCCCTGCCCTCATAATCATATTCATAGGCCTGGTCGCCGGAATAAAGCTGCCGAAGAATTTCCCGGCAGGTCTCGCGGCCATCCTGGTTGGAACGGGCATGAGCCTGATCATGATCCTCACGGGGTACAAGCCGATGCCTGATTGGTTCGCCGGTGTCGGCTTCTATTGCCCGGTCCCACTTGTCGACGACCTAATCTCCGGGCTGAAGTATCTTCCGAGCGTTCTCGCCGTCGTCCTCCCCATAGAGATCTATAACTTCATCGAGACGATGAACAACGTGGAATCGGCGGAGGCCGCCGGCGACAAGTACAACGTCAGGACCTGCCAGATAATGGACGGGGTGGGCACGATGGCGGGCGCCATCTGCGGCGCTCCCTTCCCCACGACGGTTTATATAGGCCATCCGGCGTACAAGAGGCTGGGCGCCAGGTGCGGTTACGCCCTGGGCGTCGGAACGGTCTTCTTCGTCGGGAGTCTTTTCGGCCTCGTGGCCTTCTTCAATAACGCTATCCCCGGCGCCGCCGTCGCACCCATGCTCGTCTTCGTCGGTATTGTTATAACCGCCCAGGCTTTCACGGCCACGCCCGCCCGCCACGCCATGGCCGTCGCCGTGGCCATAATCCCGCATATATCGGACATTCTCTACAAGAAGCTGAGCGGCGCGGCCCAGCAGACGGGCGTCTACCTGCAGGGTATTTGCGGGAGCGGCTTGGCGGGCGGTACGGCGCCCGAGACGCTTGGGGCCGTTCTCACGAGGCTTTCAAGCAAGAACATACCGAAGGACCTTGTCGCCGCGTTCCGGAGCGATCAAGGAATCCACCTGAGCGGCCAGTGCGCTTTGTCCAATGGCTCGATCATAACCGGCCTCATGTGGGGGGCCATGACTGTCTTCATGATCGACGGCAAATACTTGAGGGCTGTTTACTTCGCGCTCGGGTGCGCCCTTCTCACACTGACAGGTTTCATCCACATGGGGCAGATCGGGTTCTATCCCGGCTCGCCGTGGTTCTACGGGTACCTGATGATGGCGCTCCTCTTCTACCTCTGCCGTCTCTTCAAGCTCGAGAGGCACCTGGACGCGGAGTTTTAATAAAAAGGGGACAGGCTGCTTTCTTCGAAAAAAGCAGCCTGTCCCCTTTTTATTACTCTGATTTGCTGGGCAGTGCCTTCTTGAGAAATCTGCCTCCTCTGCGGCCCGTTTTTTCTATCTCCTTGAAGAAAGGGAGCATGACGGGCCTCCAATCCGGGTCCTTGATGGTGCCTGTCAGCTTCACACCGACCAGTTGGCCCGAGATGTTCATGATCGTGCCGGTCACTTTCTTGATCAGGTTCCCACGCGTGTTGAAGAGCTGGACGTCCATTACGCAGTCGAGCGTCCCGTCAAGGCCCACCCTCCCCTTTGTGTAGAGTTTGATGGAGGAGCTGTCGAGGGTAAGGTCCGTACTATCGATAAAGCTGTTTTCCAGGGAGAATGTCCCGCTGATCCGGTCGAAGACGATGCTGCCGATATTCGGGTGAACGACGCCCAGGATGTTCTGGAGGCCCTTGAAGAAGTTGAGCTGCCAGATCTTTCCCCTCTCTATCAGGATCTTCCCGTCGCCCGAAAGAGATGAAGGATCGGAGGGAAAACCCTTCACGTTGATATCCCCCGTCAACGTTCCGTATGTCTGCTCTTTCGAGTCCTCCGGCATCTTTCCCTTGAAGTTAATACCCTGTCCCGAGCCGGCGAGTGAAATACGTATCTTCTCCCCGCTGGTGTCGATAGTGCCGTTCGCGGTAATCGTCCCCTGATTGATAATGCCGGTGAAATTGTCGACTGTGATAAACCCGTCTTTCATATTCGCGGAGAAGCTGACGCTGTTGATGAACCATTTCGCCAGTTCGAGGCTGTTGCTCGACCCCTCGAGATCGAATGCGAGTTTTTCAGGCTGGAAAGCCGCCCCTTCTATCGTCCCGTGGAGGCTGACGTTGCCTTTGGGGATGAGGTCTATTCCGAATAACGGCTTCGGCGCGGAGCCCTCGGGAATCATTTTCCGGAGCCGGTCGAGGTTCGCGTTGCCGTTGTAGGTGAGGTCCAGGTAGGGGTCGGCGAAGTCCCTGACCAGACCGCTGATTGCGAAGGTGGATGTTCCGAAGTTGCCCGAGAGAGACTCCAGGCGCAGTGCGTCTTTCACTATTGTCCCCTTCAAGGATATCAACGATTCGGGTGACGAGATGGTAATGTCCAGCCCTGGCTCCGCGGCCATGGTTATGTCCCCCTTGATCGACACGGACTCTTCTCCGATGCGCCCCTGCGCGTTCCTGATCACCACCTCGTCCGCTATGATGTAGGCAGTCCCGCTGATATCCTGTATGGCGGGCAATTCTTTCAGCGCGACGGAGCCTTCGCTCACCTTGAAGCCCCCTGTCAGCAGCAGCGGCTCCTTGCCGGTGAGCTTTCCACGGATGAAGATCTCCGTCTCCGACATCCCGGAGAAGATCTTTGAATCGGCAATGTCGGGGGGGAGGCCGAACAGCTCGAGGATCCTGTTGATCTCGACCGTCGAATCCACCTTCAGGTCGAGCTCGGGCGCCGAGAAGCCGGTGATGTTTCCCATTGCCCGTACGGGATGACCTTCATAGATGCCCGTGAGATTCGTCGAGCTCATCATATCGCCCGATACGTTGATCAGGCCCGCCACGCCGGTGAATTCGCGGGGAACGACGTCCAGCTTCAATGTCGATGAGGAGACCTTGACCGTCCCCCGGTAGATAGGCGCCCGCTCCATATCGGTGTAGAAACCCCCCTCCATGGAGAGGTCCCCGCTGAAGCTGACGGACTTGTCATCAATGCGTATGCCTTCCCAGGTAACGGTTCCATTTCCTGTCACCTCATCCGCGCCGGCTTTCACGTCGATGTCGAAATCGACCTCGCCGGCCGTCCCCGCCAGGGGGATGCCGCTTATCTCGCGTATGAAGGCTGCGTGGGGCGCGAGGTTGATGCCGTTTCCCACGGCCTTGACTAGGTTTTGGCGCGCGACAGGGTCGTAGGTCCCTTTAACGGTGATGCTTGAGCTTTCGGAAACGCTGATGAGAACTGAGCCGCGGTATGAAGCTTTGCCGTTAGTCGTGAAACCCAGGTCCATATCGAATTTTTCCGCGGCGTGCTCAACACCGCCCCCGGGCGAGTATTGGACTTCAACGCGTCCCTCTCTGAGTTTTACATGGGAGGGGAGAGCGCCCACCTCTCCCTTCCGTTTCGCCAGGTCTGCTACGAGCCGTGCCAGGTTCCATCTTCCATCGCCGTCTCGCCGGAGGGTAACGACCGGATGTACAAGCTTCGCCGCCCTGACCTCGAAGCGTAGAAGGAGCAGGGGGAGCATCCACGGTCGTATCCGCACTTCTTCCGATGAAAAGATGGGAATCCCTTCTGCGTCTTTCAGGTGGAGGTCCTTTATAACGATGCCTCCGAATATGCTGAAGCGGACATCGTCCATTTCAGCCTGGCATCCAGTGGCAGAAGATAGTTCTCTCCGAACAATCGGCAGTGCTATATTCGAGAGGTAGACCCTTGAGACGGTCTCCAGGGCGGCGGCCAACAGGATGATGAGGCCGGCGATGAGGAGGATGAGCCTTCTTTTCTTCTTCATAATTTGCTTACCCGGCTCACCTTGCTTGCAGGCCCGTGTTCTTATCCGCAGTTTAAAGTATCTCGCAACAGGCCCCGTATGTCAAAGGCGTGTGCATGGACATATTTAAAGACGTTCTGGTTGTTTGAGTGTGGGCGCTGCGGTATAATCCATCTCCCTAAAAGGAGTTTGCCATGAAAGATTGCTTTGAAGAAATGATGGATGATTTTCTCCAGCCCATCTCCGGCCTGGATGCCGTTACGGATTCACTTTACCTGCTGAGGAAGGACGATTCTTTCGTTTTTACCTATGGCTATTGCCATCCCCCGGGGGGCCTCTGGGGCATGATAATCTATTACCCCACCTCGCCGGGTATCACGAAGATATTCGGGCGCGAGTATGGAAACACTGTTAAGGCTCTCGTGGACGGACACCTGACACTCCTTCCCTACAGCGAGAAGTACGCGAACCAGTTTAAAGCGGACCCGAGTTTGAACCCCGACGCGCCTAAGCCTCTCTTCGCGAAGTACAGGGTGGAGTTCCCCCTCTCGGAGTTCAGGGGCTACTTCGACGACCGCGTATCGCTCAGGCTCGCGATGGAGAAATACCCCTTTGTCAAGAAGGTGGTGACGTCAGTACAGGACCTCCTCGATATCCCGCTGGAGCGGCTGGGAGTGACGGGCTCCCTTTCGTACGGCAAGCTCGAGGAGGACGACATCGATCTCATCTTCTACGGCTCGGTCGAGGAGAACATGGAGACCGTGGCCAGGATAAGAAAGCTCACGCGGCGGGGCCTGGATACAGAGGTAGTGGAGTACGGCAAGCACTGGCCGATACGGTTTTATAATGAGGGGATCCTGATCTGCTCGTTCTTCAAGTACGCGAACCGTGACGAGATCCCTCTCCTCGATTTCACGATGGACCTGATAAAGGACGGCGTTGCCTTCAGCGGGACCGTCGTGGACGACACACACGGCGTTTACACGCCGCTCATCCTGGGTCTCGACCGCGTGGAAATCGACGGTGAAAGGTCAGACCCCATGCCGGTTATCATATACGACGGTTCGAAGCGCGGCGAGTACGTGGTAGGGGACGCCATAGGGGGGACCGCCCAGCTCGTCGAGGTGAAAGAGGGCTCCAGGTCGTACAGGGCCCTACATGTCGCCGATAAAAAAGAACTATCCAGTTAACGCCTATTCTGATGAAGTGCCGCCTCCTGGCATTGATGCTCCTCGTTTCCCTGGCCGGATGCAGGGCTGTCCGGCCGGGGCTCTACTCCGGGACAATGCCTCCGCGACCGGCAGACACGGAGGCGCTCGCGGGCCTCAGAGTGGTCCTCGACCCCGGCCACGGGGGGGAGTTCAGCGGCGCCGCGGGACCGCGGGGGCTTCTGGAGAAGGACGTCAACCTGGACGTGGCGATCGAGCTACGCGCCCTTCTGCGGGCCGGCGGGGCCGATGTCTTTATGACAAGGGAGGGGGATTCCCGCTGCGGGGGAGAGGAGGGCGATCCGCTCGCCTCCGATCTCGTGGCCCGGCGCAGGGCGGCCTGGGATTTCAACCCGTTGCTGTTCATATCGATCCATCACAATGGCGGCCCGCCGGGGGTTAACAGGGTCGAAACTTACTACAAGCTCGGCAACGAGGGGGCCTCGCTCGATCTCGCCGTGGCCATACACAGGCGGCTCCTCGAGTGCACGGGAATAAAGAAAAATTTCATCAGGGCCGGCAATTACCGGATAATGAGGGACAATCCCGCCATATGCGTTCTTCTCGAGCCGGCTTACATCACGGACGAAGAGGTCGAACGGCTGCTCGAAGACCCGGAGGCGAGGAAGAGGGAGGCGTATTATATTTTTCTCGGCATCCTGGATTACGTCTCCCGGGGAATACCCACGGCCGAGTACCTCGAGCCTTTCGTGGTCGACCCCGTCTCCACAATCGCGGTGAGGGTCGGCTGCGACATAGACCCGGATACGATCGACGTCAAGCTGGACGACGGCTACCCCTCTTTTTACTACGGTCCTGCTCCGGGGGCCGTCTACTGCGGGCCCGCTTTCCCGCTTACGCCCGGTATTCACACGATCTCCATATTCGCCAGGAACATGGGTGGTAACGCGCTGTGGCGCGGCGTCTCCCATTTCAAGGTTGAGTCCGAATCAAGGGACGCGGTGTGCTATCCTCTTTCCACGGTTCCCCTTAACCGCGAGGTCTGCTTCAGCACCTACCTGGTCGATAGGTTCGGCAATTGCACCGGTGGGGAAATAGATACCTCCATCCGGGGCGGGAAGTTGACCAGGCGGTACGATCCCGTGGACCGGAGATTTTACGCCGTCGCCGATTCGGCCGATTTCGGCGTGAGTCTCGCGTGGGAGAGCGGCGAAAAAACCTTCTCCTTCGGCGCCGGCACCGAGGAGGAGGGAAAGGCGCTCTTCGTTATTGATTCCGGCACGGGCGGCGCCGTCGCGGGCTGCGTCGTGGAGGCGGGCTCGTCCTACAGGGGCGAGACGAACGGGGACGGCTACGCGATGGTCAGGATAGGGACGGACGAGGAGGTGCTCTTGCTCGCGGACGGCTACGAGGAGGTGAAGCTCGAGGCGGGCCTGGTGTATGGCCGGTCGCTGCTCATTCCCATGGTGCCGCTCCACGACGGCCTGCTCCTGGGGCGGAAGTTTTTCATCGACCCGAGGGGGACGTTTACAGGCGAGCCGCTGGCCGAGATCGACGATTTCCGGGCGAATCTGGAGACCGCCCAGCACCTGCGCGGATTGCTGAAGCGGGGAGGAGCCCGGTGCATTCTATCGCTGAGGGCGATGTCTCCTTCCGGGAAGCTCAGGGCGATAGAGGAGCACGACCCGTCCGTTTATATGTCGATAGGCCGGGCTTCATCCCCCTCCATACGGTGTTGCCCCGGAAGCAGCAACGGTGAGCGGCTGGCGGCGTCTATAGCGGGACTGTCTCCATCGTCGATGTCCGTGGAGGCGGCGGCGGACTACCTGCTCGTCCAGACGAGCATGGTGGCGGTAGAGGCGCTTTTTCCCCGCGGCGGGGCCGCATCGCCCGAAGAGGAAGCTAAAGCACTTTTTGACGGTATACTTGAATATTTTTCAGGGAAGAGCAGGGAAGAGTAAGGAATATCACGGAAGATCAAGGAAGGGCAGGGAAGATAAGGGAAGGAAAATCTTATAATGAATATTCACTTCAGCTCAATTGCCGTGCTGTTCCCTGATGAACCCTGATTTTCCTTGAATATGCCTATCCGATAGAATGGCTCGAAACGGTTTGAAATACCTCTTTCTTGCATGTCTTCTCCTGGGCTGTTCCCCCGGGCCGGAGGAGCATGGCGACCGGTTGATCAGGCGCCTCGGCAGCGAGCCCGATACGCTAAACTCCATAACGGCAACCGATTACTACGAGGAGACCGTCAACCGGTACGTCACGGAGACGATGCTGTGGAGGAACTACGAGACGCTCGAGATCGAGCCGCAGATTCCCTGCACATGGACGGAGTCCGATGATCACCTCGTGTATACCTTTGAGTTTCAGCCCGGCATATTGTGGCACGACGGTGTAGAGCTGACGGCCGATGATGTCGTCTATTCATTCGACAAAATCATGGATCCGAAGGTCGACTGCGCGCACCTGAGGAACTACTTCAAGGACATAGAAACCGTGCAGAAGACCGGCAAATACTCGTTCCGGGTCGTGTGGAAGAAGCCGTACTTCCGCTCACTCGAGATGTCGGGCGGTATCCCCCTTGTCCCGAAGCACGTATTCGACGACGGCGCCGACTTCAACAAGAACCCCGCAGGCCGCCATCCGATCGGTACGGGTCCCTACAAGTTCGTGAGCTGGACGACGGGCAGGAAGATCGTCATCGAACGAAACGAGCGGTATTACGGCAAGAAGCCTTTCTGGAAGAGGGTGGTCTTTAAAATTATCAAGGACGATCCGATTGCCCTCCAGATATTCAAGAAGGAACAGCTTGACATGATCGGCCTGCGGCCTTTCCAATGGGAGCGCCAGACGGCAAGCCGGGCCTTTCAACGAAAGTTCAACAAGGTCGATTTCTATCTCCCAGCGTATAGTTACCTGGGCTGGAACATGAGGAGGGAGCCTTTCAGCGACAGGCGCGTCCGCCTGGCCATGACACACATGGTCGATCGAAAGCCGATTCTCGATAAGATCTTCTACGGCCTGGGGACTATCGTGACCGGCCCCTTCTATGTAAAAGGCCCCGAATACGACCGCAATATAAAGCCTTATCCCTATGATCCCAGGAGGGCGGAGGAGCTGCTCTCGGAAGCGGGCTGGAGGGACACCGACGAGGATGGCTGGCTTGATAAAGAGGGTGAGAAATTTTCTTTTGAGCTCCTGATGCCATCGGGAGTCGCAGAGTACGAGCAGATGGCCACCGTGCTCAAAGAAGACCTTAAGACGATAGGCGTCGACATGGGTATCAGGAGGCTCGAGTGGGCGACCTTTCTCCGCTTCGTGCACGAGCACAAGTTCGACTCGTACGCGGCCGCGTGGATCCTCGCGTATGTCTCAGACCCCTACCAGCTCTGGCACTCCTCCCAGGCTGAGAAAGGCTCCAATTATGTCGGATTCGTGAACGGGGAGGCGGATATTTTGATCGATAAGATACGTCGTGAGTTCGACGGGGAGAAGCGGAGGAAGATGTGCTACCGCTTTCATGAGATCATTCACGATGCGCAGCCCTACACGTTTATGTTCACATCCAAATCACTCATGGCATACACGAAGGAGATAGAGGGCTTCCGCACCTACGTGATACGGCCGGGATACGATATACGGCAGTGGCGGCGCGCGCCATGAGGACGTATATAATCAAGAGGCTGCTTCTCTGCATCCCCACGCTATTCGGGATAACGCTCGTTACGTTCCTGATCATCCAGCTCGCCCCGGGCTCTCCCGTGGAGATGCGGTTGAGGGCGCTCGCGGGCGCCGGGATGGGTGAGGAGGTCACGGCAGAGATAATAGAGCAGACGAAGAAGCTCTACGGCCTGGACAAGCCCGTGCTCTTCAACACCACGGCGTTCAGGGAGAAGGGGATCGGCGGTCTCTTCGACGCGCGCTACTGGATCTGGCTCAGGAAGGTCGCCCTCCTCGACTTCGGCGACTCCTACAAGGATCATCGCAAGGTTTCCGAAAAGATCCTGGAGCGGGTACCCGTCACCCTCCAGCTTAGCGTCATATCCATTTTTCTCGTCTACCTTTTCGCTATCCCCATAGGTGTGTACTCCTCCGTGTACCACGAGAGCGGGTCGGACAAGGTGCTCACGCTCTTGTTATTCGTTCTTTATTCTCTCCCCAGTTTCTGGGTCGCCACCATGCTCATCATTTTTCTCGGCGGGGGGGAGTACCTGAACATTTTTCCGATATATGGATTGAGCTCGGAGGGCGCGGAAAATATGGGGGCGTGGGCGTGGCTTCTAGACAGGTTATGGCACCTGGTCCTTCCCGTGGGATGCCTGGCCTACGGCAGCCTCGCGGTCATCAGCCGGTACTGCCGGGTGGGAATGCTGGATACTCTCAGGCAGGACTATATAAGGACGGCGCGCGCGAAGGGCCTGAGCGAGAAGATAGTAATTTTCAAGCACGCCTTCAGGAACTCCCTCATACCCATAGTAACCCTCCTCGGTATGCTTCTCCCGGCGCTCTTGGGCGGCAGTATCATCATCGAGTCGATATTTTCCATTCCGGGGATGGGCCAGCTCGCCTTTGAGGCAATACTTTCCAGGGATTATCCCGTGGTCATGGGTATCGCCACCATTTCCGCGATCCTGACGCTGCTGGGAATACTCCTGGCCGACATCCTCTACGCGGTCGTCGACCCGAGGATCTCGTACGAATGAAGCAGGGTTACTGGCACATCGTCTGGCGCCAGTTCAGGAAGAGGCGCCTTGCCGTGGCAGGCTTATATCTGATTGTCCTGCTTTTTCTCGTTGCCATCCTGGCCCCCTTCATTGCGGGGAACAAGCCCATCCTCATATGGTCTGACGACGGTTTGAAAACCGGAGTCTTCATGAGCGACAGGGAGCTCCGGGATATAGTGCCCCGGGCGCGCTGCACTATCTACCCTCCCATACCGTACAGCCCGACCCAGTACGACCTGGAGGAGCGGCTCGAGCCCCCGAGCGGAAAGCACCTTCTGGGCACCGATGACAGGGGGCGGGACATTGCCAGCCGCATGGTCCACGGTGCCAGGATCTCCCTTTCCGTCGGCTTTGTCGCCGTATCAATATTCGTAGCACTGGGTATCGTGACGGGCTCGTTCGCGGGCTACTACGGGGGGTGGCTCGATGCCCTCATCTCCAGGATCATAGAGGTATGGCTCTGTTTCCCGACGCTTTTCCTCATACTCGCGGCGCTGGCTGTCCTGCCCCAGTCGATATATATCATAATGGTCGTTATAGGGCTCACGGGGTGGACAGGCGTCGCGAGGCTGGTGCGGGGTGAGTTCCTCAAGTTGAGGCCCCAGGATTTCGTGGCCGCCTCCAGGGCGGTGGGTGCCGGCGGGGGGAGGATAATGTTCCGTCATATACTGCCGAACGCGCTTGGGCCCGTCCTCGTTTCAGCGACGTTCGGCGTGGCCGCGGCGATACTGGTCGAGTCGGCGCTCTCGTTCCTGGGGTTCGGCGTTCCTCCTCCCACGCCGAGCTGGGGGGACACGCTCTCCCAGGCGAGGAATTACATGGATTTCGCGTGGTGGCTCGCCCTCTTTCCCGGCATGGCAATCTTCGTGACGATAACGGCCTACAACCTCGTGGGGGAGGGGCTGCGGGATTCTATTGATCCGCGGTTAACGCAATAATGAGAGAATTAATTCAAAATGTGAAATAAAATACGTGTAACGTGTGACGTGAAATAAAATACGTGTAACGTGTGACGTGTAACGTGTGACGTGAAATAAAATACGTGTAACGTGTAACGTGTGACGTGGAATTTAAAAGAAAGGTCACTAAAGAAAGTTACTAAAAAGGGTTACTAAGGAGGTTGCACTTAAGCTGAGAGATGAGAAAGAACAACAACCTTTAGTAACCCCTGGTAACCTGTAGTAACTGTTAGTAACCTTTATTAGAGAGAGGCATATTGTGATTGATTGCCTGTTTTGTAATATAGAGGAGCAGAAGATCATCGCGTCCAACGACCTTGCCGTGGCTGTCCCCGATGGGTTTCCCGTTACGGAAGGGCACACGCTGATAATTCCACGTCGTCACGAGCCTGATTTTCTCCAGATGACCTCCGAAGAATTAATCGCTGTTTGGGAACTTGCCGTTGAACTCGCTGCTCGCCTCAGGAAGGACGATCCACGTATCACCGGTTTTAACATGGGAGCCAACCAGGGAGAGTCTGCAGGCCAGACCGTCCAGCACGTGCACTGGCACCTCATTCCCAGGCGGGACGGCGACAGGGAGGACCCGACGGGTGGCGTGAGATGGATCTTTCCGGAAAAAGCAAATTATAGAAAAAATATGTGTGACGTGAAACGTGTAACGTGGAATGTGTAATGTTGAACGTGTAACGTTCTATGTGTCACGATCGAAGTAAGTTAGTATTTTTCGTTACACGTCACACGTCACACGTTACACGGTTTATATTTGCCTCTGGAGGGGAGTATGGTTTTTGCTATACTTGTGGCTGCTAAATCATCAATAGGAGATTAAAGATGCAGGAAGCGCGAATCGGCGTTATCGGCGGGAGCGGCCTATACGAGATGGAGGAGGGGCTCGAAATTATCGGCGGTGAAAAGCTTTCGACACCCTTCGGAGATCCTTCAGACGAGTACGTTATAGGAAAAATCTCCGGTGAAACCGTAGCTTTCCTTCCGCGCCACGGGAAGGGACACCGCTACTACCCGGGCGAGATAAACTACCGCGCCAATATATTCGGCATGAAGATGCTGGGCGTCGAGTGGATAATCTCCGTGAGCGCCGTCGGCAGTTACCGCGAGGATTATAAGCCGCTGGATATTGTCGTCATCGACCAGTTCTTCGACCGCACAACGAAGCGCAAGTCGACGTTCTTCGGCGATGGCCTCGTGGCCCATATAGCGTTTTCCCAGCCCATCTGCCCCGTTCTCGCCGATCTCATTTACTCAGTAGGCAAGGACCGGGGTTTAAGCATCCATAAAGGAGGGACCTACGTCAACATGGAGGGGCCGGCTTTTTCGACACTGGCCGAGTCGCTCTTCTTCAAGAAGAGCGGATTCGACCTCATCGGCATGACCAATCTCACCGAGGCGAAGCTTGCGCGCGAGGCCGAGATATGTTTTGCCACGATGGCCATGGTGACCGATTACGACTGCTGGCACCCTCACCACGAAGCGGTGACCGTCGAGACCATCGTGGAGAACCTCAACAGGAACGCGGGGACGGCGAAGATACTTCTGCGGGAGATCGTTCCCAGGATACCGAAAGAAAGGTCCTGCCTGTGCGCTGACGCGCTTTCGGCAGCTTTCATAACGGCCAAAGACGTGATCAACCCGGAGACGAGAAAGAAGCTCTCCCTCCTCGTCGATAAATACCAATAAATTAGCTCGCTTCGACCTTCGACAAGCTCAGGACTTCGCTCGCAAATTTATTTATAAAAAAAGGAGAGGGGGCGTTGCCTCCTCTCCTTTTTAAGGCGCAGGGCCTCCGCTGCTGGCGGAAGTTTATTTCTTCTTGGCCTTCGCCTTCTTTACCGCTTTCTTTTTTGGCGCGGCTTTCTTCTTTTTTGCCGCCTTTTTCCTGGGGGCTGCCTTCGCTGGAGCGGTTTCAGCTGCCGGCTCGGGCGTTACCTCCGGTGCGGTTTCCGGCGGGGGAGGGGCGACAACCTTGGCCGGCTTGTAGCCCTTGACGAACTTTCTGGCCAGCTCTTCGGGGTTGCGTCCGTACTTCACGATTTCCGAGTGCATCGTGTACAGGGCCCAGTAGTCGATGCCGGTCAGGTCCGAGCGCTTGATCATCGGCATCAGCCTGGCCAGGTCATCCTTGACGTACTTTCGCACGGGGGGTATGTACGCTTCCGGGGGCGGCCCGCCCTCGACGGCGCCCACGCCGGACTTTGCTCTCTCGGCAGAGGCCTTTGCCCTTGCGGCCTGCTGGCCGGCCCGGGCCTTGGCCCTCGCTGCCTGTGCTTTCGCCCTCGCGGCATCCCGCGCGGCCCTTGCCTTGGCCTTTGCTGCCTGGGCCTTCGCCCTGGCCTGGATCTTTTTCTTCTGGGCCTCGGCCTTCTTCCTTCGCATTTCGCGCTCGCGCTCCTTTCGGGCCTCGGCTCTCTCGATCTCTTCCTTGATCTTCTTGGGGTCGTAGCCCTTGACGTACCTGCGCGCCGCCGTCTCGGCGTCCATGCCGGACTTCACCATGTCCTGATGGATTGAGTAGAGAGCCCAGTAGTCCAGGGCCCGGATGAGCTTCGAGGGCACCTGGGGGAGAAGCTCGCTTACTTCGTCCTTGATAAATGTTCTTTTAGGAGCAATATACTCCTGTCCTGTTTCCTGCTTTTTCTTCTTATCTGCCATGTTGCATACTCCTTTCTTGGGTGAATTAAGGCTCCTGTAAAATAGTAACTGCTTTTATATCAATTGGTTAAACACCAAATTGTTTTCAATTTCCCTCACAATTTTCTTGACTTAATGAGTGGCATATTTTACTATATCACCTTGCAGTTCAGG
>Ga0208905_1000432_pt1 | contig 21125 bp, 19 predicted proteins | sample AntAceMetag02UKS_FD_184776 | JGI IMG/M metagenome (GOLD analysis project Ga0208905, IMG submission 184776) | Saline lake microbial communities from Ace Lake, Antarctica - Antarctic Ace Lake Metagenome 02UKS (SPAdes) (version 2) | ecosystem: Environmental > Aquatic > Non-marine Saline and... | reverse complement strand
TTGTGGGGGTGATGTGGCCGTTGCGCGTGGTTCTGTCGAGTGCAGTATCGAAAAAACGGATGCACTTATTATCGGTACGATAAAACAGGTTGAGGCCCTTGCAGACAAGATTTCCATACAGCCCTTCGGACTGAAGCAAATATCGATGGATCTGAAAAATCTTCTTGGTAATCTTACAAGGGAGAGCTTTGTTGTGAGGACGCCGAGAAGAGAAATTCTCATGGGGAAAAAGACCCTTTGTATGGGTGTGATAAATGTGACGCCCGATTCTTTTTCAGATGGCGGTATCTTTGCGAATGTAGATGATGCGGTGGAATACGGCATGAGAATGGAAGAAGATGGTGCCGATATCATCGATGTCGGGGGAGAATCATCGAGGCCGGGCTCGGAGCCCATATCTGCTGAAGAAGAAATAAAACGGGTAATTCCCGTTATTGAGTCTCTGGGGAAACGAACCACCATTCCTATATCGATAGATACCACGAAGTCGGAAATTGCCCGTATGGCCCTGGAGGCCGGTGCCGAGATGGTAAATGACATCAGCGCACTGAGATTTGATGAGAAAATGGCCGGAATGATGGCCCATTACAAGGTGCCTGTGGTATTGATGCATATGAGGGGGACTCCGAAAACGATGCAGGAAGGTGATCTCGGCTACTCCTCACTGAGAGGTGATATCATAGATTTCCTTAAAAAAAGGATTGCCGAGGCAACATCGGCGGGTATAGAGAGGGAAAATATCATAATCGATCCTGGCATAGGATTTGGAAAGACAGCGGAAGATAACATCAGGCTTGTAAAGTACCTGGAGGAATTTAAGGGTCTGGGAAGGCCGATTCTGATAGGAACGTCACGTAAAGGATTTATAGGGAAGACCACCGGCGGAGGAACGGAAGAGAGGATGGAGGGAACGGCAGCGACGGTTACGGCTGCCATATTGAACGGGGCGCATGTAGTAAGGGTCCATGACGTGGGTTTTATGAAAAAAGTAGCAATGATGGCAGATGCGATAAAAAATGCGTAATAGTATCCATGGTATAGGAACGGATCTCGTCGAGGTTGCAAGGATCGAAAGGATCATCAAAAAATGGAATGGACATTTTTTGAAACGGGTTTTTTCGGAAAACGAGATTGTATACTGTAAAAGAAAGGCCCATCCTCCCCAGCATTATGCGGCGCGGTTTGCAGTAAAAGAGGCCCTTCTTAAGTCTATCGGCAGGGGTCTTTTTAGCGGATTGAGCATGAGGGATATTGAGGTTGTCAATACGAAAGAGGGGAGACCGGAACTTATGGTTCACGGAAAAGTACGTGGTATTATCGACGCTCTCAATATAATCACATGTCATGTCAGCATTTCTCATACGAATAATTTTGCCACGGCCGTCGTTATCCTTGAAAAATCGGCGACTCTCTGATACTGAAAGTCGGCTTCTTGATAAGCGGTTGCAGCTAAGAAAAAAGGCAAGTCAAACATCTTTTTTTATGGATATAAAGGGTCGTTTAAAATTGATATCGAGATCTCCTGAAGATACGTTACTTCTGGGGCGAATTATAGGTGAAAACCTTGTTCGTGGCGATGTCATTGCCTTGGTGGGTGAGCTGGGTACCGGAAAAACAACCATTACCCAGGGTATCGCACGGGGCCTTGGCGTATCGGAAAAATATTATATAACAAGTCCGACCTTTACGCTGATTAACGAGTATCCCGGCGAAGTAACCCTTTATCATCTGGATGTATACCGATTGACCGGTCCTGATGATTTAAGCGATATGGGATATGAGGAATACTTCTTCGGTGAAGGGGTTGCCGTTATCGAGTGGGCGGAAAAAATCAAAGATATTCTTCCCGATGATGCGTTAAATATTGTTTTGAGTTATAGAGAGGGGAGTGAAAGAGAAATCGAAATTTTCGGGACATCGCAGAGGATGTCTTCTATGGAAGAGAAATTTAGAAAGGGAGGTCTTTTGTAAGTGGCTCTGATTGTACAAAAATATGGCGGTACTTCTGTTGCTGATCTTGAGCGTATTCATAATGTTGCCAGAAGAGTGATTAAGACAAAGGACGGCGGAAACGATGTTGTCGTGGTACTTTCGGCAATGGCAGGGGAGACGGAAAGACTCGTTCAGCTGGCGGCGGGTGTTTCGGACGGAAAACCGGCCAAGAGAGAGTATGATATGCTTGTTTCCTCGGGTGAACAGGTATCCATTTCGCTCCTTGCAATGGTTCTCAACAACATGGGATATAAGGCAAAATCCTATCTCGGGCATCAGATAAAAATAATAACCGATGGGATACACGAGAGTGCGCGAATCCAGAAGATCGATACAACGCTGATTTTTGACGAGCTCCAGAATGGAAATATTGTAATAGTTGCGGGTTTCCAGGGCGTGGATAGTAACAATGATATTACCACGCTTGGGAGGGGCGGATCCGATACGAGTGCCGTTGCAATAGCGGCGGCGATTAAGGCCGATTTCTGTGAGATCTATACCGATGTTGACGGAGTTTATACAACCGACCCGAATGTCTATTCAAAGGCGAGAAAGCTGAAAAAAATATCCTATGAAGAAATGCTTGAACTGGCGAGTGCGGGAGCGAAGGTGCTCCAGCAGCGCTCCGTAGAACTGGCAAAAAAATATAGCGTCCCTCTTTATGTGAAGTCTTCATTCGGGGACGATGTCGGAACTTTAGTGACAAGGGAGGATAGTGATATGGAAAAGGAAATCATTTCTGAAGTGACCTGCGATAAAAACCAGGCAAAGGTTACAATTGTTCATGTGCCGGATGAGCCGGGGATAGCCGCCCGATTGTTTGTGCCCTTGTCTGAACGGAATATAATCGTCGACATGATAATTCAGAATGCGAGTATTGAGGGGCATACCGACATGACCTTTACAGTTCCCAAGGGTGACATGAACGAGGTACAGCAGATACTCAACGAAGTGATCAAAGATCTTGGAGCCGAAAGTATAGATTATGATGAGAATATCTCCAAGATATCCATCGTCGGTGTCGGGATGAAGAGCCACTCCGGTGTTGCCTCAAAGATGTTCGCATCCCTTGCGAATGAGGGTATAAATATAATGATGATAAGTACCTCGGAAATCAAGATATCCTGTGTCATCAGGGAAAAGTATACGGAACTCGCCGTCAGGGTTCTCCATGATGCCTTTGGTCTGGAAAAGGAAGAATGAGGAGGAATCACCTCATAGAGGGACAGCTTCTCGGTGCAGTTATCATCGTTGTCCTTGCCTTTATATTCTATTCTGCGCGATGGACATTTCAGTACTTTCAGATCTCCGGAGGGAGTTCCGCTTTCGAATTTGGAGACAGTGAAAGCGGGGCTTGTGTTGTGGAGCTTTCAGGGGATACCGATAAGAATGGGATATACTATCTCCCTGAAGGAACGAAGCTTTCCGGTCTTGTAGCCAGAGTCGGAATAAAAAATGCGGAAGCCCTGAGGAAAAAGGGGCCGGATCACACGCTATCAAAGGGTGATAAAATAGTAATCGGTGGATCGTCAGTCGCTATTGAAAAAATGGATGCGCCGACTCGGCTTGCTCTCGACATGCCAATCAATATTAATGATGCGACTGTCGAGGATCTGACCCTTATCTCTGGAATCGGACTCAAAACTGCTACCACAATAATCGAGTTCAGGGAAAAAAGGGGTGGACTTTCCCATATCGATGATCTAAAGGATGCCGGAGGATTGGGAAAGAAGAGGTTCGAAAGAATAAATAAGTATCTCGCTGTCGATTAAGCGTGAAATTAATTTCTGGTGCTTGACAGGAAAAAGCTATAATGATAGTTCACTAAAAACGTGTCGGGGCGTAGCGCAGTCTGGTAGCGTATCTGAATGGGGTTCAGAGGGTCGGAGGTTCAAATCCTCTCGCCCCGACCATTAAAAAAGAAACGATCAAGCGAGAGGGCTCTGCCAAATGCAGGGCCTTATTTGTGTCGGGGAAAGCAGGAATGTCGTTTTATAGTGCTATGAAAGTATTATATATTTACGAAAGTGTATCGTCGCGAAAGTGAAGGATATTCGCAGTTGACAATTCACTGTGCAGTTAATATATTTATATAACTCGTGGCACGCGAGAGTGGCGGAACTGGAAGACGCACTGGACTTAGGATCCAGCCCGCGAGAGCGGATAGGGGTTCGACTCCCCTCTCTCGCACCATTTGATCATAGAAAAGGAGTTCTGTTGTGGGCGAAGTTACCTCGGAAGTTAAAATTGAAGAAATCAATTCTGTAAAGAAAAAGATGTCATTTGAGATACCCTGGTCAGACGTGAAAAATGAGCTCGATTCGGCCTATCTGGTGGTGGGAAAAAAGGCGAGGATAAAGGGATTCAGACCCGGCAAGGTGCCGAGAAAGGTTCTTGAGGTCCACTACCGGGATGAGGCGGAAGGCGAGGCCATATCAAATCTGGTATCCAAATCGTATATGGCGGCCCTGGAAAAGAACGATATCATGCCGATTGATCAGCCTGTAATCGATCAAAAGGGAATAGATAGGGATAAGAATTTCAGCTATACCGCCACAATTGAGATACAGCCTGTCGTTGAACCCAAAGATTATACCGGGTTAGAGGTGGAAAAAGCCGAACCGAAAGTAACAAAAAAAGATGTCGATAACAGGCTTGAACAGCTGAGAGATATGTATGCAACACTTGAAGACGCAAAAGAGGAACGGGGCCTCAAAGAGGGAGATTTCGCGGTTATTGATTTTGAGGTTACCGTCGATGGAAAGGAGAGGAAAGAGCTCGCTTCCCAGAACTATATGCTTCAACTTGGAGCGGGGATGTTCATGCCCGGTTTTGAAGATAAGATAGAGGGCCTGAAAAAGGGGGGGACGAAGGAAGTTAGTATAACATTTCCCGATAACTTCGACACAAAGGAGATTGCGGGGAAAGAGGGTGTCTATTCCGTCACGGTAAAGGATATACGGGAGAAAAAGGTGCCGGAGCTTGACAGCGAATTTATCAAGAATTTTGAAAAATATGAGTCTCTTAACGATCTGAAAAAAGATATAAAGAAATCAATTGAAGAGGAAAAAAAGGCAAGTGTAAAATCCGATGTAACAAAAAAAATAGTGGATGCTCTTCTGGAAAAAAATGATTTCGAGGTTCCGTCGGTCTGGGTCGAACGGCAGATCTATATCATGACACTGGATGCGCAGCAGAGGATGATACGAAATGGAATGGCGCCGGACAAGGTCGTGGAAATAAGCGCTAATTTACATGACAGATTTCAGGATCAGGCAACGGTGATGGTGAAATCGACACTCCTTTTAAATAAGATTGCAGAAAAGGAATCCATTACGGTAGAAGAAAACGAGATAGAGGAGAGCCTCAAGGAGATTGCCACTCAAACCGCCAGGGATGTCGAGACGGTAAAGGAAACCTATGAAAAAAATAATCTTATTGAGGGACTCAAAAATGAAATCCTGGAGAAAAAGACCCTTGAATTTATCGAAGACAAGGCAACCATAAAGACCACAAAGAAGAAAAAAACCGAGACGAAAGAGGAGGAAGCGGGTAAATGACTCTAATTCCGATGGTCATTGAACAGGACGGGAGGGGAGAGAGGGCCTTTGATATATATTCAAGGCTTCTGAGGGACAGGATCATATTCCTCGGTACTTCCGTGGATGATGAGATCGCGAATCTCGTTATTGCTCAGCTTCTCTACCTCGAATCTGATGATCCCGACAAGGACATTTACTTTTATCTCAACACTCCGGGCGGAATCGTCAGTGCGGGCCTGGCCATATATGATACAATGCAATACATAAAACCCTCCGTATGCACCGTTTGTATGGGACAGGCGGCCAGTATGGGGGCCTTGCTCCTTGCGGCAGGGGAAAAGAGTAAAAGATATGCCCTGCCGAACTCCCGAATAATTATACATCAGCCGCTTGGGGGGTCACAGGGACAGGCGACCGATGTGGGCATACAGGCGAGGGAGATTCTGAGGCTGAAGAATGAACTGAATGAGATTCTTGCAAGCCATACGGGTCAGTCTGTAAAAAAAGTAGAGAAAGATACAGACAGAGACTTTTACATGACAAGCGAACAGGCAAAAGAGTATGGTATAATAGACGAGGTCATAGTCAAAAGGTCATCGCTTAGCCGATAGGAGGGACGTTTAATGGACAAACGAAATTCAGGTCGCGGGGGTGATAACGAAATGCTTTTTTGTTCCTTTTGTGGGAAGACCCAAAATGAGGTGCGAAAACTTGTTGCGGGTCCTTCTGCCTATATATGCGACGAATGTATCGAGCTCTGCCGGTGTATCGTGGAAGAGGAAGGAAACGTTCAGGATATAAGGGAGACAAAGGAAGAAATACCTGAACCCAAGGATATAAAGAAGTTTCTTGATCAATATGTGGTAGGTCAGGACAGAACAAAAAAGATACTCTCCGTTGCCGTTTACAATCACTATAAGAGGCTGTTTTCGGAAGTCGACCGCGATGGTATAGAGCTTCAAAAGAGTAATATTCTGCTCGTCGGTCCCACCGGTTCGGGAAAGACGCTCCTGGCGCGAACGCTTGCAAAGATGCTGAATGTGCCGTTTACCATTGCCGATGCCACGACGCTGACAGAAGCGGGATATGTGGGAGAGGATGTTGAGAATATTATTCTGAGCCTGCTTCAGAATGCCGATTATGATGTACAAAGGGCATCGAGGGGGATCGTCTATATTGATGAGATAGACAAAATATCGAGGAAATCAGGCAACCCTTCGATTACGAGAGACGTGTCGGGGGAAGGCGTGCAGCAGGCCCTTCTCAAGATCATTGAAGGAACGCTTGCCAATGTACCACCCAAAGGAGGGAGGAAACATCCCCAGCAGGAATTTATTCAGGTGGATACCACGAACATATTGTTTATATGCGGTGGCGCCTTTAACGGATTACGGGAGATAATCGAGAAGAGAATTGGTGGCAATGCAGTCGGTTTCGGTGCCAGCATTCAGAGCAGAAAGGAAAAGAACATCGGAGAGGTCCTGTCGGAAACTCAGCCTGAGGACCTGTTACATTACGGATTGATCCCCGAGTTTGTCGGGAGATTGCCCGTTGTCGGAACCCTCTTTGACTTAAGTGAAGACGACCTTGTGAAAATTCTTGTTGAACCGAAGAATTCTCTCGTCAAACAGTATAAGAAGATGTTTGATCTTGAGAAAGTAAAGCTTACCTTTACCGACGGTGCTCTGAAGGCGATAGCTAAGTGTGCCGCCGAGCGTAAGTCAGGTGCGAGAGGCCTGCAGTCGATTATAGAGAACACCATGCTGGATATAATGTATGATATTCCTTCGAGAAAAGATGTCAGGGAATGTTTAATTAGCGAAGAAGTAGTATTCAACAAAGAGAAACCCATTTTACTTTTTGAAACAATACCTGAATCTTCGGAAAGTAGTAAGCGAAAGGAAATAGGGTAGAAATATGTTTAATTTCAATAAAGATAAAGACGAAATAATTGTCGACGATACAATATCTGCCATTCCTCTGCTTCCCCTCAGGGATGTGGTGGTTTTTCCCTATATGATAGTTCCCCTCTTTGTGGGGAGGGAAAAATCCATCAGCGCACTGGAATCGGCAATGAAATACGAGAAAGAGATATTCCTTGTAGCGCAGAGAAATGCAGAAAATGATGATCCTTCTGAAGAGGATATATACAGCATAGGAACCGTGGGTAGTATCATACAGCTGCTCAGACTTCCCGATGGCACCGTGAAGGCCCTTGTGGAGGGGCAGAGCAGGGGCGTGATAAGTGAGTATATTCCAAATGAAGACTTTTTCCTCGTGAAAGTTGATAAGGTTGAGGAGGAAATTGATGACAAATCGAAGATCAAAACATCGGCCCTCATGCGAAATATTGTCGAGGCCTTCGAAAAATATGCAAAGCTTAGCAAAAAAGTTCCACCCGAGATGGTGAGTTCCATATCGGCCACGAGTGATCCGACGAAACTTGCCGATGTTGCGGCATCTCACCTTCACGTAAAGTTGGAAGAGAAGCAGCGAATACTCGAGACAATGGATGTTATAGAAAGGCTTGAAAAGATTTACAGCCTCATGATGTCCGAGATAGAGATACTCGAGGTTGAGGGGCGGATAAAAAAACGTGTAAAGAGGCAGATGGAAAAGACCCAGAAGGATTACTATCTGAACGAGCAGATGAGAGCCATTCAGAAAGAAATGGGGGAAGACGATTCATTCAAGAGCGAGATAAAGGAACTCGAAAAGAAGCTGGAAGAAAAGAAGATGTCCGAAGAAGCTCATGAAAAGATGGAGCATGAGATAAAGAAACTGAAAATGATGGCTCCGATGTCCGCAGAGGCGACAGTCGTAAGAAATTACATAGACTGGATATTATCGCTGCCATGGTCTGAAAAGACGGAAAATAAATACAGCCTCAAGGAATCGGAAGTGATCCTGGAAGAGGACCACTATGGATTGAAGAAGGTCAAGGAAAGGATTCTGGAATACCTGGCGGTCCAGTATCTTATCAAAAAGAAGAAAGGCTCCATACTCTGTCTTGTAGGGCCTCCCGGTGTGGGAAAGACATCGGTCGCAAAGTCGATTGCCCGGGCAACAAACAGAAAATTTGTCAGGTTATCACTAGGCGGTCTTAGAGATGAGGCCGAGATACGTGGCCACAGGAGGACATATATAGGTGCCCTGCCGGGAAAGATCATACAGCTTCTGAAAAAAGCAGGCTCAAACAATCCGGTGTTCTGTCTCGATGAAATCGACAAACTGAGCTCTGACTTCAGGGGGGATCCAGCATCTGCCCTTCTTGAGGTTCTTGATCCGGAGCAGAACTTTGCATTCAACGACAATTATCTTGAGGTGGATTACGATCTTTCTGAAATTATGTTCATTACTACGGCAAACGTGCTTCAAACGATCCCCGCTGCATTAGAGGACAGAATGGAAGTAATTCGTATTGCAGGGTATATAGAGCCGGAAAAATTGAATATTGCGAAGAAGTATCTGGTTGCCAAGGAGATGGATGCAAATGGTCTAACCGTTGATAATATTGACTATACCGATGGAGCCCTTCTTACGCTCATCAGAAAGTATACCAGAGAGGCAGGAGTACGGAATCTGCAAAGAGAAATAGCATCCATTTGCAGAAAGGTGGCAAGGAAAATCGTAACAGATGGAACAAAAAGCAGACTGAAAATAACAATGAAATCGGTTGAAAAATATCTCGGTATACCGAAGTACCGCTTCGGCGAAACAGAGGGCAAGGATAAGGTTGGACTCACCGTAGGTCTTGCATGGACAGAGGTGGGTGGAGAACTTCTGACAATAGAGGCATCCGTTATGAAGGGAACGGGAAAACCGATCCTGACGGGTAAACTTGGTGACGTGATGCAGGAGTCGGCTCAGGCGGCGCTTACCTATGTGAGATCAAGGGCGGATACTTTGGGACTTGATGCAAATTTCTATAAAGAGTCAGACGTGCACGTTCATGTTCCCGAGGGTGCGATTCCGAAGGACGGTCCTTCCGCCGGTATTGCCATGGCAACCTCGATTGCCTCGGCATTTCTCGGGCAAAAGGTGAGAAGTGATATTGCCATGACCGGTGAGATTACACTGCGGGGAAGGGTATTGCCCATAGGGGGACTGAAGGAAAAATTGCTGGCTGCCCATCGTGGCAACATCAAAACGGTTATTATTCCGAGAGAAAACGAGAAAGATCTTACTGATATTCCAGCAAATGTGCTGAAAGATGTGGAAATAGTGTTCGTAGAGAATGTTGATGAAGTGCTGAAAAGGGCTCTTATCAGGAATGATATAAAGAAGGAAGACACACCAATAGGCGGAGCTTTTATAAAGAACGATGAAATAAGGGTTAATGCTTAGGCAATAAACTCAAATATAGCTTGACAAAGGGAGATTTTTTCTCTACATTTCCCGCCTTGATCGGGATCATTAAAGAGTGTATAAGGGCGGGTAGCTCAGTTGGGAGAGCGCCACGTTTACACCGTGGATGTCACAGGTTCAAGTCCTGTTCCGCCTACCATTAGATATCATTTGCGGGGTCGTAGTTAAGTTGGTTATAACGCCGGCCTGTCACGCCGGAGGGCAGGGGTTCGAGTCCCCTCGGCCCCGCCATAAATAGAAAGGGGTTGCGAGAAGTCGCAACCCCTTTTTTATTTCTAAAAAAGCAATTTCCACCCGTGTTTCCACCCATCATTCACGATTATGGATTTTTCTACCCTATTTAACCATAAGTAAAAAAAGCGGTCACGTCCAAGATTAACATGAAAATCCCATCTCAAAACACTATACATTTTCATATAGACGTATTATCATCATAATGAAGGGAGATATAACAAACCAAACCGAAAGTGGATAAGATGGATTTAATGTTTGCCCTTATAGGCGTTGTCGTCATTATATTTCTGATATGTTGGAAAATTAGTGGAATTATCTTCAAGTAGATTATCGCTTCATGTTAATTTATCAAAAAGTTATCACGATAATATTAAAAAAAGTTAACATTTCACACAAGACATGGTTTCTGTAACTTATCAATAATAAAGACAATAAAGCTTGAGGTATTCTAAAAAGTTCATCAAAAGGCATACTGAAGCACCTAATATAGGAAAAAGTGTTAACAAATTTTTAACATGCTGATAACACAAGGCGTACCCGCAGAGCACAGTGTCAGGGGCAGGAAGGGTAGGGGGAATAAAGAAAGCCAATCGATGTCGAAGCGCAACTGCCGGCAGCATTGGCGCAAACAATATAGCACAAACCTGAAACGATTCTAAGAAAATATAAGGGGGGCTACTTCAGAAACCAATATCAACGCATTCGTCAAGGAGCATATAAAATGAAAAGAAAAGGTCTTTGTTGTGTATTGCTGATTTTTTTAACGATTTTAGTTTGCGCTGGTTGTGCAGGCGTGAGTGGTGGCAATTTCATTGGTGCTAATATTCCTGATGATGCAGGACCTATTCCCGAAAATTATGAAGAAACTTCTCGGCAATACTTGTTAAGTATACTTAAAGATCCTGGAAGCCTACAACAATTTAGCGTTAGCATTCCGGTGAAAACGAGTTGCGCTATTGGTATCTATGGTCCCTTTTGGGGTTGGAGAGTAACTGTAAGATATAATGCAAAAAACAGTTTTGGCGGTTATGTAGGTCTTCAAACAAGATATTTCTGGTTTCATGGAGAGGCTATAACTGCAGTTACTGATAATCCTACCTTTTGCCCAGAAATTCAGGTACAACGCGTGCATTTTAGACCTAAATATTAAAACTGACAACTATCCATTGCACCAAATGCAAAAGGCTGTGGCTTTTATTAAAGTTTAGGCTTAGTAATGTAACGGGCAGTCTTATTAAAATTTCGGTTACACAAAGGAGGGTATAAACAATGTCAAAAAATACTGAAACAATGTTAATGGAGATTGATCTTGAGAGTGAAGAACAGCACCTAACAATGATGGATGGATCGCGATGGATGGTCAACCCTTCTGATTTGCCAACAGTTGTAACCTGGACAACCCCTGTCACGGTTAACATTAAAGATACAGAAGATGGGGCAATGTACTCGTATGAAATAACCATTATCGATGAAGGCACCATTGTCGATGAAGACACTGTTCTCGATGAAGACCTAACCATTAGAGCATGGAAAATAGGTTAATAAGCAATTCAACCTCAGATATATCCTTACCATTGTCTTCCAAAAACCGTTGCTTTAAATTGAGATGGGTTAAGTTTCAGCATACTTTTGATATGTTTCCAATGTTTCAAATGTCGTCATTTGAAACAGTTCACACCTCCTAACAACCACTACATTTTTTCAGCACCAAAACAGAGCAATTCTTCAACACCAATAAGCTAAAAAACCAAGACCCGGTAACGATAATTTTTGCAATATTATAAAATCCTTGACGAATATTTTCACAGACAGTATTATTCCTTTCGGTTTCATTAAGAATTTGTTCTGTTTTAGATTTAACGAGTTGGTTTAAATATTCAAAAGGATGGATTTATGGTCGGACTTTTGAAACCCTCTTTCTCTGAAAGAGAGGCGGGGGTTTTTTTTGGTTTCGTTTCAACTGAAATAGCAAAAAATTAGACGGAGTTTTTTATGAAACCTAAAGAATGGCTTAAACCACTTATTGATAAATATATAAGCGAAAGAGAGGGAATGCGAGTTGTTATTCCTAAGACTGGTGTAATTCCAAGGGGAATTTGTGAAAATTGTTATGTTGTTGCAAATTTTCGATATTTCATTAATGATTTGACAGAAAAAGAAAAGGAAATTGCTCAAACCGTAATAGATAAAATCAATAAATACAATATCCTGTCATTGAATACATCTTATGATAATAGTTTTCAAATAGAATCGCTTAAAGCCATAAGAGAAATTTGTCCTGATCCTGACTCGTTTGATGAAAAAGAAGTGTCTGAATATACCTCAGTTAATAAATCGGGAAAGACAATGTATACATACAATATACATCAATACATGAAGGCTTTTAAATCAACTTTCTTAATACAGTTATCACAATCATTCAACGGCGGTGTAAAATTTTGCCCGCACATCGAAAACCCGTACTTAAAAAGGCTTGATGAATTAACTGTGGTGTCATTACTGGAGGAAGAGCATGAAGGGTATGATGTTGTCACTTCTACGGTTAAGAAGAAATGGACTAAAACACTCTTTTTCACATGCGACGAATGTTATAATGAAATTTCAAGACGTGCCTGTATAACTGCCATGACCTTTAATAATTATATATATGAAAAGGGGAATTGTATTTGGGAAAAAGCTCTCTTTTTGAAACTACTTAAAGATTCAAATAAAGAATATGTTTATACCACTGGTTATACACCTTCAGTAATAATCGAACCTGATAAAGTACTAGTTTCCTTCCTTGCTAAAAAAATTGATAAAAATTTTGTTAAAGTCGTTAATCCAAAAACAATTATATTATTTGGTTCAAAAAAACAAATGATTCCCCTCATCGATTACGGTATAGATATTTTCTGTATAGATGATGAAAAAGCTTACTATTATGATAGCGACAGAGTCATACAAAAGAATATTAATGAAATATTAAATCGTTTAATAGGGGATTTAGAAACCTATACTGATGCTGAAAGAGGTAGTGATCATGATAAATATATCAAGGCAATAGCTAAGATTGGGGATTCAATGGGGTTTGTTCCTCAAACTGAATATGCAGTAAAGGGGTCAAGGGTAGATTGTGTATGGCTTGATAAGAATGGAAATGTCTATTGTGCTATTGAAGTGGAAATATCCGGTGGTATTAAAAAAGACATCATAACAACATGGGAACTAGAACCGAAGTTAGCAATAATATTAAACCAAACCAACACCGATAAAGCTATATTGGACCTAACTGATTACATGATTTTAAAATCAATACCGCATCCATTGGTTTGTATAAATACGGGAACAAAAACACTTTATTTGTTTGATAAACAAAATATAGTTCTTAAAAAACCTTTAAATATTTCGACTAATGATAAAGGTCTAATAGGGGAAATTTAACAAATAGAATTGCCAATCCCTAAAAACCCTTTAATTGGGACCGTATGGTTGCCCATTCTGTATTAGATAAAACGGACTAAACATGGCTATATATAGAACAGTCTTCAAAATGCGAAATGAAAACGTCCCCAGAATTGGCTGTACAACTTCAGAATCCGAAAAAAAGTGCCTAATTCATGGGTTTCCATTTCTAAAATTGAAGTTGTCGGTTTCATTTTTTGAAGTTACTTTTATCTTTTTAGAAAGCCTTTCCAGACAACAGGCTTAAATTTTGACTCTCCGTGTAACTCCCATCGTCTTGAGAGTCTAAAAACGTTATACCCCTTGCCATTGCCCCTCAGTCCACCCTTCGATACTGGATCGATAAAACCGAATTTGATAAGAGCCTTAATCACTCCTGAAAAAGTACTTGGAGCAAACCCAAGTTTTTCAGCTTCAGGATATGAGAATGTAAAATCGGTCAGATATCTTTGCGGATCGTTAATCGTAAGTTTAACCTTTCCAAGGAAGTAGGGTAACGCCTTCGCTCCGGACGGTGTTAAATCCTTATATGCATCGTGATTCAGCATATCCCATGTCAGTGGAACAAACGGCGGCAGCCTATTTCCCCTTTTGCTATTCCCCATTAGATCCTTCTCAGCACCTCATTATTTGAACTTCATTTACCGTGAAGCATGATGCCCCTCATCGAGTCCTCTGGTTTGACGATGATCCTGCAGTAAAAACCCCTAATCCATACAAACATACCAAGCCAAAAATAAGTGCGTATCTACGAGTATCCAAGTACTATCCGATTCGATCCAATGGCAATCCAAGCATAAGTTTAACAGCTGAGTTATTCACTCTCTGCCCTGTTGAGGACCATCCTCTGTTTCGTGAAGAACTCGATGATGTCCTTTTCGAAATAGAGTCTGTTCCTCTGGCTTACCTTGATAAAGGGTAAGCCTTTTCTGTTTCGTAAATCCGCGACCTGTTCTTTTTTCATTCCCAACAGCTCGCATAGATCTTGTTCCGTGAGTACGTTTTGCAATGTAGTGTCTGTTGTTTGGTTCATCTGTGTTTACCTCCAAGAAAGATTGTATTGATTCCGCTTTTCCGAAGTATTCCTTTTCCGTTGCGAGTTGATAAGCCTTCATCAGTTTCTCCTGTGGCTGGTTCAGCAGGAGCTGGACACAGTAAGAGCAGATATATGACTTAGCCGACCTATCAACTTTATCGGAATCGGTTTCTGTATTGCAGAAACTGCAAAACATTGTGGTGTCACCCCCTTGTTAATTCAAGATCGCTTTCATGCCCGCACCTCAGTTTTCCGTCTGAATTCTGCGCTCTTCCATGTAATCAATGATATCTTGCCAGCAATACCTAACCGATCTCGATATCTTACAATAGGGGATGCCCCGGCCCAGATGTCTGTTGTTGCGAAGCGTTGACAGTGCCATGCCAGTTACGTCTGACGTTTCCTTCTCTGTTAGATACTTGACTTTGCTTTCCATTGAAGAACTTCCTCCTATGTCTCTTTACCTATATAGTTGGAGTTCTCCGCTTATAAGGTGATTAAAAAAGGAAAACGGGGAGTAAATACGGATAACAGACTGATAATATGTGTGATATTGTTTTTAAAAAAGGGAATGTATTTTATTTATAGATGTTGGATATCTCCAATCAACATTGTTGGAGATGTGCAAAACAGGGTTTCATTTAGTTGGCGATATTCCTTTCATTCATTGATAATTAGCGCCTGATCATACAGGCTAAGAATTTCGTCCTCTTCCATATAATTACGTTTTCTCGCTGTTTCTATACACTCCGCAAATGTCGAGAGTTCATTTTCTGTAAGTCGCATGGTTTTGCTTTTAAGACTGAACTTATGGATTATTCTCATGACCTCTTTTTTGCTTGCATCAGCGCTGACAGCAACGACCGCAGTATCGTGTTTAAATTTTAACATATAAAGCCCAGGTTTTCCTGTCTTGCAATTGTAATATATATGGATATGCAGAGGTATGTCGATTCCTAAATCTTTCTTGAAAAACCTTTTAAGCTTCTTGTCAATTTCTCTCAATATTTGACGCCTCTGTCCATAAGTCTTTATCGGGAATCTCTTTATAATGCCCGAACCTTCATCATGATAATTGTATGCTTGGCCAAGTTCGTAGCTCAAATCGGCCCGCTTGATAATATCAAGGAAGGTTATCCACTCCTTGGTTTGTGCACTTTTAAAATACATCGAATTAAAACTATATGATACTTTCTCTTTTTCTGGTTTCTGAATCTCAACCATTTCATCATCCTTGTACGACACTCTTAGATTTCTGAGAAATTCATCGGGGTCAATGGTCTGATCATTTTCCCGCTGTCCGTCAAGAATTACTCCGTCACGCTTCATGAACTCTTCAAAGAGCTTCTTGATCAATTCTTCAATCTTCTTGCTCTTTTTTATATCCTGCAAGAGACCATTCATCACTTTTTCTTCTTCTTCACGCTTACTTTGTTCTTTTCCCTTGGGAATCGTGAGAAATGTCCCCTGATTGGGGGCTCTTCTCTGATAGCGCTCCCTACGCTTTTCCTCCGCCATTAGCTTCCAGATCCCCCCCTTCCTGATCGCTTCTTCTTCCTTTAGGTGCCTGAGCACCTTCCTGAGCTCTTCCTCCTTTAGCTTCCTGCGCTCTTGCAGTTCCCGAACGATTTTTTTCAGACCTTTGTATGCGTCAGCTTCTGTCTTGTATTTTTTACTGGTGAAAACGACTCGACCATTTGCGGCCCTTTGAATAAAATAAAATTGGTGACTTTCGTCTTTCATAATTAGGAATTTATCTGCCATCGTTAATCCTCCAATTTTACTACTTTGCCTTTACCATTAACTGCCTGTTCTATGATGGACCCTGCCAGATCTGAGGCTTTTCTTAGGGCATCGTCTCTTAAGTGTTCGTAACGTTGAGTCATTCTGCTGTCTTTATGAGTCAATAATTTTTGTAAGACATACATGTCAACCTTTCCAGAGCTGGCAAGCATGGAAGCATACGTATGACGAAGTCCGTGCAGGGGCCTGAAGTCTTTCGGGAGATTTGCCTTCTTCTTTATATCATTAACTGCTTTGTTTATATCGGTCCGCTGATTGCCCGCACGCCCTGGAAAAATATACTCGCTGCCCGTCTTATGGTGAGTCTTCAACAAGTCACGCGCTGCATTGTTTAACGGTATTGTCTGATCAATTCCACCCTTCGGTTGCATAATACGTATAAAACCTCGATCAAAATCCACGTCCTTCCATTTTAGTTTTAACATTTCACCCCGTCTCATGCCAGTAAAGAGGGCCATTAACATTATCGGGCCAGCTTGTGGGTGTGTGTCCTCGTCAATCGTCTTAAGTAACATTGCCATCTGTCTTGGGTTTAAGTCTTCAGTTGTGATATTGTTTACGCGGGGTTTTTCAATGAAGAAGGGTAGGTGATCGCATAAACCCCGCTTTACTCCGTGCCTGACAACCCGCTCAAGAAGCGAGAGAACGTGCTTTACTGTCTGTGGTGACTTACTTTTTAAGTTCCCATGTTTGAGCCTGTCAATATCAAGCAATATAATTTCTGCGGGTGTCTTGTTTTCAAGAGTAGGCTTGATGTAAAGAATGTATCGGCTTTTATCAGTTTGAAGGCTTTTATTGCTGGTCCTGGTTTCCTTGTACGAATCCCAGAGCTTGCCGATAGTCCACGTGACTTTCCCCTTTTCTTCTTTGACAACCTCTCGCTTCTCCTTCCGGGTTAGCTGCTTTCTTTCGATGTAATCAGCACGTAGCACCGCCGCCCGTGATGGGGTCATGTCGTCACGATATTGCCCCCCAACCTTAGCTTCAACCTTTTTTCCATCACGTTTAAATGTAACATAATAAACCTTTTCAAAACCCTTTCTACCGACCCTTTGTATCTCACGATAATACACGCCCGGATAGTCCGTCTTTATTCGTTTCATTCCTGACCTCCAAGTATAAAATCTAAGGGTATGTTGAAAAATGATTCCACCCATATTTCCACCCTTCAGGACGTATATTAAAGTATTATGCGGTAAAGTCAAGAAAAAGTTGATAGAATAATGATATGATATTAAGGGGTTTTAATAAGGCTAAGTAAATGACGGTAAATAATAGAAATTGGCCTGTCACGCCGGAGGCCGAGGGTTCGAGTCCCTTCGACCCCGCCATAAATAGAAAGGGGTTGCGAGAAATCGCAACCCCTTTTTCTTATCTTTGAACTGAACAGCGAGCGCATTCCCCGTTGCTTGCAGCGGGGTTAGCAAGCGAATAAAAAATAAATTTTTCCTTAACAGTCGGAGATTCCCCGCAACTTGTTGCGGGGAGCTTCGATTGTATTAGAACCTGATTGTTAAAGATCCCACCTCGGCGCATTTCTCACGCTGTTGCTCTTGCTCTCTCCTCCTGTGACATAGCTGCCAATTTTTCGACCTCCCCAATCTTGAGACCAAGTCCTTCGGCCACTCGCCGACCATAGTCGACATCTGCCTTGTAAAATAGTGCCGTCTGACGCAATTGGATCCGTTTCTGGGCACCACCTAAGTGACTCACAATATTGCCGACGAGATGTTCACGATCCTCATCGGACATGACATCACGATAGAGATTACCAGGTTGCACGAAATCATCATTGGGATGCCTGTATGGATGCCGTCCCGCATCACCCGAAACCTCAAAATGAGGCTCTAATGATTTAGGGTCCGGTTCAGGACCGCCGAAACTGTTGGGCCAGTAATTAGGGCTACCGCCGCCGTTGTCGTCGGAACGCATGGCACCATCCCTCTGATAGCTGTTTTCTCTGGTTCCCTTTGGCGAGTTTACGGGGAGAAGGTGATAATTAGGCCCCAACCGGTGGAGGTGGGTATCGTGGTAAGAAAAGAGGCGCCCCTGCAGCATCTTGTCAGGTGAAACGGTAATGCCGGGTACAAGATTGCTGGGATTAAAGGCGGCCTGTTCGATCTCTGCAAAATAGTTTTCTGGATTCCGGTCGAGGACCAGACGGCCCACGTCAATTGTAGGATAATCGCCGTGGGGCCAGACCTTGGTGATGTCGAAGATATCGAACCGGTAATCTTTCCCTTCTTCCTCGGGCATGATCTGCATCTGAAGCGTCCAGCTCGGATAATCGCCATTTTCGATGGCATTATAAAGATCGCGGGTAGCATGATTAGGGTCTTCTCCCGAGATGTGCGTCGATTCCTCGCGTGTGAGGTTCTTTATTTTCTGATCTGTCTCGAAATGGTACTTTACCCAAAAGCATTTCCCCTTCTCATTGTACCATTTGTAAGTGTGGCTGCCGTAGCCGTTCATGTTTCGGTAGGTTGCCGGTGTTCCCCTGTCGGAAAAGAGTATGGTTACCTGGTGAATGGATTCGAGCGTCAGCGAAAGGAAGTCCCAGAACATATCGGGATCCGGACAGTTTGTAGCGGGGTTTCGCTTCTGGGTGTGGATAAAATCGGAGAACTTGAGGGGATCCCGGATGAAAAAGACTGGCGTGTTGTTACCAACGAGATCGTAGTTTCCGTCTTCGGTGTAGAACTTGACTGCGAAGCCACGGGGATCGCGTGCAGCATCAGCGGAGCCTCGTTCGCCACCCACGGTGGAAAAACGGGCAAGGACCTCGGTCTTCTTTCCTACCTTTGAAAAAAAACGGGCCTTTGTGTATTTCGTCACATCCGAGGTGACTTCAAAATAGCCGCCTGCACCGGCACCCTTTGCGTGTACCACGCGCTCGGGGATGCGCTCGCGATCAAAATGAGCGAGTTTTTCAAGAAGATGGACATCCTGCATCAGGGCGGGCCCGCGACTCCCCGCGGTTATGGTATTCTGATCGTCGCCAACAGGCGTCCCGAAGGCTGTGGTTAACTTTTTGGGATTACTCATTTCTGAATCCTCCTTTTCATTCTTAGTTTTTTGTTGGTTAGAATGGAGTTCGTTTTTTCATTGCGAGACGGATGTCGTCATGGCGACGAGAATAAGAATCAGAAACTTGTAATCGAGAAACTTTGGTATTTCAAAAATCACAGGGTGAGCGAAAGACTGACTAATAGCCCGATGCATAAATGCGGTCTTGTAAACAGAGCAGAGTGCAAACCTCGGTTGTGCTTAAATGTTAAGAGAGAGAAAACAATGAGCTTCTGGATGAAGTCACAGGAGAGGGGAATGGAAGTTACCTTATTTATTAAACAGAGAACCTAAGATCATTTTCTCGAGAAAAAGATATGTAATCTCAGTACGTGGATCTACTATAAAAGTATGGTCCTGGCATGTCAATACGAAAATTAACTGCCTTTATTCTCTTGATGCTGAAGCTTCGGGAACGCAGTCCTGAAAAGTATCGACGCCCTACCACTCTTTTTAGAAGTTGACGATGGGTCTAAGTTCTTCCATCGGGTAGATCTGTCCCTGCTTGGGTGGCATGGAGTTGTAAACCCAGTCGATGTCGACCGTCCCGAGCTTTACGCCATTATATCGCTCGAATCCCTGAAAGACTCCCCGTGTCAGGATATCTTCCATGTCCAGTGTGAGGGCAAATATAGCAACATCTTTTCCACTTTCCAGAGATGAAAGCTCGTTGCCATACGCAAGGGGTGAAAAGGCAAGCCGTCGGCTGTCCGATGCCTGGCACTGGATAAGTGGAATAAGTGTCGGGAATCCATCGTCGCCGATATAGGAAAGAAACTTGATGCTGTCGAGCCTGTTGAAGACGTTATATGCCCAGGGTTTTAAAATGGGTTCGGGAAGGTTTGTTTTTGCCCTCGATCTGGAAGCCATAGTGAAAAGAGAAGACATTGCTATTTTAACGAGGGGCAGGCTTTCCTTGCCGTAGGTTTCGACGAGGTCCATATAGTAGACGGTATGTATGCCGCAGTAGCAATTGTAGCGGAACATCGGCTTTTTGTTGAACATCTCGTAGTCTTCGCCTTCTCTTACCTTGTTCGTATAAATGGCCTTTCCCCTCCAGAGGCTCTTGTCCATGGTCATGATAAGAAAGGCTGTATTGGGATTGTTCATGACGTTTCTTTTGCTCATGCCCTCGGTAAACTGTCCCCATATAAGCTGTTTTGTGCCTTTGGCCTGAAGTGCGGTTATGAGGGTAATATGAGGAAGGCCTTCGGGGTTTATTGTAGAGATAAGGCCCACTTTTGCCTCCGGTTCAAACTCCTTCAAATCAGCCCTGTCAAAAGCATTTTTCTTATCCACGAAAATCCCTCCCTTAAATATTCAGATTGCAGCGCTATAATTCTTCGTAATCTTCGGTTCCGCTTTTCTTTCTTCCTTTTCTATATCGGACTCTTCAAACTTTGTTGGTCCAGACCAGGAGACAATATTCTGGTCAACGCCTGATGCTCTGGCAACCTTGGCCAACGCTTCCATGCGACTCTTTGTTAACAGGGGACTCTCGTTGAAGGCCCAATCGATGCCGAGGCGCAGATACTTGTCCCTGCAGAGATTGTTGAACGAACAGAGCTCCCAACGTGCAACCCCGTCGCCGAGATGATTGGCGATGAATGTGCCGATCCCGGTGATATTATCATTCCTTC
>Ga0208905_1000431_pt1 | contig 21241 bp, 18 predicted proteins | sample AntAceMetag02UKS_FD_184776 | JGI IMG/M metagenome (GOLD analysis project Ga0208905, IMG submission 184776) | Saline lake microbial communities from Ace Lake, Antarctica - Antarctic Ace Lake Metagenome 02UKS (SPAdes) (version 2) | ecosystem: Environmental > Aquatic > Non-marine Saline and... | reverse complement strand
ACCCATCCCCGAGCTGGTTGCAATTCCTCCGAATCCGTTTTCAAGTTCAGCTATTGTCTCTTCCAGGGCATTTATGGTTGGGTTACCAAGCCGGGTATAAATATATCCGTCGTCTTTACCTGAAAAACAATCGGCCCCGTGTTGTGCGGTTTTAAAAGAGAAAGTGGATGTTTGAAAAATAGGGACAGTTACACTACCCATTGAGTCTTCTAGTTCTCCTAAGTGTACAAGTTTTGTGTTGAAACCGGAATTTTTCTTTTTCATGAATTGTTTTTTTAAGTGTGATAAAAATTTATGTTCGTTAAATTTGTTTTACACGTTTAGCCATATGGTTTGCAAAAACAAAATCGTTTAATTTTTCATTTTCTGAATGAAGGATATCTTTATTTGTGCCTTCCCACCATTTTTGTCCCATATAGATAAAAACAATCTTTTCGCCAAACTCCATTACCGAATTCATATCGTGGGTATTTACAATAGTAATTGTATTAAACTCATCAGTAATTTCTTTAATCAGGTTATTTATTCTAAGTGTTGTAATAGGGTCAAGTCCCGAATCAGGCTCATCACAGAAAAGGTATTCAGGATTCAGGGCTATTGCCCTGGCGATAGCAACCCGCTTTTGCATTCCCCCACTAATTTCGGAAGGGAAGAGATGATTTGCGTTTAAAATATCAACCCTGTTCAGACAAAAATTCGCACGCTCCCTTTTTTCTTCATAGCTCATGTTAGTAAACATATCAAGTGGGTAGATAACGTTTTCCTCGACGGTTGAGGAGTCGAAAAGGGCACTTCCCTGGAATAGCATCCCGATTTTTTTTCTAATTTCCTTCTTTTTTTTAAAATTAAGTTTACTGTAAACAACATCGTCATATTTTACCTCACCTTTATCTATATCAAGTAAACCAACTATGGACTTTAGAAGAACAGTTTTCCCTGAACCACTCTGACCGATAATAAGATTTGTTTGCCCCTTTTCAAATTCAACACTGATATCTTTAAGAACAGTTTGACGGTTAAAAGATTTCCATATATGATTTACCTTTATCATGATAATATCAGTTGTGTTAGGATTACATCGCAAAGTAGTATTATTATACTACTGTAAACAACTGCTTTTGTGCTGGAACGTCCCACTTCCAGTGCTCCACCCCTGACAAAATACCCGTAGTATGAAGAGACAGTTGTAATAACAAATGCGTAGAATACAGTTTTAATAAGAGCGTATGTTATATAAAATGGGATAAATGCATACTGAATACCATATATATAATCTTCAGATGATACAACACCTGTTACTGTTCCGGCGATCCAGCCACCAAATACTCCAACAGCTATACTTATCATGGTAAGCAGGGGGTTAAAAAGAACGAATGCAATAATCTTAGGCAGTATAAGGTAACTTGCAGAGTTCACTCCCATAATTTCGAGGGCGTCAATTTGTTCTGTTATCCTCATAGTTCCTATCTCTGAGGCTATACTAGACCCAATTTTTCCTGCAAGGATTAATCCTACCATAGTTGATGAAAACTCCAGGATAATCGTATCGCGTGCCATCAGTCCTATCAGGTACCTTGGGTAAAAAGGATTTCCGGTATTATAAGCTGTTTGTAAAGTTATTACCGCACCGGTAAAGGCGGATATAATAATAACAATACCAATAGAGTTGATTCCCAGACTAATAAGTTCTTTAAGAGTTTGTTTATAGTATATTTTACTCTTTTCAGGTTTTGAGAAGACCTTTGAAAGGAGGATAAAATATTTTCCGAAGTGGTAAAAAAACCTCATATTAAAGGAATGATTAAATGCGTAAATGCGAACTTGAGTTTGCTAATAAAAATACAAATATCATAAATATTATTGATTTAGCGGAAGATAATCAGAGGATATCTTTAATCAAACTTTTTCGAAAAATATTTCAAAATATTAAAATAAAACAGTAAATTGAAACGGAAAAAATATGAATTATGAATAAGAACAACTATTGTGTAATTATGGCCGGAGGTATAGGAAGCAGGTTCTGGCCTTATAGTCGCACACAAAAACCCAAACAATTCCTTGATATTCTGGGAATAGGGAAAACACTTCTTCAACAGACATTTAACAGATTTGCTGATATTTGTCCTGAAGAAAATATTCTGATTGTAACTAATGCTGACTATAAGGATCTTGTTCTGGAGCAACTTCCCGGGATAAAGCCATCCAACATTTTGCTTGAACCATTGAGGAAAAACACTGCTCCCTGCATTGCTTATGCAAATTATAAGATAAACAAAATTAATCCTAATGCCTGTATTGTTGTTGCTCCTTCTGACCATTTGATACTTAAGGAAAAGCAGTTCAAAGACAGGATTGAAGAGGGGTTTAGGTTTGTTATGAATCGGGATGTATTATTAACACTTGGAATAAAACCTGACAGGCATGAAACAGGTTACGGATATATTCAGATTTCAAACGGTGAAGTTGCAGACACAAGTGACAATCTGAGTAAAGTTAAAACATTTACTGAAAAGCCTGATTATGAATTGGCTAAGGTTTTTTATGAAAGTGGTGATTTTTTTTGGAACTCCGGAATTTTTATCTGGTCGCTCAATTCAATAATGAAATCATTTAACAAGCACTTAACTGAAGTTGATAACATATTCAGGGAAGGAATAAAATTTTATAATACTGATAAAGAAGACGAATTTATTCTTAAAACATATTCAAAATGCAAAAACATTTCCATTGATTATGGCATAATGGAAAAAGCAGATAATGTATATGTATTATGTTCTGATTTTGGCTGGTCGGATCTTGGTACCTGGGGTTCGTTATACGAAAAATTAAAAAAGGACAAGAATAAAAATTCAATAAACGGGAATACTATTTTCGATTATGATGTTAAGGGATCTATTATAAGAGTGCCGGATGATAAGCTTGTTGTATTGCAGGGCCTGGAAGATTATATTGTTATTGATACAGACGACATTCTTCTTGTTTGCAAGAAAAGGGACGAACAGAAGATCAAGCAATTTGTAAATGACATAAAGCTTAGCAAGGGGGATGAGTACATATAAAAAAAAGACACTTATACAGTGTCTTTATATTTTAATATCCGCCTAGCGGTTTGAAACCGCTTGGCGGATTACTGCCGACTGATTAGTATTCCCAGAGGTCATGTTCAACATTGAATATATATTCTTTTATACGTTCTGCTTCAATCAGCGCCTCTTTTCCTGTTTCATACAGACTTACTTGACGGTTATTGTAAACATTTGATTCTGCAATGATTACACTGGAGAATCTTCTTTGCATAAAGAAATCGTCAAAAGAAATACGGTGAGCGTCATTATCAGGATTATAAATTTCATGACTTGCAAAAGTGTCTCTGAAATCAGGATAATAAATCCAGCACACCCTGCTTTTTTGATATTCACCACGTTCATTGTTGTAAAAATGCCGGATTGGCATTATACCAAGGATCCTGACATCCATCTTGGAGTGTTTTTTATCAAAGTACCACTCTTCCATAATCCGGATCTGCTTAATATCCTCAGGTTTTGGTTCATTAATAACTACAGTATCTATAAATACACCGGGGGCTGTCTGGATATTTGTTGTATCACTTGAAGCCCCCATTTTTCTATCTATATCAGCCTGAGTGACTTTAACGGTCATATCATCACTAATATCGGCATCGTAAGCATTTACTGTTCCCGACTTAATTTCAGCGAGAATTATATTTATAAGACTTACACGATCACCAATTGGTGTAGTAGGGTAGTACAAAGGCTGATTCATTTTTTTCCTAAGGTCAACCTCCCTCCATACTTTTTTTGACCACATAACATCTGCTTCACGCAGGTGAGAGTATGGGATTGGTGATTTATCCCTGATATCTTTTTTATATAAGCCTTTTACTCCTGCAGGAGATTCCTGAGCTGAAAGTTTCAGGGCAGGAGCGACCACGATGCTTAAAAAAAGTATTCCTGAAAATATTATTCTATATTTTTTCATATCAAAAATAGGTTTTTTATTATTCAATTATAAGAACAATTGGAGGAATAGTCCTTTGACGACCATCAGGTCCAACGGCTTTAATATCGGTAAACACCACACGATCATTTCTCTTCAATCTGTTAATTAAGCTTTTTTGGGCTGTTGTAATTCTACTGCTTTTTGATGGTTCGGTAACAGCAAACCCACGGTCGTTTATTTCAACTGTAAAACCGGTGACATCATAATGTATATCAAACAGGAAATCTTCCAGTTCAGCAAAAACTGCCGCCTGGGCACTTAGCATTGATCTTGCAATTGACCCGCTGTTTTTACCACCAACTTTTGCCACAGGGGGAGGTACTATTTGTACTCTGAAAGGCCTAGGAGGAAATGAACGTCTTACACCATTAACTTCGGCTGTAACTGTAATATTGGCTATTTTCCCCGGAGTTGTCGGAGATGCAATATAAGAACCACGAAAATCCTTAGTAGTTCCCCTTTTTATTGTGCCATTTGTCATAGTGGCAGTTATTTTATCTGCCCCGGAAACGGAAATATCAACAGGATTATCCAAACCAACATAGAAAACATTCATAGCAGTGGGAGAAATTACCACATTGGGTGGTGCAACTGTATATTTTTCTTCGAATGGATAACTAACTATATTTCCATCAGGAGCTTTCATTCTAATTAATCCGCCCCAGGTTTTATCTCCAAGAGTGGTAGGTTTTCTCTTGTATATTCCCCGTCCGCGTTCATCAACAGTTAATGTTTCATAACCTGGGGTCATACGATATTCCTTAATTCCGTTAGCACTAACAGTAGTTTCAAATTTGCCAACTAAAACCTCAGGTTGTTGAGTTGTATCTGTTGCAGCAATGAATACCTCAGCCTGGTATTCATTACCCCTCATAATATAGTTGGAATTAGTAATTACCGTTGAGATCAGGCTATTAAATTTAAAAGCCCCGGCGTCAATTTGTTGATGAAGGAAATTAAGAGTTTCAGCTTCAGTATTTCTAACATCACTTTGTAATTTGGAAAGTAATGTAATTGAAGCAATAAGAGGTGATGCCTGAAACATATAATTAACCCAAAGCACCTTTTCTCCTTCAACTATGGGATCGTCTGTATCAAGACTACCTTCGATTGAACTTGATGCAGCAATATCCTTATTCCCAATTATATCCAGTAAAAATGTCCGGTATTCTTCCATTGCAGCTTTCATGTCAAAGCCCTTTCCATTCTGGTCTGACCCGACAAGTATCTGTGAGGGAATATTATTCTCGTCAATTTTTTGAATAAATTCGACATCAATCTCACCGTCTGGTGTTAAGGCTTCACTATCTTCACCCTCGGCTGTCTTAATGATCTCGATTTTAAGTTCCTGTATATAGTTAAACATCTCGTTAGCACGTTCCTTAACTTCGTATGCAATGCTTCTCCAGGGACCCGCTTTTTGTGGATTTTCACTTGCAGCCTGATCAAATTCCTGGTAGATCATATCATTTTTAACAGTAAAATTCTCAGTAGTTTTGGTAAGACTTTTGTCAACAAGTTTAAAAGCTTCCACGGCATCTTTCGATACATTCAGTGCCAGCAATGCTGTAAGCACTAAATACATCATACCAATCATTTTTTGTCTTGGTGTTTCTTTTCCGTGACCCATAATTCAAGGATGAAGTTTATAATTAAAAACTAATATTGTACTATTTGCCCATTACGTTCATAGCCGATAACATATTACCGTATACTGTATTCAGGGCAGACAGGTTTTCGCCAAGCTTTGAAACTTCTTCGCGATATTTCTTGGTGTCTTCAACAGTATCTTGCAAATCAGCCATCATTTCATCAAGGTTTTTATAGAGAGCATCAGAGGTTTTAAGATGGCTATCTGTTCCCTGCAATTGAAGCTCATAAACAGCATTCAAAGCAGAAAGATTTTTGTTAAGAGACTCAAGTTGTTCGCCATATGATTTACTACCACCTTCAATAAGTGAGAAGGATTCGGATAATTGCTGATAATTATTCCCTGATTCAGTTATCAGGTTAGCTGTTTTATCGTATGAACCTGAAAGTTTGGTGACAGAATCTTTCAACTCTTCAGTTGATGTAGCATATGATTCTGTATAAGTGTTAATGGTTGTAGCAGCTTGTTTAATATTATTTACATATTCGTTCGTTGCTGCTCCGGCATCAGATAAATCAGATAATTTCTCGGTAGTATCATTAAGTTTACTAAGTCCTTTTCCAAGCTTATTAAAAAGGTCAGGAGTAATTTGTCCCTGTTCAAGAAGAGCATCAAATTTTTCTAATGCAGAACTGCTTCCTCTGCCAACAGAAGTTGGGATTTGATCAAGGTCATCCTCCTCCCCTATTCCCGCTAATTCGGGATAAACAAGTGTCCAGTCGACCTCTTCATGAAGTGGCTCAAATGCTGAAAAGAAAAAAATTGTTGCTTCGGTAAGAAGTCCAATCATCAAAAGCGGCCCTGCGAGGGCATAGTGTTGAATTTTAAAAAGTGCACCAATAATTACCACTGATGCGCCAATGCCATAAAGCTTTGCCATAAAGTTTTTCCAGCCGCTGCTTTGTACTAACTCAGTTAAATTCATAGTAGTTGAATTTTATTATTAATCTTAAAATAATTATTTATAACCCATATATGAACGAACATTTCTGAATCCTATAAATGATTTTGCAGAATCCTGATATTCATATGCCCTCGTACTAACTTGAAGGTAATATGCAATATCTTTCCATGAACCACCGCGTATTACTTTTCTTTTCATAACGGGAGGCTCATCAGCACGTGCGTTATACTGGTAATTTGGATTCATATCGTGAGTGAACACATATGCTGATTCGTCATAAGCACCTGATGTCCATTCTGCTACATTGCCTGCCATATCATACAACTGGAATTCATTCATTGAATAAGAAGCAACTTTGTTTGCGACCAGCGCTCCATCATCAATATAATTACCACGTAATGTTTTAAAGTTAGCCAGAAAACAACCAAGGTCATTTCTGACATATGGTCCACCCCATGGGTACATAGAATGATCTAAACCACCCCGTGCAGCGTATTCCCATTCTGTTTCAAGAGGAAGACGGTATTCCTGAACCCAGGTATTACCCTGTTGCGAAAGGTAATCATTTAAATAATTTGTTCTCCAGGTGCTAAAAGCATTTGCTTGTTTCCATGTAACACCAACAACCGGATAATCATCAAAAGAGGGATGCCAGAAATACATATTTGCATATGGTTCATTATAAGAATAGGTAAAATCCCTTATCCAAACAAGTGTATCAGGATAACATGGTACTTCGTCGTGCATAATAAAAGATGAACGATTCTCTATTGCAATAATCTCTCCTGCCTGATTAGATATTTCTCCATCATATGACTGAGTTTCCTGATTATACCGGCTTGATTCTTTTGCAGCCGCTTGAAGATCGATCCAGAAATATGTATAAATAAGTTTCCGTGAATCTACCTGTTTCCTGTTATTAAATCTTTCGTTTTCCGGATAATATATTTCTTCGACAATATCAGCGACTTCTTCAACCTCTGTATCAATTTCCATTTCCCAGTCGATAACAGGCGGATCGTAAGGATCTCCGTTTTCATCTGCCTTAAAGAACCCTTCAATTCCGGCATCTCCAAGTTTATAGCGCAGGATTGAGTCTCTGACATAGTTTACAAACTGGCGATACTCATTATTTGTGATTTCAGTATCGTCCATCCAGAAAGCGTCAACAGTTACAGTTTTTGTGAATGCATCCATTGAAAAAGCAGGATCCTGATCGCTTGGCCCCATACTAAAACTTCCCTGAGGGACAAATACCATTCCGTATGGATCAGGTTCATACCATTTTTTTCTGCCACTAACTCCTACCAGCTCACCGTTGAGAGAGGAACCTCCGCAGCTGGTTAATACAATTATCATTGCCAGAATAATACAGAAAAGGAATATTTTTTTCATGTCTGTTTCAGTTTTATTTCGCAAATAAATTATTTTTTCTTAATAATCATAAAAATCTTACACTTTTGTAACTTCTTGGACTTCTGTTTATGCTAAGATTGAAACAATAATTTACCATTAATTCATGGCTGCCACTACTATTTTTTCTTATATCAGAAGTTGCAAAATCGTAAGCGTAACCAACTCTTATTCCGTTAAAAAGCTCAATCCCCACTAATCCGATAATGGCATCTCCTGCTCTGTAAGTAACGCCACCCCAGAATTTTTTATTGTATTGAACATTAGTATTTATATTAAGTTGTGATGTTCTTCCATCGGAAAACAGAAAAATTGAGGGTGTAACCTCAATCATTGGATTATTTATTGGCAAATGGTACCCGGCAATAATATAATAATGTCTTTTCATGTAAGGGGTTCCTTTAGAATATTTAATTTTAGCCTCGTTTAAATGAGTAGAAGAAATGCCAACATAAAATTCGCGGGTTTTATAATATGCTCCAAAACCCATATCAAAAGCTAAATAACTTTCATTATTTTCAGGTATTAAAGGGTCGCCACTGGCAGGAGTATGATAATCGCTTGTTGGAATTGTCCAATTAGGCTCTAATGCTTTGTTCATCATCCCTAAACCCAGGCCAATACCAAGTTTGCCGGATGCAAGATCGATTTTGTAAGCATAAGAGAAATTGATGTTTATATTATCATTAAATCCAGCCTGGTCGTTCATAATTGATAATCCGGCTCCGCTGTTAACCCCAAACAAGTTAAAAGGGGCATTTATATGAAAAAGCGTAGTGGAGGGGGCTCCGTCAAATCCTACCCAGGATTGGCGGTTCAGAGCAGTAAAACATATCATATCATTACTTCCTGCATATCCCGGGTTGACAAACATCTGGTTAAACATTATCTGACTGATTTGTGGATCCTGTTGTCCCAGGCACATCAGAGAGATATATGATAAAAGTGTGATAATGTTGACTCTTTTTGTCAAACTTTCTTCCCTTTTGGCAGTTAACTTATATAAGTATCTTCTTTTTGTCTTTAGTAAAAATAGTATTTTCAATCAAATTAACAATGAAGAACAATAATTATATTACATTCCAATTATTGATGATATACGGATAAAAAGTAAAATAGGTTGTAAAAGTAGAATAAAATTGACCTTTATATGAAAATTGTTGACAAAGATAATTTCTGTAGCTTATTTTCTTAATCTCTGATGGTCAGCGACATGTCAGGGTAACAGTGGGAAGATCAATTTGGATCTCAGAATAATTTTGGTAGATATTGAATTTTGGATGATAAAGGGTTGCTTTTTTTAGATAAACGGAAGTTATTCTTATTTCTGAAAGGTTTTCCACCAACGATCTGGTATTTCCTGATTGCTTGCCTTCATATAATCATTATATGTACATGCAATAAATTCAGTTTTTGCAGAATTGTTTGATACAGGCACCTTGAGCCACCATCTTTCAGTATGATTACTTTTATAAAAAACAATATCTTTTCCGGCACCACTTAAATTTACAATATATTTTGTAAACCGGTTTTTTTGCTTAGCCGGATTTTCAACAATTTTTTGCGACAATCCTTCGAACAGATACCAGATAATCTGTGCTGCCAGTCTGGACGATTGATTGTTTACATCAAGAACAGGGTTAGTTTCAAAAATGCCAAATACCTGCAAATTATCACTTTGTCCGGCATATTTAGCTAGCTGACAAATTTCTTCACCGTAAAATCCGTTTGGTGAAGGGCTAAAATGTCCAGGTGAATCAGATTGTCTTACAGAACTAATATCAAGACTAACAATATGCGCATCTCTCAACACCGGTTCCATTTCCGTAATATCTGACCGTACCACACCGACACGGAATGAATTAAAATGTTTTTGACGAAGTTCGGTTAATAATTTATCATCCGTCAAATAGTCCTGATGCCCAATGTTATTGTATTGTACATGTATTTCTTTTCCGGAAATAATTTTGTTAAGATAACTCTGTGAGTTAATTAGTTCGGGATCATCTTTCCAATCTATTCGGGAATCGATAGATACAAGATTTAAAAAAGTATTGTTTTCCTTGTATACATTAAAAATGCCATAAGTAAGATCCTGACTTCCTCCAATTACAAGCGGGAATACATTTTGATTTAGAAGTTCTGAAACCACATCCCGTAATGCAAAGTATGTATCTTCAACATTTTCTCCCTTCTTTATATTACCCAGATCAATAATTTTAAATTTTTTCTTTGGTTTTGAAAGTTGATATAACCAGGTTCTTATTTTGTCAGGGCCTTCAGAGCAACCCTTATTAGGAGAATTTCGGTCTTCGCGCACCCCCAAAATTGCAATATCATAGTTATTTATATCATTAATCGGAGTGTCGGGTGTATGAATATGAATATTTCTACTGAATAGAGACCGGGATGGCAAAAGCTCAAAATCCGGTTTATCCAGACTTACAGGGTCGAAATAGTAATTCAGGTCCATGTTAAAAGTTTTGTAATAATTCAGTGCCTAAATTTTGAGGTTAATCTCATTATACGTTGCATTTTTAAGTCGGCAGTCCACAGTCCTCAGTCGGCAATTTGAAGACAGGACCATTTCATATCAGTCTATAAAGTCAAACAAAATTTGAATTAAGCACCAAATGGTAAATAATAAATAGCAAAAAACAAATCTCAAATAAACTCCAAAAAACAAAAAAATAAAAATTCAAAACAGAATTTACCAATACATTATTTTTTTCTTTTTATTTTCTTTTTTACCGACTGCCGACTTTTCTTTTCTTCTCTTACTGCTGACTGCCGACTGCCGACTGCCGACTTTTCTTTTCTTCTCTCTTCACTTTTTCTTCTTTGCCTTTTTCTTCTGTCCTTCTTCAATAATTTTCATACAATCTTCAAATGTAAGAGATTCGGGCTCATTTTTCCGTGGTATACGGAAGTTTTTCTTTTGATAAGAAATATATGGGCCATAGCGTCCGGCAAGAACTTTCAGGTCGGAATTTTTGGGGAAACTTTTAATAACACGCTTTTTTTCAATATCCCTTTTTTCTTCGATCAGTTCTATAGCTCTTGATTTATTTATAGTCAATGGATCGTCTATATCTTTTTTAAGCGAAAAGAATTTATTATTATGTCTGACATATGGTCCGAACCTCCCGATACCAACAATTAAATCATTATCTTCAAAGTTACCAATTGTTCTTGGAAGTTTGAATAATTCAAGGGCTTCTTCGAGTGTAATTGTTTCAATAAGCTGTCCTTTAAGCAGACTGGCAAACCTGGGTTTTTCATCTTTATTACTGTCGCCCAGTTGAACAAAAGGGCCAAATTTACCAATTCTAACAATAATTGGTTCTCCTGTATCAGGGTCATTACCAAGTTGCCGCTCGCCGGTTTTCTTTACAGAAATTGCCAGGCTTTTTTCAACTTTTGCATGAAATGATTTATAAAAGGCATCAATCATTTTAGTCCAGTCTAGCTTTCCGGCAGCAATTTCATCAAATTCTTTTTCTACAGAAGCTGTAAAATTATAATTCAGAATATCTTTGAAATGCTCAATAAGAAAATCATTAACAACTATCCCAATATCTTTCGGGAACAGTTTCTTTTTTTCAGTACCGGCTTTTTCGGTTTTAGTTTTTTCTTCAAGTTTCCCCATTGATAAAGAAATAACAGTGAAATTTCTGTTGAAACCGGGGCGATCTTCTTTGAAAACATAACCTCTTTGCTGGATAGTTGAAATTGTTGGAGCGTATGTTGAAGGACGACCAATACCAAGTTCTTCAAGTTTTTTTACCAGACTGGCTTCAGTATATCTGGGTGGTGGAGTTGAGAACCGCTCATAAGCATTGATGATTTCGTAATTCAAAATTTGGCCCTTATTGATTGGGGGGAGTATCCCACCGTTAGAATCATCCAATTCTTCATCTTTTGATTCAATATATACTTTAAGGAACCCATCAAATTTCATCACTTCTCCGGATGCAATAAACCTTTTGTCACTATTGGAAATATTAATTGTGACAGTAGTTTTTTCAAGTTGTGCTTCGCTCATTTGTGAAGCAATAGTCCGTTTCCATATTAAATCATAAAGTCGTTGTTCAGAACTGTTCCCTTTAATTGTTTTGTTTTGAAAATATGTTGGTCTTACTGCTTCGTGTGCTTCCTGTGCTCCTTTTGCTTTGGTTTTATATTTACGTGTTTTAGCATATTTTTCCCCGAACTCCTGAGTTATTGTTTGTGAGGCATTAGCCAGGGCAAGATTTGAAAGATTTACAGAGTCAGTTCTCATGTAAGTAATAAATCCGGCTTCATATAGTTTTTGCGCAACTGTCATAGTTTGCGATACGGAGAAACCCAGTTTTCTGCTGGCTTCCTGTTGTAAGGTTGAGGTTGTAAAAGGCGGTGCAGGAGATTTCCTGGACGGTTTTGTTATTATATCAACAGCCTTAAAATCAGCATCTTTGCAATGGTTTAAGAATTTCCTGGTTTCATCCGGATTGGGAAAGCGGTTAGATACGTTTGCTTTAAGCTCAACTTTTTTCCCTTGTTCATCAGAAAAGCTAAATGTACCATAAACTTTAAATTTTGATTCAGGGTTGAAATGCAGTACCTCTCTTTCTCTTTCAACCAATAATCTTACAGCTACTGATTGAACCCTGCCGGCTGAAAGTTTAGGTTGAATTTTTTTCCACAAAACAGGGGATAATTCGAAACCAACAAGCCGGTCTAAAATCCGGCGTGCCTGTTGTGCGTTCACCAGATTTATATTTAGTTTCCTGGGATTGTCAACAGCGTTACGAATAGCATCTTTCGTAATTTCATGAAAAACAATTCGTTTAGTATTCTCAGGAGGCAATTTCAATATTTCGGACAGATGCCATGCTATAGCTTCTCCTTCCCGGTCTTCATCGGTTGCAAGCCATACAACCCCGGAATCTTTTGCCAGTTTTTTTAATTCAGCGACAACCTTTTTCTTGTCATCTGACACAATATATTGTGGAGAATAATTGTTATCAATTTCGACACCAAAATTTTTCTTGGACAGATCACGAACATGACCAAAGCTGGATTTAACAATAAAAGCTTTACCAAGAAAATTTTCTATGGTTTTTGCTTTCGCCGGTGACTCAACAATAACTAAATTTTCGATCATATTTATTTAGGTTTATGAATGCTTAAATGCTTAAATGCGTAAATGATTAAAGGAATAAATGGTGAAAAATTTGCACAAAGTAAATGAAATAGAAGTCTAAGTTCAAAATTTAAGAGCATATATTCTTTAAAGTTTTAGTATTTTTGATGTGAAATGAGAAGAATGGAGAGCGGAGAGCGGAGAGCAAAGAGGAAGAATGGGATAGGGGGATTAGAGGGATTAGAGGGGATAGAGGGAACAGAACTATATAAACTTTTAACTTTACATACTTTCAACTCTATGACTTTTACAAAATCAAAATACAAAAAGTACTTATGTTGGTTTTGGGGTATTTTTTCATTCCCGTTTGTTTTTGGCATTTTTCTGTTTATCCTGATTTCATTTAATGTTTTCGGTCCTATGCCCTCTTTTAAACAGCTTGAGAATCCGGAAAATGATCTGGCTTCTGAAGTATGGTCTGAAGATGGAAATTTGCTGGGGAAATTCTATATAATAAACAGGACATGGACAGACATAGATGAAATTTCTCCTTATGTTATTGATGCATTAATTGCAACAGAAGACATTAGATTTTTTAAACATTCAGGTATTGACATAAGGGGCTTGGGAAGAGTGGTTTATAAAACAATATTACAGGGAGAATCAAGTTCGGGAGGGGGTAGTACTATTACACAGCAACTGGCAAAAAATCTTTTCCCCCGCGATACTACAACTTACAAATTCGCACTGGTGAAAATAGCGAAACTGGGCATTACAAAGTTCAGGGAATGGGTAACAGCAGTTAAACTGGAAAAGAGCTACACAAAAAATGAGTTAATTACAATGTATCTGAACGTGTTTGATTTTCTGAATCAGGCAGTTGGTATAAATTCAGCAGCTTCAATATATTTTAATTGTTCGCCTGATTCATTGAATCTTGAAGAGTCGGCAATGTTAGTGGGGATGTTAAAAAATTCATCATATTATAATCCTTTAAGGAGATATGATGAAACTCTTCACAGGAGAAATGTTGTGCTATCACAAATGGTGAAGTATGGGTATCTGGAGAAAGAATTATTTGACTCGGTTAAAACCCTGCCAATAGAGCTTGATTTTAAGAGACAAAGCCATGATATGGGATTAGCTACTTACTTCAGGGAATATCTGCGTGTTACGATGAACAGATCCAAACCTGAGCGAAGATATTTTTTCACAAAGGAGCAGTATGAAGAAGCTAAATATCAGTGGGAGAATAATCCTCTTTACGGGTGGTGTTCAAAAAATATTAAACCTGATGGGACGGAATATAACATATATTGTGATGGGTTGAAGATTTACACTACTATTAATTCCGTTATGCAGGGATATGCTGAAAATGCAATAAAAGAACATTTGGGTCAGGACCTACAGAAATCTTTTAATGCTTCAGCAAAAAATTACAAGAATCCTCCATTCTCTGATGATCTGGATCGTGAGCAAATAGCTAAACTGATGGAAACTTCGACTCATCGTACCGAGCGCTACAGAAAATTAAGAAATGCAGGTGTTTTGGAGGATTCAATAATTGCATCCTTTAACAAGCCGGTAGAGATGAAAGTTTTTTCATGGGATGGAGAGATTGATACGGTTATGTCACCCCTTGATTCTATCATGTATTACAAATATTTTGCCAGATCGGGACTTATGTCAATGGATCCGCATACGGGATATGTTAAAGCTTATGTTGGGGGGCCTGATTTCAGATACTTCAAATATGATGCGGTAACCAATCAAAAACGGCAAGTTGGGAGTATAATAAAACCTTTCCTGTATACTCTGGCAATGCAGGATGGATATACACCTTGTTATGAGGTTCCAAATGTGCCACAAACCTTTATTGTGAATGATTCAGTCTGGCGCCCTGCAAGTACCGGACCCAGAGATTTTTGGGGAAAAATGGTATCGCTGAAGTTTGGATTGGCACATTCTGAGAATTATGTTTCAGCATGGTTGATTAAAAAATTCAACCCTCAGTCGGTTAGTGATTTAATGCAAAAAATGGGTATTCGTAGTTTTATTGATCCTGTTCCATCCATTTTTCTTGGTACATCAGAAGTATCATTATATGAAATGGTTGGGGCATACAGCACTTATGCAAATAAAGGTGTTCATATTAAACCATTTTTTGTTACCCGAATTGAAGATAAAGAGGGGAATCTTATTTCAACTTTTAAACCATCATTTAAGGAAGCAATTAGTGAGGCAGATGCTTTTTTAATGCTGAATTTGATAGAGGGAGTTGTTAAGGATGGTACCGGGCGCAGATTACGCTGGAAATATGAATTAATGAATGAAATTGGAGGGAAAACAGGTACTACACAAAACCAGTCTGACGGCTGGTTTATGGGAGTAACCCCAAAACTGGTTACAGGTGTATGGTCGGGTTGGCCTGACAGATCGGTCCATTTTGAACGTTTAGCACTTGGGTCAGGAGCAAATATGGCTCTTCCGGTGTTTGGTCTTTATATGCAGCAAATTTATAATGATAGTCTGAATGTAACGGTTGAAGATGTTTTTGAACCACCACGTGTTTTTAATATTGAACTCGATTGCGAAAAGTACAAAAAAGCAAATCCACAAGACAATTATAATCCTATTGATGAGGGGATTTATTAGGAGCAAAGAGCAAAGAGCGGAGTGCGAAGAGTAAAGCCCCTTCCTGGTTAGTTTACTTAAAAATACTTTTTATCAGATCTTCTATTCGTGACTGAAAATGGATTTTTATATTAAGCTTTGAAGGATCAAGACCTTTACGGTTATATTTTGAAATATACATTTCGCTAAATCCAAGTTTCTCTGCTTCACGAATTCGTTGTTCAATTCTGTTAACAGGACGGATTTCGCCGGAAAGGCCAACCTCACCGGCAAAACATGAACGTTTATTGATTGGGATATCAATATTTGAAGACAAAACAGCTGAGATAACTGCCAGGTCGATTGCCGGATCGTTTACTTTTATTCCACCGGCTATATTAAGAAAAACATCTTTGGCAACCAGTCTGAATCCGGCCCGTTTCTCCAAAACAGCCAGTAACATATTTAACCTTCTAAGGTCGAACCCGGTGGATGACCGTTGTGGAGTTCCGTAAACTGCGGAGCTCACAAGTGCCTGTGTTTCGATAAGAAAAGGTCTGATCCCGTCAATAGTTGCAGAAATGGATACACCGCTTAGATTTTCATCAATATGAGAAACTAATAATTCTGATGGATTGTGTACTTCCCTGAGACCGTTGCTTCTCATTTCGTAAATACCCAGTTCGGATGTTGATCCGAATCGGTTTTTTGTTGATCTGAGGATGCGGTACAAATGATTTTGGTCGCCTTCAAATTGCAGTACTACATCAACAATATGCTCAAGTGCTTTTGGTCCGGCAAGATTTCCTTCTTTTGTAATATGTCCGATAAGCAAAACAGGGATGCCTGTTTCCTTAGCATATTTAAGAAGACGAACTGTACATTCACGTATTTGAGAGATGCTCCCCGGAGAAGAAGAGATATTTTCTGTAAACATGGTTTGAATAGAATCTACAATTACTAATTCTGCTTTTGTATTTTCTATTTGAGTAAGAACATTTTCCAGTGATGTTTCGGTAAGAATGTAACAATTTTCATGAGTTGACTTGATACGGCTGGCTCTGAGTTTAATTTGGCGGTTGCTTTCTTCCCCTGAAACATAAAGAATTTTCAACTCTTTAAGTCCGAGTGCCAATTGGAGAGCCAGTGTTGATTTTCCTATTCCCGGTTCTCCTCCAAGAAGAATAATTGACCCGGGAACAATACCTCCACCCAGAACCCTGTTTAACTCTAGGCTGTGTGTATCAATTCTTGATTCTTCAAGGGAAGTAATTTCCTGCAGGGTTATTGGTTTTGCGGTTTCGGTGGATGTGAAACCGGATGTTTTGCCGGCACTTATTTTTCTAACAATTTCTTCAACATAGGTATTCCATTCACCGCAGGATGGACAACGGCCAATCCATTTAGATGATTCAACACCGCAATTCTGGCATACCCAGGTTGTTTTTGTTTTTGGCATAGTTACTGGTTACTGGTTATTCTTTCTACAATGCCGGAAGTGGAATATCCTTTTATAAAATCAAGGATCTTTACCTCTCCTCCATAATCTTTAACAATATCATAACCAACAATTTCTTCGGGCTTGTAATCACCTCCTTTTACCAGGATATCAGGACTGATTTGTTTAATTAATTTGTACGGCGTTTCTTCATCAAACAAGACAATATTGTTAACAAAGCTAAAAGCCGCAAGTGTTAGTGCCCTTGATTTCTGATCAAGCACAGGTCTATCGTGACCTTTAATCTTATTTACAGATGAATCGGAATTAAGTCCGATAATTAAAATATTACCCAGATCAGCTGCCTGGCTAAGATATTTAACATGTCCGAGGTGGATAATGTCGAAGCAACCGTTGGTAAAAACAACTTTTTGATTTCTAAACCGGTAAAAGGAAAGAAGGCGGGTAAGATCAATCCCGCTTACAATTTTGGATTTAATGAGCATATACTTATTCATCATTTAGCAGTTTTAGATTCTGCCTGAAAAGATAACCTTTTTCTTTTTTTTCTCTCAAGAAAAACCAATAAAAATGAGTAAGCCCCTAAAATTATCACCAGGAGTGTTTGTGATTCATGCGACAATGTTGCATACACTAACCCTTTTTCCCTGCTTATTCCGTATATGGTTAACCCTTTATAAATTATCCAGTGAAAAGCACCAATGCCACCCTGAACAGGAGCTGCCATACCCAGGCTACCGATAACTAGCAGAAATAAGCCATCAAGAGCAGTTAGATGTGAAGTTTCAGGGATTGAATAAACAACAACCCATGACATGAAAAAATATATAAACCACAATAGAACAGAATAAAAAATAAAAACCTTCCGCCTTTTCATCCTGAATACGGTTTTCAATCCTTCAAATATTCCCAGGATGATCTTTTTTGTTTTCCGGTAAAACGAAAGATCTGAAAATCTTGACCGGTATTGGATAAAAACAATAACCAGGATAATTATTCCGGAAATAATTGTTATCCAGATAATGGATGAAAAATTTAATACAGCAATAATTTTTTCGCACAATGGATCAAAAACCTGAGTTTTTAAAAAATGACCAAAAAAATTAATCCTGGCAAAAAAGGTAATTATTACAAGCGAAAAAAGGATTATCACATCAATAGTTCTTTCAATAATAACAGTCCCGATTAAAGCATCCATTGGGATTTTATTCGTGCGGTTAAGTGTAGCACAACGAGTTACCTCACCAAAGCGCGGAAGTGTATAATTTGCAAGGTATCCTGTCATTAAAGCATGAAATGTGTCTTTCAACGGTGGTTTATGACCCAGGGGTTCAATTAGCATTTTCCAGCGATAGGCTCGTACAACAAACCCCAGGAAACCCAGTAAGAGTGAAAGGAGTATCCAGAAATAGTTTGCATTTTTCAGATCTGAAAGAAGAGCCTGAAAACTAATATTCCGGAACGCAAAATAGAGTAAAATTATTCCCAGGGTAAGAAATACAAGAAATTTCAGTATGGTAAGTAATTTCTTTTTCAATTTTAGCAATTTCTATGAAAATTATACTGCCAAATAATGCTATGATCAATTTTGCAGCAAAGATAAAGAACATAACTTCACAAAGTGATTAAAAATTACAAATTACAAATTACAAATAAACTTCAATTAATAAAAAACAAAAATTCAAAACAGAATTTGCCAAAATATTGTTTTTTTCTCTTTCTGTTTTTCTTTTTTTGAATTTTGGACTTTGATATTTATTCGTTATTTGGTGCTTGTTTTTTGTGATTTTTAATAATAATTTGAGCTTTCAGACATTATAGCAAATATACAGGTATGCAAACATTGAGAATTACCAATATTTTTACTAAATTTGCAAAATTATTATAAAAGCATATTTTAATTAATGGAGAACAAAAAGGTTTTATTTGTTTCTCAGGAAATTACCCCCTATTTACCCGAGAATGAAATGTCCCGAATTGGGCGTAATTTGCCTCAGGGAATCCAGGAGAAAGGCAAAGAGATACGAACTTTTATGCCTAAATTCGGATGTGTTAAAGAAAGAAGAAATCAACTTCACGAGGTAATCAGATTATCAGGGATGAACGTTATTATTGACGACTCGGATCATCCCCTAATTATTAAAGTGGCTTCCATTCAGTCTGCAAGGATGCAGGTTTATTTCATTGATAATGAGGATTATTTCCAAAGAAAATTTATTCTTACTGATAAAAACGGGAAGGAATTTAGTGATAATGATGAACGGGCTATTTTCTATGCGCGTGGTGTACTTGAAACCGTAAGAAAATTGAGATGGGCGCCTGACATTGTACATTGTCATGGTTGGTTTACAAGTTTAGTACCGCTTTATCTTAAGAAAAGCTTTGCTGACAATCCCTTGTTCTCAAACTCTAAAGTGGTGTATTCGGTATATGATAGTGAATTTAAAAAGTCGCTGAATCCTTCGTTTAAAAATAAGCTTCTGATTGAAGGCATTACTAAAGATGATATTAAAGTAATTAACGATGCCAGTTATTTAAATTTAACTAAGCTTGCCATTACAAATTCGGATGCTGTTATTATGGGAAGTGAGAAAATAAATTCAGGGCTGGAAACGTTTATTGAAGAACGTGGTATACCTGTTCTGGAGTTTAATGGAGGGGATGATTATATTGATAAGTATTCCGATTTTTATGATGAACTCATATCTTAATACCAACATGAAGTTACCAATTATTAACCGGCTGTTTAAATTGCCGGTTTCATATATTACTTTTTCTTTTTCCGTCCTTTTTTTTGGCGGTTTATTTTTACTATCTTCCTGCGACGATGAAGGAACCCTTATAGGTGAGAATCTTCAGCCCCCAACCGACAAGTTTTCAGTTAATTATTATGATGAGTTCCCGGTTGAGGTTTATACCGGATCATTAGATTCATTAAGATCAGATGAAATATCATTAGCTGTAACCGGTGAATTTATGGATCCTGTATTTGGTACTACCTATGCTGATTTTATTTCGCATGCACGATTATCAGACTCATTGGTTTTTAGTGATGATCCGGTTGTCGATTCGCTTATTATATTTCTTGAAGTTATTGATTCGTATGGTGATACTAATTCAATAATGGAAATCAATGTCCATGAGCTTAAGAAAGATGTTTATCTTGATTCTGCTTATTACTCAAATTTTAATCAGGAAGATTTATACTATGAGGATATTATAGGCTCGGTAAGTTACGATGCATATGACACTATAATTAAAATACATATGAAGAATGAATTTGCTGAGAGGATAGTAGCTAATTCAAGTATTTTACTCTCGCAGGACGACTTTTTGCAGGAGTTTAAAGGTTTATATTTCACTTCAGATATACAGTCGGGCAATGGGGTATTAACCAATTTCAACCTGCTTTCATTATCAACCGCTATGGTATTATTTTTTCATTATCCCACATCCGACACAACGTATTATATTTTCTCCATTAGCGAAAGCTCTGCACGTATAAACGTGTTTTCTCATGACTTCAGCACTGCTGATCCTGCTTACGGTATCACCCATCTGAATGATAACATTGAAGACAGTGTTAGCTACGTACAAGGATTGGCGGGAGCATTTACTAAGTTTAGTTTTCCTACACTTGAAAACTGGCGCGATTCTTTACCAATAGCAATAAATAAAGCAGAACTGGTAGTTAATTTATCAACTGATGATCCTTATTCTTTGGAATTCATCCCACCGGATTATTTGGACATAAAAATTCGCGATGATGATGGGAATTTTGAAACAGTATATGATCAGATTCTTGGCAGAACGTATTTTGGAGGCGAATTTAAAGAGGGAATATATACTTTCAATATTTCGGATTTTGTTCATAAATACCTTGCCGGATATTATAATGACCCCACCCTTTATATATTTGTTAATGCAGATTATTACCGGGCTAACAGGGCAGTGCTAAACGGGTATAACCACACAGGGGGGGTTGAGTTAAAGATGATTTATACAAGATAAGGGAAGAGGGAAGTGAAGAGCAGAGAGCAGAGAGCAGAGAGCGGA
>Ga0208905_1000427_pt1 | contig 21319 bp, 13 predicted proteins | sample AntAceMetag02UKS_FD_184776 | JGI IMG/M metagenome (GOLD analysis project Ga0208905, IMG submission 184776) | Saline lake microbial communities from Ace Lake, Antarctica - Antarctic Ace Lake Metagenome 02UKS (SPAdes) (version 2) | ecosystem: Environmental > Aquatic > Non-marine Saline and... | reverse complement strand
AAATGAAATTTGGCAAAAACAGGCAATCCGAAAATCAAAAGAAGTTTGAAAAAAACATTGTGAAATATGGTTATAAATATTCGCTTTGTTATTCGTTGGATGAGTTTATGAATTTAATCAATAATTACCTGAAATGAATTATTTTAAAACATCAACGGGTGAAAGAGTTTCAAAATCAGTAATTGACCGAAGAGTCAGGCAGGCTAAAGAGGCAAAACTCGAAAAACAGTTTTTGGAAGATGGGTATAATCATTGTGAGGAGTGCGGACAAAGTACTGGAACTTATCTTGATTGTTCTCATGTTATATCCGTAAAAGAATCTCAGGAAATGGGACGATCTGAGCTTGCATGGGATGAAAATAATATTAAAATTCTTTGCAGAAGATGCCACCAAAAAAAAGACAGATTAAACTTACAATTTGAAGGAAAATGATTTAAAACCCTTTTTTGTGTGGTGGGGTTGAATATCGCACAGTTAATTAAAAACAAGTAAAAAATGGCAAAGAAAAAAGTTAAAAAGCCAGGAGTTCCTTTACATAATGGAAAAGGAAACAAAGTCAATGAAGGAAGGGGCGGTTGTAATCCACCCAAGAAGAAAAGACGAGGTATAAATAAATAAACTTAAACAGATACATACGGTCAAGCAAGTTGTATATCGAAAGAAAAACATCCAAAAACCTAAGTGTATCTGTTTTACCTAAAAACTTAAATAACATGGAAACCTTTAAAGCCCAATATTCACAAAGCAGGAAAAAAGAACCTCAAACTCTTTTGAAAAAAGGTAGGTACAGGAATTTTAATGAAATTTTCACAAACACCAATATTCAGGACGATGAAATCAAAAAAAGAAATTAAGTTCGCTGTTATACATGAGTATTGCAAAAACAGTAATCAGACTTTAGCGAGTATTGCTGATAAATTTAATACAAGCAAATATACTGTTTCAGCTATATTAACCAAATATTTAAAAAAAAGATATGAAAAAACAAATTAAATTATTTTTCGACATGGAGTTTTCAAGCCTCTCACCAGATGCTCAAATAATTTCACTCGGAATAGTAAGTGAGAAAATGTCAGCGTTTACAAATGATGAATTGGAATTGATAGAAGACCACTTTAAAAGTAATCCTAAGCAGAGATTTCCTGATTTCCCCGGAGAGTTTTCAGAAAGATTGAAGATATTTAACGCAACCAAAGAGTATGAACTTAAAACAGCTTTAGATTATCTGAATATCAAACCCAGAGATAGAACTCCTTTAGAGTTTTACGCTGAGTTCAACGATTTCGATATAAACCGTTGTTCGGATTGGGTGAAGGAGAATGTAATAAAGAATTTGTCATTGAACGACCATGAACGTTTTTTGCATCATCATAACAACCTAAAAAGAGTCAAGGATGATACGAGAGTAATAAAAAAATCTTTATCAAATTGGCTTGAATTATTCAAGGACTACGAGATAACCTTTGTTGCGGACTGTGGATGTTTTGACTGGTATCATTTATTACAGTTGATTGCAGAGTGGGAAACATTACCTAACAAAAATGATAATTATGCTAAATGGTGTGTTGCAACAAATCACTACAAAACAGGACTTCCAAAACTCCCTGAGAACATCTCTCCTGTGCCTTTAGACTTAAACGACCTGATTGCACATGAAAAAGGAATAAGTGTGAGAGAAGCGTTTGATATGGACAGAAAATGGCTTGTTAATGACTGTACTCTAAAATCAGAAATATCTACTGTATGGGCTATGGATATGGTTAATTATGATAAGCACAACCATAATTCACTTTTTGATTCAAAAATAATCAAAGCTATTTACGAAAAACTTATACGATGAAAACAATAATAAACCAACTACTAAAGCTGTACGACTTTATCTTTAAAAATTTTCTTTACCAACGAAAGGTGTGGATTGAGAATTTTAGATTATCCCGAGAGGGTAAAATGCTAAGAAGGGCTACGAAATTAGCCGATCTAAGACACAAAGCTGATGGCAAACGGTATTATGTACTTCCTGATTTTAATGGCGATCTCAGAGTTTTAAATTCAAAAGAAATTGATGCTCTGAAACGTGCTAAGGTTATGGATAAACAAGTAAGTTTTTACTATTTAATAAATGAATCGCTTTATCACACAAAATAAAAAACATAAAAAACCTAAGAAGCATATTAGCGATAACCCTGCCTTAGTTGCTCGTAAAGATATTTCAAACTATTTCAAGGAGAATAATATATCTACTTACGATGGGGAAGGTACTTGGATTGTAGTAGGTGATAATCTCTACAACAAAGAACAACGGAGGCTAAATGCTGAATTGGGGATACATTCGATAAACATGATAAAACCAAAAACAAAAAAACCATGAAAAAATTATTAAAAGTACTATCAGGAATTATTATTATTTTAGTATTTATTTGGTTCGCAGGATTTCAAATATATGTAACAAAAAGTTATTATGGAGGTTGGTATGTAATTTCATCTAAAGTTGGGATAATATCAAATAATAACCACTCTAACTTTTCTTACAAACCAAGTAAAGATGAAATAAAAAAAGCTAAAGAATATGTATATAATAAATCTAAAATTAGACGTGAGTTTAAATATGGATTTTAAAACCAAAAAAATAATGACAGCAATAACAGCAGAAACAAATAGCAAGAAAACAAAAAAATGTGAATTTGATAAAAACGGATTTTGTGAAGCCTTCGTTTGTTATTCGAAATTTAAATGTGAAGCACGAGATAAAAACGGAAATCCAAAATATAAATAAAAAAGACAAATATGAAAACAACAGATGCTTATTACTTTGCAATGACTAAAGTAAATGAATTAAAAGAAGATGGTATAGAAGTTATTATAAAACCATCTATAAGTAGAAATGATAAAGAGTTTGTAAATAAATATGACAAACCAAATAGAATCCCATCTGAATTATGGAATCATATCTCTTTTAAAATTTCAAATGCTATACAGGCACAGAAAGTTATGAAGATGAGAAGTTATTTAGGAATATGTGGGATTAATTTTGACACTGGTGGTTTTACTGGATACAGAGATTGGGAATTTGATTGGAGTTTTTCATATAAAAAAGGAGAAGAAAAAATGGAATGGATAAAAGCAGGAGAAGATGTTGAAGATATGATAAACCAAATGTGCGTAAGTGAAAAATAAAATTTGCACATATTATATTAATTATTAATAAAACAAACAAAATGAAAAAACTATTTACAATTGTACTAATCGTGTTTGCTGTTCAAGTAATGGCACAAGATAAACGAGCTTACATTGAAGTAAAAGACACAATTGAAATTGCTTATAATACTTACTTTACTGGTGATTGGTCGCAAAACGGATTTAATCTATTTCGTACTGAAAAAAGCGATAGTATCGGAGTTGATAGCGTATCAATAACAAGAATATATTATCTCGAAAAATACGACCCTTATAAAAATATAAGAGCCAACTCAGACACAATATTGCCATATCGCATGCGTAAGGTTTATTTGAGCTTTAAACAGAAAGAATATAAGAATGGATGCAGTAGCAAGGATAACAGGCTTAATATGCTCAATGGATTATAATATTTATATAAAATAAAACAAAATTATGAATAATGATTTAATATTTAGAATAGCCAAAACATTCAAATACCATGAGCTAATAGAAGTGAATGAATATATAAAGCGTAGGATATATTACATTAAAAACAAAAATAAAATTAGTGTTAAGGATTGGATTGAATTAAATAGCTATGAGTTAGGTTTTAGATGCTATAATTCATTTGAATTATATTGCGAAATGTATCCTAATGATACGATAAACGATGTTACAAGAGAAAGGGCGTTTAAGGTACGTGGAATAGGTATGAGAACGTGGAACGAATTTAAAAAAATAAGAGGTGAAGGAAACTTGTAATTTTGACTATCTCAGCTTCCTATTATAAATATTCTCAAACTGAATATCAAGCCCTCTTATCTCGGCTAATTTAGTTTGACAGGTAATTAATATAATGGCGTATCTTATTGAGGTGTGTACTCTACCAAGTATAAGATTGCTTAATTTTATTACTGCGGGTTGTTTTGCTCCTGGTGTTTGGATACCTTTTAAAATTTTCCATTCATAACCATCAATAGACCCGTAGATATAAAAACCAAGTCTTGTATTAGACTTTATCGTGGCTTTCATCTCAGCGTATATCCTCTCAAATTTCTTGAATCCGGTAGAATCTAATTTTATAGGTCGTGTTTGTATTAAGCAATGTTGGTACTCGTCATAAACAAGTGCATCGTAAAGGTCATATCCTTTTCCTGCATCGTCTATCGCATACACCGAAGGATCAACATTAACGAATTGTGAATATATCTTATCAATCTTACTCCATACTCCTGTCTCGAAAGCGTAAATATATGAATATGTTTTACTGGCGTTGCTTACTATTAATTCTTTCTCGTAGGCGTTATAACAGAATATTGCAGAGGCTAAATAAGTTCTAAAGTCTATTGTGCTTATTATTGTTGAAAGATCAACAAGGTCGCTGTCATTTATCTTGTCATCGTAAGCAGAATAACCCACAAGATAAGAAGCAGGGATTCCTTCGATTATATCACTTATGCTTTTGATAGTCCTTCCTGACATAATGTAAACACTCTTTTCAGCACTAAATACAATACCACCTTCAATCTGTACATAAGAATTATTGTTGGTTATTACTTTTTTTGATAGTGGATGTATCGTTTTATAAACAATCTCACCTTCTCCTTGCTCCATTAACCATATTCCTATTGAAGTCAACACATATAAAGGAAATTGTCCGTATTGTCCTTCAGATATAACATTTACTATTGATGATAATGCTCTTATTTCACAATTACTATCACTTATTCTGTATGAATTTTTTGCAGGATAAACAAAAGGATTGTCAATACCCGATAACTGGATACGGTTTTTATCTATCTGTACTCTGTTCTCTGTGTACATTCCACCTATTATTGTTCCACTTGTTTCTTCTGCTGTTTTTGCTTTACCGTAAATATCAAGTCCTGAATGATAAGCATAATTTAGTATAGGATGAGCCTCTAAAGGATAATTACCCATGAATTTATAATTCGCACCATCGTATGATACTAATGCCATACTTATTGCCCTACTATCAGGATAACCGTACACATGATTAAATACTAAAATGTTTGGATTAGCTGCTTTTATATAAGGATAATAATAGGGTATTTCGTGTATCATGCGATAACCACCTTCTATCGTATCAATGTCAACTATCATATATAATGTTAATGTTCCTAAAGCACCCCTTGAATATCCGGTAGGAAGAAAATACGTCTCCCAGTCAGTATCATCATTTATTGTTAATTGGCTATATCCTTCAAATAATTTCTGTTTGATATATCCGAAATGTATTCTCGAATTAAAATTATATGCGACATCTCCCCAATGGTCGTGATGTGAGAAACTGTCAACAGGCAATAATTCATTGCTTTGTAGTTCTCCTTTTATTTCTAACTTCTTACTATTTGAAGCTACTAACTCATCTAATTCTATTGATGCTACTCTATAATAGCTTGATACTTCCAAAAGGTTTTCGGTTTTTTCGTATCCGTGCATTGCGACAATAAGTGTACCGGCAGCAGGTTGTATGTAGTCATCGTCCGTGTAATCATATAAATCTCTATGGTAAACAAAAATATCTAATGACATTATGATATCTTTCCATTTCAGAATTTCAGCTAATCCTGCTGTACTAAAAATAATATTAGCATATACATTACCGATTGGATAATTTGAAATACCAAATGTTGTCGAAGTTGTTTCAACTTTACAGTCTGAATCATGTGATATTCTTGCGTATAATGGTAATGAATGTTTTATGTAAGTTCCATCAAACAATTTATAAGCATATCTTACCATTAATTCACCTTCATAGCTTTTATTCGCTTTTTTATGAATTTCTAATGCTTCAACCAAAGCTGTCATAGCTTTTAGATAAGTTGAATATGTGGCTGTTGTTTCTAAAGTTACTACCTGAGTGAGATATGTCTGACCCATTGGTATTTTATCATATTCAAGTTTCCTGTAATTTGTTCCAGATATATTGGTTATATAACTCCCATAAATAAATACATATTTACTCACATCCGTAACCACAAACAGAACATTATTGAAATGATGTAAATAATCTAATGTCTCTCCGGTAATATCTAAAATCTCTTTTCGGGAACTCTGGGCAGTCATATCAATTACATATATTTTATCGAATCTCGAATCATAACAAATGAATTTATCTGTTGATAATACCGGATGCTTATGTAATATCCATCCTGCATAATCCAATGTCCAGTCACTACTCACGTCCCCCGCTGGTCTCCAACTACCATCTTTGTATCTCATATTAATAATTTCCTGACAGCTTCCATCAGGTACATCAATATCGGAATTGGCTATGTTTATGCCTCTTATGTTTATCTTTTTTAATTCACTCATAGAGATTGACTGTTAATTGTTTTTTGCTCACTCATATTTACTACTAATTGCTTTTCGATATTCTGAATAAACCTGTCTGTTTTACTATTATTAATATCGCCATTATCCTTTTCAAACAATTTTGTTTCGAGTGTGATCTCATGCAATACCTTAAGGGTGTTGGTTACACATCTAAGACTTTCGGATACATTTATTAATTCCCCTAACTTTTTAATTGATGCCAATTTCACAACCTCGATTTTAGCAATTATCTCGTCTTTATCCTCAGTATTCTCATTAAATTCATTCAAGAGAACAGCATTAGCCTTATCGAGTGCTGAACTTGTATTATTGATGGGAATTATTTTAGTCTCTTTTTTCTTTTTTATGGGTTTGTTTTCATTATCCCACATCTCCACTAACTTAAATAACTCCAATGTAGTCAGGTCAAACTTCTCTGCTGTAATTTTGTAATCAAAAGAAGTATCCTTTAAAAATTGGAATATCTTTAAGGCTTTTATTTTTGATATTTCTGTTACTTTTGCCATATTACTTATTTTTCATCATTCTATCTAACATAGCCATAGCCTCTGGGTTCGCCTGTTCGTTGGCTTGCTGTCCTGTTTCATTTATCTGTTGCATCATCTCAGGTGACATATTCTGTTGTCCTCCTGCCATTTGTTCTTCTCTCTGCTTGATTGTTTCCAGAAGTTTTTCGGCAAATGGGAAATTAGAATTTTCAAGGAACATTTTTACATCTATCATATTACCTTCAAGTAATCTGAATAACATATCATCCATCATATTTCTGAAAATAGGTGTATCTTGGCTTTCAGCTACTTTAACATCAAAGTCAAGGTTTCTTACTTTATCGGGATCATACTCACGTGCTTCTTCGTTATAATCACTTCCTGCCATAGCAAGGTATCTTTTCTCTTTATAAAACTGACGTAAAACCTTTAATATTTTAGTATCACGTCTTTGTTTCTGAAACGAAAACACACTAAGCATATCCTTTGAGTTTATTGTTGCGTTTTGTGCTTCCTGAGCGTATAGGCTTGCCGGTGTTCCACTTTTGGGTGCCTGTCCTTGTATCGCACTCTGAACTCCTGATATGTCCTGTATGAGTTTTAATTTGTAAGCAAGTAATTCTGATATTCCTATGTTGGTGGAATTAGAACTTACTTGTTTAGGCATAGTCACACCTGCTTTGGTTTTGATTTTTATTACTCCGTTGAATTTAGTCCATTCATCAGAGAAGTCATCAATATCCATGTCATCGGGTATAGCTTCTTCCGGTACTAATAAAACTCCTTTTGCGGAAGCTCCTATTATACTTGAATATAAAGAAGTAAGATGATTGATTGACCTTTGTGTGTCTATTAAGTCCTCTACCAATCCCCATACTTCACTGTCAAGCATCGGATAAAACACACAACTATAAGGATGTTCGCCATGCTCATAAGGTGTCTCTCCTTCACTCAGGCATTGTCCGTAAGGTGTTAAGAATTTAAAATACCAAAACTGCTCTTTTCTTTTCCATGCTTCGATCAATGGGATACTTTCTTTATCTACTCCGTTTTGCTCTGCCATGCTAAGACGATATTCATTGAGTTTTTTAATATCATCCAACGTGTAATCAACAATATTATAACTGCCATCGAGGTAATCATGTGCATATACCCTCCACTCTGATTTTAACTGCCATACAGCTATAACTCTGCATTTATGAACTTCTGCAGGAGTATAAAAGCCAATATTATCATTTTGTTGTGCTGATAAAGCATCATCTACTGGTGTTTCAGGAATGTCATAGTTAGTATACCATGATTTTATTCTTTCTTCCGCAGCTTCGTCTTCAGCGAATACACTTACAATATCATCTATCGTAGTGTCAATAATCTCACCTATTAACCTTAAATCAAATAATCTGAAATCACTTATGTCAGTATTAAAAAATATTCTGTTTGGATTGATGTTCTCAATATAAACATCCTCCATGTTTCTTTCCTTCCAGTATTTATAACCTACTTTAGAGATAACAGCACCGGAGATTAAAAATTCTTCAAGGTTTCTGGCATCAAGTTCACGGACATAATTCAGGTCATATACATTTCTTAATGCTATTGATAACATCTCCGCTAATTTAGCTTCGTCTCTATCTCTTGCTATGATAGTTGATACAGTAGGATTGGTGCGATATTGTCCGAGTAAATTCTTTATAAGCTGTCTGATAATATTCTCCTTGAAAGGAATCTTACCCTGACTTTTGATATAATCTTCTTCCGTGATAGTATCTCCGGTGTCGGGATCCTCAATAAGTTCATGCCATTGGTCTCCCCTTGCGTATTTTCTCGCTTTCATTCTCCTTGCACGAAATTCATAGAGGGAATCCCAATACTGTCTGCACGTATCCAACAGTTGTACATTTCCATCGGTCTTATCAGTAGATAATTTCAGTTCTTTTAATATTGGTTGCTCTACTGGCTTTGAACCAATATTCTTTAAATTCATTACGGAAAAATCTACATCTTTTACATTTACTTTCATCGCTTATTTATTTTACTGTAATATTCATCAATAGCTTTTTGCTTTAACTCATCAATTTTGATTTTATACTTATCGACACTTTTAATATCTTGACGGTTTTCAGCTTCATCCAAAAATTCTTCTTTGTCTTTTATTCTTCCTTTGAGATTTTTAAAACGTATTGCAACTATATAGTCATCTTTTAGGTCCATCATCCTATCAATTTCAACATGTTTCTTAGCATCATTGTATTTACGTTCAGCAAGTTTATAGAATGTTTCAATTTCATCATATTTTTTTTCTAAACCTGATTCTAATTTACGTCCACTTCCTACATGAAAACCTGTTCCGTGTGTTATTGCATCAAATCCTGATGTCTCACCCATACAGAAACCAACTGCGTTTTGTATTGGGATAGGCAACCATCCTCTCATTTGTGCAAGCATAAATGAAGGTATCTGTGATGGTGTTACAGGATTATTACCACCTCCAAACTCCCATTTAGTTAATTGTCCGGCATATTTACCGCCTTTAGGATCACCAACTCTGTAACCACTTTTTTCGCTTGATGTTAAATATTCGCCTTTATCATCTACTCCGAGTAATTCATTAACCGATGTATATGATTTACCTTGCCAGTTTTTGCCTGTATAAAATTCTGTTAAAAATCTCGCAAGGATACTCTGTTTATGTTTTAACGACACAAAGGGCTTAACTATAAATTTAATAACATCTCCAAAGTGTCCAATTAATTTAAAGTATTTTGGTCTGTCAGATTCTCCACCTGTGCCTCTGTACAATGGTGTAATGTCAACATCCATCCATTTGAGATATCCTGAATCCCAAGCTTGCTTATATCTACGTGAAACAGTCTCTAAGTATGTTTCTTCATCGTCTGGATCATCCCAGAGTGCAAGTAATAGATTTGCCATTGTGGTTGCTAATGCACCTCTCATGGCTACTCTTAACCAGAATTTACGATACATTTTACCTTCATCGCCTTTCTTGAACATATTAACCATTGTCAGTACATTGCTTTCAGTCCAATCAGGAGCCAAGAAATACAATCTCATAAAATGTTGTGTAGTTTTACTTCTTCCCATTCTTTCGAGGTGTAAGCCTCCAAAATCTGCATTAATCAATCCTGCTACATTTTTCGCTGCTTCATCAGGATCAACATTTGGATTATCTTTTAATTCTTTAGAATACTCTAATAATGCAGCTTGCACCTTCAAGCCCATTCCCCATTTTTTAAATAAGAAGTTGGTGTGCATATCGTGAAGTTCGAGTACTTTTTTTCTTACTCCAACGGCTACATTATTCTTGTCAAGTAACTTTCCTACATAAGTTTTATGTTTGATGGCATCTTCGTCCCATTCCTGTATTCTACCCGTGGTTAATCCATTTCTGATAAGACGTTCTACTTCTGGTATTTTCTGGTAAAATGACTCTAAACCTCTCTTATAGGCAGTAAATACATTCGCATCTTTTAACCCAACAGCACCACCTAGTAAATAACTACGTGTATATGCCATGTGATGAAAGAATGAATAAGATAATACTGTTTTCTTTAGAGTAGCATTAAACTGTGTAGCATTATCAACAATCGAAACACCGCCAATATTTAAACCACCTTGTATTTTTGATGGCATTAATATTCTGTTTAATTTTTTAGCTACCTTTTTGGGTGCATAAACAGGCTCTTTCTTTAATGTTTTACCGTCCTTAGTGATTATCAAGTCAGGCTTGTAAATAGTTTCCTTTGCTTCCTTTTTTGGAGTTACTTTTTTGATAACAACCCAATTTTTAAAATTAGGGTGTTTTATTTCTTCATATCCTTCGAGTTTATTATTTGAGAATAAAGGCTTACTTTCTTCAGTAAAAGTTTGCAATCCTTGTTTCAATAATCTTTTATCCTCAATAACATTATTGATTATTGTTGTTAGTGTGGCGAGATTATTCGTTGCACTCTCTATTTTAAGTGTGTAACCTTTTGACCAACCTTCTATTATTGAACTTAAAGTACGCTGTTTAGCGTGTTTTGTTTTGGTACCGAAATTACGCCAATATTCTGTTGCCTGTTTTTGTGGCATATCCCATTCACGCATAACATAATATTCCAGAACATTTTTGATTACATCATCTTCAAGAGCCATATTTCCCAACTTATTATAAAACTCTCTTATTTCTTTGGCAATATCTAATTGCTCCGGAGTAAGGTTTCTTGCTACATCAATCTGTCGCTTCTGCTCTTTAGTGAGATCATCCCAATAGCGTTCCGGCGCAGTTATATCACCCTGTAAGTCAAGATAAATATGTATTGCTGCTGAAACATCTCTCCATGATTTAGCTTCTGTATCTACTGAATTAAATGACTTCCTAATCTTATCATCAAGGTTTTTACCTTCTATTTGTGATTTAGCTTTCTCCCAGTCTTTATTAGAAAACCATTGATTTGAAAGTTTTGCAAATGTTTCATCTACTGACTTTCCTGCGAATTCTGGTTTACCAATACCTTTATCTTGATTTTTAGTATCTAGCTTTTTTTGACGAGATTTAAATTCCGCAAGAGAAATATATTTAGAAGGTTTGTCAGGAATACTGAAACGAATGTTTTCTTCACCGAGATACCCTAATTCTTTTGCAACATATTCGCTTTTGTATATAGATTTGGGCTTGTATGTGAATTTAAAATTAAAATGTTTAACTCCATCTCTCTCTCCAGTATCCTGTAATTCTACTCCTTCAGGTAGTGTTTTGTTTTGGGTAATTGCTTTACGTGCAGCCATATATAATCCAAAGTGTCCATTGTCTTGCATCCATTTAAACTTCCCATCTTTACCATTTAACTGAATTGAAATAGGTTCTTTTGTTTCAGTAACAACACGGTCTTTATTTGCCGAGATAACAATTACAGAATTACCATCTATGTTTATCTCATCTCCTGAACTAAGGTTAGAAACTTTATTTATAGCAGTATTAATAATTTTAGTATCGTTAATTTTCTTTTCAATTGCTTCATTTATTATCGCTGTATTTGTTTCAATATCATATCCTAAATTCCATTTGTCAGATTTATCAAGTTGGGCGTATTTAAAATTCTCAGAATGATCGGAGAATCGAAAGGTTAATAAATTATTATAATCGCTGTCTGATACTTTTAAATATGCGCTATTGGTTGTTTGAGACTCATTAAATGTGAAATTTAGATTTGGATATTTAACAGTAAGCTCTTTTCGTAGTTTACGCATTGCGTTTATTTCATTGTCGAATAATTCTGTTTTATATCCAGACCCATCTTCTTTACTTAATCTCACATTATCCACAAAATCCCCTGCGAACTCAAAGTCTTTGGCTTGTTTTGGTTTTTGTTTCCTCAGATGCTCTCTGCTGCGAGCTAATAAAGAATAAATATCATTGTCGGTGTATTTTATGTTGAAGCCGAGTTTCTTCATCAGCCTTCTTAAAAGCTCTCTGATTTTGGCGATTGCTCGTTTTATGTATGTAGGCTTTTTATCATGTCCTGCATATTGTCCGAAATGTTCGTCTGCTATCAATAGAGGGTCGGTAGTTTTGTATCTGCTTCCCAATTCTTTAATATCCTCTGCACTCATTGAATTAAACACGTCCATCATAACAGGTTTAAAGTCATCACCCAATAATGCTCTCATTCCTTTGTGTCCTACAACTTCATGTAATGCAGTAATAACAGAGTTATTTACATCTATTGTGTTTTTTAGTATGAGATAAACTTTTTTGTCATTCGGATTAAAAAGTCCGGGTGTTAATCCTTCTGCTCCTTGTCTTTTTATTGCGTTCCTGATATTGCTTGGTAGTTCTTTTTCTTCATAGACTACATTTATCGGAGTTTTTAGTTCTTTGGATAGCTTTTCGATTGCACTTCTTACCTGTGTGTCGAAAGCAACCATATCCTTACTAAAGTTTTCAATACGTTCCCCTGCGAACTTATAACTATCATGGAAAGGGTTTTTTAGATTAAACATCGGTTGTCCTTGCATAACGCTTTCACGCATTGCAGGAGTAATGTCTAAGGAATGAACGGTAATTTTTTTATTACCTTCTGTGGTCAGCTCAGTAGTTCCAACCTTGCCACCCCATTTTTTAGTGTATTTATTAACGAAGTTCGGAATAGTGCGATCATATAAATTTGCTGCCCATTCTCCACCTACCCTAAGGTTTTTATCTTTCAATATGGTAAATCCTTCTGAATTTACTGTGCCAACCGATTGTTGTAATTTCTCTACTATTTCTTTACCAACAACTCCCTCTAATTCTTGTGGAGTAGCAAAATCTTTTTCATAAAGAACATTATTATTTTTATATATTCCAATATCAAAACTTCCGTCTGGGTGTTTTAAATAGCTAATATGGTCAACCTTTTTACTTAAATCATACCTATCGGCAGTCTGTTCACCTGTCACCCAAGTAACCTTATCAAAATCATTCTCAACAGCATAGCGAAGCATCTTTTTAAATCCTAACTCGTGCCAGTTCTTTTTGAAAGGCATGTCGGGGGCACTAAGTGATATTTGTAAGGGATTTTCGTCAGGATTAAAACCAAACTCTTCTTTTGTCATTACCTTATCAAAGTGTGCACCTATCTTTATACCATCTTCATAAATGTCATAAAATCCATTATTTAGGTTTTTTGCCTTAAGCCCTTCATTATTTACTTTAACACCAAATCCCCTTTTCCTACCTTCCCCTGCCCAATCACTCTGAAACTCTTCTACATGAAGTATTTTATCTTCACCTTCCGTGCGTTCATTGGTTCGGGTGTGAACTACTATGTTGGGTTCGTCAAAGTGTCCTGATTTGAATAATTTAGGTTGTTTTGTCGCATAATAATTACCATCCTTAGAATCATAAACTATTGTATAACCTTTGTTTTCATACTCCTTTTGCTCTTTAATGCTTAATGTTTTAATCCATTCGGATTTATTCGGCAATGTAATCAGAAACTCTTTGTAATTCTCGCCTCCGGGGGTTTGGTAATTTCCGTACTTAGTGTTTGTTTCAGATACTCCTTTGATTAAATTAATGAGAGTTTTTCCTTTACCATCGACAAGTCTTTCTCCTGTAGTAGTTATTAACCATCCACCTTTTAAGTCTATTGATTTTTTTGCTTCTTTTACATTATCAAAAATTCCTAAACTTTTACCATCTTTGTCTATTAATTCGATATTGTTATTTTCTTCCTTTACCACTTCCTTCAACTCCACCTTATTCTCATTGATGAAGTCCTGAATTTCGGTTTTGGTGATTGATTTTTTACCTTCTACAAACTCATCCCATCCCATCCAGTCAAGTTCAACTTGCTTTGCTCCATTCTTTAGTAGCATAGCTTTAAACTGTTCCGGTGTGCCTTTTTCCTGTTTAATCTTTTTTAAGGCTGCTTCTGTTGGTGAATAGAAGGTTTGTTTGCTAACAGAAAATAATACTTTATTGTCATCTTCTTCTTTCTCCTGAATAACATCAAAAAAGTTTTTAAAAGCATTGTTTATAAGTTCGCTTTCTTCTTTTAATGGATATGGGTAATTATCTACATCGAAATTTGACGATTTAATCCATTCGCTTGTTTCTTTAAAATTAGCCAAATAATCATTCTGCTCATTTGTCGCTCCAAGTTTTTCTATTATGAAGTTCTCAAAAGAACGTGCTGACATCTCAATAATATCTGACCAATATTGTTTTGAACGTGTGGCATCAAGTTTTTCACTCCTTTTTACTAAGCCTGATTTTCTAATAACATCAACTACTTCCCCAAATGCGTCCGCCATTTCTTTTCTTATTCTGTCATCAGGAACTACTTTTTTATTTTCATCAACTCGATGACCTTGTATTGGCATCTGTGTAAGAAAATCGTTTTTCTTTCCTCGTTTTCTTGAAAAATAACTATCAAGTGAATGCCACCATTCATGGGCTAAACTCCCTGCTCCTTTTGTTTTAGTAAGATTTATTACAACTTGATCGGATTCATAGTGAGCAGAAGCATCACCTCCTCCTCTTGCTCCAAATGCTATACCTAATTCACCACCTAAACTTAATGCCCTTGGAGATATTCCTAAAGCGTTTGATAAGTCCATTAAAGCATCATAAGTATTATTTAAACTTGTTTGCCTTTCGCTATTATTTACCCAATTACCAAACTGTGTGCCTCTGAACCCGAATGTTTCCGTAAACTCATCGGGAGTAATATCTTTCCCTTTTCTATAATCAGTTCCTATTCTATTTCTGTTTCCTTTTCTACGTTCCTCTGGTTTGATTTTTAAAGATTGCCACATCTCCTGAAGCTGTGGTTGTTGTGTTTTAAACATCTCAAGTGCAGCTTTCCTTTCAAGTCCATCCACGAGCCTGACAACACCTACTGCTCCTTTTTTACCAATGAAATATTTTTTTGTCTTATTATCCTGATAAACAGACAATTTTACACCGTCTAATTTCCCTTTATTATCCTTTATTAATTTTTTTAGACCATCGGCTGCACCTTCTATTGTAGAAGATTTATAAACAATATATCTTCCTTTTACAACAATCCAGTCTTCTTTCCCTTCGTTATCGTGAGATTTTACTATCTTATATACTCCTGTGGTAGTATTTTCTTTTGGGAATCCAAGTGCCTTATGTATGGCTTTGAAATTAAAGAATGAAGTAGCAAGATTACTAAATCTATCAAGTTTTCCTAATTCATCAATAAACTTTTTAGCATTTTCTTTGTTTTCTAAAAACGAATTATAAGTATCAATGGCTTCTTGCACTTTTACTGCCCATGATTTTTGTCTGTATTTCTTTCGTGGTTTTGAAGGTATCTCACTATATAGAAATTTCATTATCATAGCACCATCCTCTGTCATTATACCATCTTCAACTAATTTAACAAAATCAGGCTTAGGAAATGTCTTAGATAATGGCTGTGAAGCAATATCTTCTTCACTTACCATGTCTATTTTCTTATATAAATCTTTTTTAGCTCCCTCAATTTTCTCTCCAAAATCTTCAATCTTTTTATCAGATAAACTTTTTGGTTTGATTGTTGGTTTTAATCCAACTTTAGCATATTGTCCTTCACTATTACCTAACCAAGCAACATCCTCTAATTTAACTTTTTTAGAATAGATTTTCTTTCCACCTGAATAATCAGATGCTTCCATTTTTGAAAGAGAAACAAATCCACCTTGCTTGATAGGATATGAACTATATACTTCAACTTCGCCTTGTTCAAAGGCTTCTTTAGCCATTTCTTTTGTAAAGTCAGGGTAAGAATCTATTTCTTCATTCTTTATAAATTGTTCCTCTGGGGATAAAATATCTTCTTTTGTCCTTACCCAAACTTTATTATTATCTGGGGCAGGATTTGTTTCATTAATTATTTCAACTTGTTTATTAAGTTTTTCGTCTGATAAATTTTTTGGTTTGGCTGCCTTTACCTTTTTCTCCAGTTGGGGAATATGCTTTAATTTAATTTCTTCTAAATTTCCATTTTCCTCTGAAAAAATAACATTCAAATCTTTATCAATTTCTGCTATTACTTTTTCATTACCTTCTTCATCAATTACCCTTTCTCCTACTTTATATTTGTCTAATTCGGATTCTTTTGGTTGTTCTTTCTCAACTTTATCAATTGGTTTATTCCTTTTTTTGATAGTATTGTATTCATTTAAAAGTTCTTGTATATCCTTTAAATCGTATTTATCTCCTGAATCAAAATATTTAAGATGATTACCGTTATGCCTAATATCAACAAACGTCATTGACTTAATTGGAATAATTTCATTTACATCAAGTTTGCGATTTTCTGTGGCTACACTTGATATTCCCCCTTTTCTATTTTTGTTTATCCTAATAATCTCTGATTCTTTTATATCACCAGACATGGAAAAATCTTTGAATTTAACTTTATCCCCTTTTTTAAGATTGTTTATCCTTTCTTTTGCCTCTTTGATAAGTGCATCAAATTTGGCTACATTCTCACCATTAAAGGTCTCCTTACTCCCTATGGCTGTTTCTATAATAGCATTAACTCCATCATTAGAAATTAGCTTAAAATTAGGATGTTTTTTAAAAAATTTATCAAGTTCTTGTTTATGTACAGACACAGTCTTTGGTTTCTTTTCGAGTGCCTCACCTGCAAAGCGTGATTTAGTAGGTTTTTCTTTTTTTACTTTTGGGAATACCTTTTCACCTGCAAACTCTGTTTTAGTCTTTACTTCTTTTGTTTCAGTTTGCTCTGGTGTTTCTCTGCTTTTTTTAGTGTCCGCTTTATGTTGTTTGTCAAAGTCTTTTGTTGCTTTGGTGTCAGGTTCTTTAGAAATTCTTGATTTGTCATCTTGCTTTGGTTTTAAATTATTTTCTAATGTTTTGTATTGTTCTTCGGTAAAAGGAAATCCTTTGAAATGACTTTCCTTTAATGCCTGTAACTGTTCAAGGTTTTTAATATCAATACCTTCATTATTTACTAAAGATACTAAAATATTCTCAACTTCCTCACCTTTAGAAACTTTTATTTCTTTTGGTTGGTGTTGGGTTATCGGTTTTCCTGTTACCTCTTTGTATTTTACTGCAAGTTCTCTCTGGGTGTTGCTTGTTTTACGCTTTATATAAGAATCATCGGCTAATGATAGCATAAAGTCAGCTATTTTTGCTTCCTCGTCTCTTGTGCCTTCCCATCCGAATATATCATGTGCAATCACATCTAAAGGTGTTCCGTCTTTTTTGAAAAACATTATTGCCAACGACCCACGTATATTATTTTCATCATTCGCATTAATAAAACTTTTCTTTGTGGTTGCAATCTCTCCATCAGCTATTCGTTTCTGCCAATCTTCTAATTTAGAATATGGACTGTTTTCTTTTGCAATGTTCCAAGCATCGTAAATTTCTTCGATGTTATCGCTGTAATCTAACACCCAATCAGACCAGTCAGATTTATTCTCAGGTGGTAAGGGAATATCTTCTTTAGTTTTTATTTCCTCCGGTGTGGAAGTAGGTTTGACATCTTTTGTTTGTGGTAATTTTGCCTTTCTTATATGATTTAGATTAACAGATTTCCCTTTATCTGTATTAGCAAAAAAGATTCCTGCATTTTCTTCCACATTTATAAGCTTTCCAAGATCTGTAATTTCGCCATTAAATTCTAATTCAAGATTATCACCTACTGTAAATTCGTCACCATCCCTGTTTATCCAAGTTTCTCCTTTTTCTAATTCGGGAATACTACTAACTTCCGGTTTAGAAACTTGCTCCGGTAATACATCAGCTTTTGGCTGTTCGGTTGCTTCGCCCTGATAATAATTAACATTTTCGATTGCGTTTTCATAATTCTTCTTATCTCCTTTTTTCTGAAATATGTTAGCTTGTTCTTCCCAATAAGCAACAGGATTAGTGTTTAGAGTGTTTATTGTTTCCTCATAGCTTTGTTTTATCTCTTGCTGCAAAGTTTTATCAATCATCTCCTGAAACATCTCAATCTTTAGTTGAGTTTGTTCTTCCGGAGTGGATACTTCTTTTGGTTTTCCTTCGAGTGCTTCTTTGAGTTTCTTAGATGCTTTTGAAGATAGAGTTTCTTTTATGCTCTTATCTTGGGTCTCTAATTCCTTTATTTGTCGTTTTATTGCGATTCTCTTATTTACGGAGGTGGATTTATCGCTTTTCTTTCTCGCAGTTTTAATACTGGATTGGATTGTCTTTTGGATTCTATTCAATTCCTCTGTGGCTTCTTCTTCTGAAAATTCCTTTGAGAACTCATCATAAAAAGTCTCCGGTTGTTCTAATAATGCATCATAATCAGTATTTCCATCTTTATCAAGTGGAAGATCCGGTTTAATTTTTTCTTGTGAAACTTTATCCTGGTTGATTTCTTCTGCTGATAAAGCAACAAACGTCTCATTTCCTAGTTCATCTGTTAGCTTAACGCCTATGTTTCCATCAGTAAGTTTCTCTAATACTTCACCTTTCTGTCCTTCATAATCAAACTGATCTCCTTCTGAAATTTCCTCTCCCGGAGTTTCAAAAGCTTCTTCCATTGCATCTTCTTCGGCTTTCTGTGAATCAATTTCTCCGTAAGTCTGGAACATCATTTTGTCTTCTAATCCTTCAGGAGTTTCAATATTTAATGTTTTGATTTTCTTAGGATCAAACATTTGTACATTATTCCCATCTCTATCGGATACCATTAACGGTTTATCTTTGCTTGTGACCCAACTATCGCCCTCCTCTGTTACTTCTCCGTCTTTTACATAGAAAACATTATCCTGTTGATCGATAACCTCAATTACTCTCCCGTCTTTGTGAGTAATATTCTTGACAAAGTTATGTATTTGCTCTGCGGATTCAGATTTGATTTGCTGTTCTTCTGATAATGGTTCTTGTATTTGGGTTTTGGGTTGCGATTCTGCTTCGGTAGCTTCTTTTGCTGTACGCCATTGCGTTCCTAGTATTATGCGTTCAGAATCTTTAACTAATTTATCTTTATCCTTTTTAAACTTACTATATCCTAATTCACCACTTTCATATTTATTAATAATACTTTTAACATAATCTGCTTCTTCATCAAATTTTCTTGTTTTCCCATCTGGGTCTAAAATTCCTTTTCTTAATATTACCTCAAGCAGTTGCATATCTTTTAGAGTACGTTGCTTCTCGACCATTCTTTCATGTCCGAATGTTGAGAAACCAAATGCCCAGTTAATTGATAGGTCTGTAAATAGTTTATCAAAATTCTCAGGTCTTGTTTTTCCAAATGTTTGCTCTAAGTGATATTTCCAGTCTTTATCATTAATTAATCCGTCTGCTATTGTAGTTGCTGCATGGGATAAGTTTGATGCAGCGGTCATTGATATATCAGCACGTACTAATGTTTTTCCTAAATGTGTTATTGGATTTTTAAATTTGTCTGTTGTCAGAGATTTTGGAAGTTTTATCTTTCCGAGTATCTTTGATGTTCCGTAAAATGCTGCACCTGCGCCTGGCTCTGCACCGATAGCTTGAAATTTTATATCTTCATATACAAGTCTTGCGACAGGAGCAAAGGCTTTCATTACTCTATTTCCCTTTTCAAGTCCGGCTAATACCTTTTCGACACCCGCTAACTGACCTAATGAATTAAGTGCCATAAACTGAAGTACAACACCGCCAGTCGCCCCTATTCCTTGCGAGAATTGTTCCCAGTTGGTTGTTTCAAGTGCTTCTGATTCTTCATCTGTTAGTTGAATGCCTTCCTCTGATAATATTCCTGATAGTGCTAAATTCCTTTGTACATTATCAGTTCCAAAGATTGTATGAGCAATCCGTTCACCGCCTAATGTCTGAACAAATGATTTACCCGCTAATTCAAGATTGTCAACAAAATCATGTGTTGTTTCTTCTGGACTTTCATTAAGATAGTATGCTCTTGCAGATGCTTCATAAGCAGCTTTCGCATTGATTAGTTCTCCTTGTGTTGTTTCCTTCTCATCTTTTAAGCTCCCATCGTAGGCAGCTTTATTAAATTGTTGATTTATATGAGATGTCGTTGTTGGGGTAGCGATATAATCATAAGTATTGCTTATTAAATCTGAGTAATTATCAAGGTATTTATAAATAACATAGTTTTTCTCTACTATATCCTTTAGTTTTTCATCGGTAGTTTTTAAATACTCGTCTATAAGGCTATTGACAGACTTATCATACTTTGCCTGTTCTTTATCTTTACTGACATTTCTTTTGCCAGTTTCGAGATTCATCCATCCCTTTGTATCACGCCCTAACTTTTTTAATTCATTTTGTAGTCCTGTGATTTTGCTTTTATTCTTCTCGCCTTTGTTCTCATCTCGAATCTCTTTGTTTATTCTGATCGCTTCTTTTTCATCGTCTCCTACAAAGTCTTCAAATTCAACTTTGCTATCATTAGATATAACACTTGGGTCAACATTCAAATAATCTAAACCTTTATTGTAAAATAAATTACGCTTATTGTCTGATTCGTGCATCTGCATTGCCATATCAATCGTTCTTTCGGATTGATTGGAATACTTATCCATCAATGCCTTTTTTGTTTCGGATTGATGTTTTTTGCTTGTGAAATATCTTAATTCATCTTCACCGGATAATTGTTTAAGGTCATCAAATATCTTTATTCCTTCGTCTGTGTCGCTTAGAGTATGTAGTGATGTTAAATTTTCTTTTTCTTTATTTAGTTTATCAAGAGATTTTTGGTACTCATCAATAACAGGTCGTTGTTTTGAAGCATTCTCTTTTGTTAGTCCTGACCAAGATTGATGTAATTCTTTATCAGTATCAGAAATTCTTTTGTCTATG
>Ga0208905_1000424_pt1 | contig 21341 bp, 15 predicted proteins | sample AntAceMetag02UKS_FD_184776 | JGI IMG/M metagenome (GOLD analysis project Ga0208905, IMG submission 184776) | Saline lake microbial communities from Ace Lake, Antarctica - Antarctic Ace Lake Metagenome 02UKS (SPAdes) (version 2) | ecosystem: Environmental > Aquatic > Non-marine Saline and... | reverse complement strand
TGTGAAGACCGAAGTCCGTGAGGTGAAAGATCAGATGGAGCAGTTTTTTAGTGATTATCATGAGGATGAAAACAGTGCATTAAAGCAGAAAATGGAATTTTCTGAGCTTTTGATTGTGGCCGACGGGTATAAAGGTCTGGTTATTGATTCAATGAACGGGCAGCGCCGGGGTGTGGTTGTGCAGATGCCGGAGTTTTGTTATATCCTCAGCAAAATGTTGCTGATGTTTGATCCGGTAGACTGAACAACTTTTTAGGTTGTCATATCTGTGACAGTATCCTGAAGTGGGTGGTGAGGGTGGTTCAGACATGTCGTAATGTAAACTGTGACCTCCATACTACCTGTCCGGGAGTCACAAATCTCCCCGTAAGCCAGTTGTTAAATCTGTCCTGATTGCATGACCTATATGTCATATATCGCGCGTGGAGAGTTTTTTTAAGTAAATAAGAGCGAAATGCTATTCTTTTGGATTTGGTCAGGATCGCACAACTGTCCCCCCCTGTCCCGGGATCCGATATGTTATCTCAGCCAAAAATAAAGAGTATATGGACAATAAATTTGAAATTAAAGGCCAATATAAAGTTATTTAAAAAGTGTCCCTGGTGGCCCCCCCAAAAACCAGCGGATCCGATCACCTGACCCACTGGTCTCATACACGCGGGACAAGGGACACCTCTATGTTTTCCAGTTCACATTCCGGGCCCGTGTCTGATAATTTTCAAAGGATTACTATTCCGGAGGATTTGACTGCCTGGTTGTTCAGGGACAGATGAAATCAGGTGTGGTTTCCGGGTCGGTCAGATATTCGATAATTCTGTTTATGACTTCGGGATTTGTGGGCAGGTGCAGGTGACAGTATCTGATAGGGTCTGTGTTCAGTGCTTTAGCATTTCTGGGGAGAATGTCAGCACCCGTACCTGAGAGAAACGAATCGGTATGAGGAATAACTCCGTCGCCTTTAAAGGTCTGCTGCCATCCGCCTTCAGGAGTGAACGACCAGGTTTTTCCCTGGAAATGCGGGAAGAAATCAGGGTTTTGGGTAATATTTTCTGCAAGGATGTTCCGGTAGATGATGTCCTCGCGAAGACCTGCCTGTTTCACCTCCGCTGTCTCTTTTCCCTGTATCCGTATGCCCTGAACGCACCGGTCCTGTGCCGGGTCATACTGGTATGGCACAAAAACACCCGCCAGTGTTCTCCTGACATCCGGGCCATGCTCCGGATGGTTGAAGATCTCTGCCATCGTTGAACCGTTGTTTGGCGCAGCAATCAGGATAAGCTGTCTGACGAGGATCTCCCGATCTGTACTGTCGATGACTTCAAGAAGGTACCGGGTTGCCATACCTCCCATTGAGTGAGTGATGATGTCAACCGGGCCGGAATAATCTGTTGTGGTGCGGAGGGTTCTGAGATAATCCTGCAGAGCCAGCGCTATCTCACGAGGGCTGGCGTCAGTCATTTTTGTATGGCTGAAGCTATAGTTGGGGATTGAATGCCGGTTGAGTTCAGCTATGAGGTTTTTCCAGATTCCCGGATGGCTTTTCCATCCGTGTACGAGGATAACAGGGGTAGGAGAAGGTTGCATGATATTGTTGGTTATAGTCCTTATTGGGATTGTCTTCTGATTATTACTATTTCTGCTCCAAAATGAGATAAATATGTGCCAATATGTGCCATTTATCCTGGATGGAATAAGATTTCAGATGAATGGCCTATATTCAGAAAAAAGGGGAGGTAGGTTTCGTCTGAATAGCTTTGTTTCAGGATAAAGACAGTCCGGTCATCTGTTCTTGTGCTTCCTCATGATACCGGCCAGTATTCCGGTGCCTGATCGAACTGTTCCATAAAGAATGCAGCGAAATCCTCTCCGCCGGACGGATTGTCAGCGATGGTCGGCACCGTCCAGGCATAGACTATCGGGCGACCGGTTCTTGCACTTCCCAGGGATGAAAACCGTTCAAAACTTAGATTCACACTGACATTGTCATAATGATCGGCATACTCTTTTGCACCTAGATGGATCTCCGGCGGAAGTTTTACATACGAAAATCCATGCTCTTTTGCGACGCTGAGATACTCAAAGGCATAATCAATCCCGCCGGAGTTCAGCAGATACATGAGAAAGATACTCCCGTCACGAATGGCCAGTTTCCCGTCTGATGGTCTGATAAAAGGGGGAAGGGTGAGGGTCGTTCTCTCTCCGTCTGAGCTGATGGTCACTTCCCCGTCCAGATGGTCACTGAGAACTGTCGGGAAGATGGATGGGTCGTTATAATACCCGCCAGCAAACCAGAGGAGCATGAATGTCCGGTATCCACAGGCATCCAGCATCGGGTTTGAGAATCCAACTCTGACGTCAGGGCGTGCGAGTATCTCCGGCCAGTTCTCAGCAGTTATTTCACCCTCGTAGAGACTCTGATTCGTGTAGGCAATGACAACCTCATTTTCGGCAAATGAGGTGTAGTTACCGGAGTAGACTTCCGATGCCCCGCCGGATTTATCGCTGCTCATCATGTCCGGTATCAGTGATTCATCTGCCACGATAATGAGATCAAAGGCACGGTTGAGATCAGTGACCTGCCGGACACACTGGATGCTGCCATGGCCTTCAATCGTCACATCGAAATCAGGATGGAGCTTTTCATACGCTGCCTCAGTCTCTGCAAGTGGGGTTAGGATACTGCCGGCAGCAACAACTTTCACAGTTGTTTTTTCCGATGATGAGTTATCGGCACATCCGGCTGACAAAACCAGCAGAATAACAAAAAACGCGCAAAAAAGGAATAATCCGGATTTCCCGGCGGGACCCTCCATTACTTCACCTCAATAGTGTCTACCCATTTTACCCAGCAGCTTCCTTCAGTTACGATGCCGGGTTCTTCTGAGAGAATAGCAATCCGGAACGGGGCACCCTCATTGTATTCCAGAGGTCTGCCGTCTATCTCATACATCAGAACCGGTGTGAGCTGACGGGTCGGAATTTCCTGCAGGTCTTCGTTGAGGGTAATATAGTCGTTACCGGTTGCCTGACGATGGTCGTAGACCCAGAGATAGCCATCCGGAGCAGATGCCCAGAGACTGTCGTTCTCTTCAAGACCACCGACCAGACCGGCGAGATCTGTCAGTTTTACACCTTTGCAGATGTAAGGGCCGTATTTGATGCCGACCGTTGATACCCCGTATCCATGTCCCTCATGGGCCGGAAGCTGAGTCAGGTCGTCGTAGGTGAGGGTCATTTCAGTCCCGTCTTTGCCGATGAGTGTGAGATTTCCGTCAACCGGCGTTAATTCTTCAGTTGATATGGCACTCCCGGTGCCGGAGCATCCTGCTGTGCATATGAAAGCTACGCATATCAGACTGAGCAGAATGGCAACAGACCATTTTGTCCCGGTTTTGACGGGTGTTGTGGATTTCACTGATGCTGCCTCCTGAGAATAATACAGCCAATACCGAGAATCGCTCCAAGAACCGGCAGTGCCGGGCTGAGTGGTGATTTGGTTGGCTGAGGTGTCTCGGTGCGCAGTGATTTTACCGGCGCCAGATCGGTACTGGTGTATCCGCTCCTGTAAATCCGGATGTCATCCACCCATTTGACGGTGTACCCGTTGGTGGACGGGTAGAGATTATCAAAGAGATAGATCTTCTCTGCCGGGAATGACTCGTGCATATCCCAGTTCCCGAAGACGTGTTTGCCGTCGCTGTTTGTTCCGTTATCTGCAAAGAATACTATACGCATGCCGGCGTAGAAATCAGGAGGATAGCCAACGCCCTGTTTTTCGCCTATTTCTGCGTCCTCTCCGTTATACCAGCAGAGAACGGCCGGCCCCTGCCGGGACGGGGGGTTATAGATGTTCTCATAACCAAAGACGGTATTATACCCGTCAGCAGCACGAATCATGACGTCATCTTCCGGTTCCATGCCACCGATAATCTCACAGAGATCACGAATAGATGTCCCTTTTACCGCGCCATGATCCTTGAAGTTCGTTGTCTCAGAAGCGTCCCACTGAGCGGTTTTATTGTCATTAAAGACCGGTCCCTGATGGTAATAGTGGGTCGTTCCGTCACCCTGAACCGGGAGATTCTCTTCCATCCACGTATAGTCAACGGTTGTCTGATTCAGTATCGTTTCCTGGTCTTCTCCGATGGAGTAGATGGTGACTTCACTGGTCGGAGCAGCATGTGCCAGGCCGATACAGCATATCACGAGAAGGCAGAGGGCAAAAAGGGTGCGGGTTTGTTTTCTCTTCATTGGTATTCCAATTATCTCCATTATTTCCGGACTATCTCAGTTTTCTGATGATCCCTGCCACAAGAAGCGAGGCGAAGATGACCGGGAACAATACTGGTGATTTTTCTGCACCCGTCTCTCCGGGATCCCCGGTTGTTTCCGGTGCGGTTGCCGGTTCCTGTGTTGTTATCTCTATTCTGTCGATGTATTTCACCGAAAGACCACTGCTTGAAGGCCATTCGCCGTTAAAGTAGTGCCAGTATTTCTCATTCATACATGTCTGCATGTCAGTGTTTCCAAAGACATGATATCCCTCAGGATTGGTGTCGGTATCAGCGAAAAATGCAAGGCGCATGCCGGTGTAATAGTCGGGTGGATACCCGGTTCCCTGCTGATCACCTTCTTCTGAGTGGTCGTCGCCATTATACCAGCAGATGACCATCGGGCCCTGACGTGAGGGTGGGGAGTAGACATTTTCATAGCCGAATCTCTTTGAGAACCCGTCTTCAGCGACAATCCGTATCTCATCGCCGGGATTCATTCCGCCGGCCAGATCACAGAGATCTTTCACATCAGTCCCTTTCAGAGCGCCGAAGTCCCGGGAGAGGACGTTTATGTCTTCTGCCGGGTTCCACTGGTCGTTCTCGTCAAAAGTTGGTCCCTGCATGAAATAGTGGGTGGTGCCGTCTCCCTGAACCGGGAGATTCTCTTCCATCCACTGGTAATCCACTGTTTTTTCTGAGAGGACGGTCTTGTCCTCAAGCATCTTTACAATATGAATCTCATCTGTTGCGCTGACACCCGCACAAAGGGTGAAACAGAGCAGAAGTGCCAGTATGACACTTTTTATCATTGCTTTTTTCATCTCATTTCCTCGTTTTGTTCTCTGTTCAGGTGCAGGAATGCATCCCGGACCTCCCGCCATCCTTTTGAAATGACAGAAAGCACGGGGGCATTTCCCTGCACGTTCTTTTCTGTTCCGGACCGGGACTGCTCAAATGTATCAAACGCCATGGCCGGTTCTTCTGACCCGTCTGGAGGGATGGGGACAAAAGCAAATTTCACAGAGTCTTCAGTTCCATTCACTGTTACCCGTTCATATCCCAGAGTCCACTCAAGAGACGCCTGATACCCGCCGGTCTTCTCAGTACTCAGATTGTAGAATGGTGCTCCCCCAGTTCCGAGCACAAGATAATCCGTCCTGTTCACCCGGTATCGTTCATAGGCATGGACATGTCCGCAGAAGACTCCTGATGCATTCTTTTCTTCAAGTGCCGGAGACCAGAGGTTTCTGACATTTTTCCATCCGCCGGGGTGGGCAGCGTCTGATGAGTAGGGCGGGTGGTGGAACGCAGCGAAAACAGAACCCTCAGATTCGTTGAGGGCATTTTCAAGCCACGCTGTCTGGGTCTTTCGTAAGGGAGTTGCTTCGTTATTGCTGTCAAGAATAAAGATTTCAGCCGGGTCTGCCTTTATCCGGTACCACCGGTCATACCCAAAGAGTGCATAATACTGACTGGCGTTTTTCTCATGGTTTCCCAGAACCGTGTAGATAGTGGTATTGGTAAGGACCGGTTGCATGGCATCAAAAAACAGCGTCCATTCCTCATCAGATCTCCCGTCGTTTACGAGATCGCCTACAATAAGCACAAATAGGTTTCCGTCCGTTGAAAGTGCATCTGCAACTTGGTGATACCGGGCACGATCATCATCCGGTGACCCAGCACTCTGCTGGATATCACCAAAGACGGCGAATGTTACTGTTCCGTCGTCAGGAAAGGTTTGTACCCGACAGGTTTCCGACCGGCCGGAGGGTGAGGTGATCTGATAGTGATAAGAGGTGCCCGGCAGAAGATCTGTTAATCTGAGATGAAAGATATTCATACCGGCGATGGAATCTGATGATGCGGTGATATTTTCCTTGGTTTGTGCCGGGGTGGTGCCTGATGCGTACGTCACGGTGAACGGACCGGATTCTGCACTTGCCCAGTTTATGGTCACAGAGGTCTGGTCTGTTTTTGTACAGTATGGGCCGAGCATTTCATCCTGCGCTGTAACGGCGGGGATGCAGAGCATACAGAGCATACAGCATAACCCAAAGAGGCAGAGAAGGTAAAGGGTGATCTGTTTCGGAGTTCTCATCTCAGGCACCTGTTACATTAAGATAGGTCGTCTCGTACGGATTGATGGTAATCTCAAACTGTTGGTTCGTTGTGTCTGAGACGATTTTGACCGGATAGTTTCCGAGATCGAGCCCGGTAAAGAGATGTGGCGTTTTCTCACCGGTGTAGCGGTTATACAGATAGATCTTCTGGCCGGGGACTGTGCTGGTGACGTAGAGACTGCCACAGGGGTATTCTGTGAGTGTGGTCCGCACAATGCCGGTGTTTTTACCCTCTGACTCTTCAAGGAGACGGATCTCCCCTTCAGACGGGTAGTATCCCTCTTTTGAGATACTGATAATATGGGTGCCGGAGGAGAGGTTATGGATGGTATACGGCGTTGCGTAACCGGTCTCAAATCCGTCGATAAAGATCTGTGCACCTGCAGGAACCGATACCAGTGCCACGTCATGGAATCTGCCTGTATACTCGTCAAACCATGCTTTTCCTGACGACATGTCTGTGCCGGTCACCGGTTTTGAGATATATGAGTTATTTTCTGTCCGGATACTCAGAAGGTCGCCTGCTACTGCTGCACTTACTTCGACCGGGATTTTTTTGTGAAGGAAATCCCCGTTCAGACTGAGATAATCGTTTTCATAAACGGAGGAATTCACGTAAAGTGATTTCCCGGCACTGACACCACTATCCTCAGATTTGAGATAGACCTCGGTGACGGTCTCAGGAAATACCCAGAATTTCGAGGATGAGAGTGTCGAACTGTCATATCCTTTCAGCTTCACCGTGTGCCATCCTTCCCGGAGTCCGGTGATAAGGGTCGGTGTTACGCGACTGGTCTCTTTGCTGTCGATGAGAACTTCTGCGCCTTCAACCGCGTTTCTGATATAGAGACTGCCGGTATTTGGGCTGACTGACTGGGCGTCTGCACAATCAATGTGGGTTTTTTCATACGTTTTTGGATTGACTGCATTCATCCCGGCGAAGAGGGAGGTATTGCCGGTCGGGGAAAGTTCTGTCTGATAGTCGGTGTATCCTTCATGAATGAGTCTGAGATGATGGGCATTTCCGTCCTGAAATGAGAGTGTCTCTGGTGTGGTTTTTCCGGTATAGACCCCGTCCAGATAGATAAGAGCACCTGGAGGGTCTGACCGGAGGGTTATGTCATATCCGGCCGGCATCTCTTCAGGTTCTGTTTCGGTGAGAGTTCCTGCATCTTCTCTTGGGAGAGTGGTTGTCTCATCTGATGGCAGCGGAATATTTTCGTCCGGGTCTGCACCGAAGAGACTCATGATCAGAGCAATAAACGAATCAAAAATTCCTGCATCTTCGTTGTGGGTATCTGCTACCGTCTGCCCGCTGGTCTGGTTCTGAAGAACCGGTGTGGTATATGAATCAGTCCTGTTCTCTTTCTCTGAAACGGACTCTCCGGTTATCTTTCCGGTTGTATTGGTTCTGGTATCATCACCGGTTCTGTCGGTTTCGGTATCCGGGCGGTCTGAGTGCCGGACGATAAGAAGCATCACTCTTGGATCCAGGTAGGAATTCTCAGTGCCGGTCTCGGCATATGCGAGTGAAATCTCGTTGTTCTCACTTTTAAGAGAGCTTAAGGCATCAAATTCAGCGGTAAGTACGCCGGTCTGAGAGAGATCAAAGGGTTCATCGAAGAGATCTGAGTTTATTTCAAGAGAGTGGGGATTATCCTCGTTTTCATCGGTATCTGCGTTGTCTGAGAAGGTTGCAACGGCAAGCACCTGAGCACTGTCTTTTGCATAGTTTAGACGACCCGGCACCCGTGCTGTTGAGAGGTAGAGGGTGGGATCTTCGGTGGAATCATTTGCACAGATGATATCACATCCCTCAAAACCAAAGATTTTGCTGGTGGTTGTATAGGTTTCATTCACGTCTGAACCGGTTGTATCCGGTTCGTCTGAGATAATGAACAGTGCTGTGCCATCGACAAAAAATTCCTCATCGCCGGAATCTGTATCTGTGTTGGTGATGGTAACGGTCTGTTCCGGGTTTTGTTTCAGAACTGCTGTTACGTCATAGGCAAGTGTTGCCGACCAGTTCTGATCTGCCCGGCCGGACTGATCGTAGTAGGTTTTGTCTGCCTGAAGTTCTCTGCCGTTTAAGGACGTGGTAATATCCGGACGATCAAAGTCCGTTGGTCGGATTTTCCAGTCTGCGTTGCTGATATAGACCCAGAGCCGGGCCTGTTCCGGCTGATTATAGTCAGCTGGGGTGAGATTAAATGAGAAAGATGTGCTCTGTTTTGGCCGGAGCGTTGCCGGGTCTCCGATACCTTTCAGGAGAGATACCGTGCCATTGGCTGAGGTCTCAGAGAAGAGTTCCATTTTTTTCCCGGTAAATTCAGAACTTGCTTCGTCCAGGAAGAATTCCACTGCCGTTTCCTGACCATTTTTTAACTCAACTGAAACTGATTCCGGGGCATGATATCCTTCCTTTTGCACGGAAACCTGATATCTCCCTTCTTCAAGATTGTCGATAACGCAGTTGGTGGTATCAGATTCTTCTCCATCGATAAAGACGGTGGCGCCGGTTGGCTGACTGGTGACTTTCAGTTGCGGAACCGGTTCTATCTGACTGTAGATGAGAATGTCTCTGATATATTTCATCGAGAGACCGGTTGACGCAGGTAATCCCGGCTGATAATAGTGTACATATTCCGGGGCAAGACATTCTCTCATGTCGGTGATACCAAAGACATGATCCTGTGTCGGGTTGGTGCTGGTGTCGGCAAAAAAGATGAGTTTCATCCCGGTGCTGTAGCCATCCTCAACGGTGACCGGGCCTTCATCAAAGCCATCACAGTACCATGCAATGACTATCTCTCCCTGCCGGGATGAGGGTGAGTAGACGTTTTCATAGCCGAACCGCTTGGAAAAACCATCGTTTGACTGGATTTTGATGGTGTCCTCATCTTCCATCCCGCCAACAAGGTCACAGATGTCCCGGAGTGCTGTCCCTTTGACGGCACCCTGATCCTTTGTCAGATAGTTGATGTCTTCCTGTGGGTTCCAGTTGTCATAGGGAAGGTCCGGGTGGGCATCTGACCAGGCTTCCTCAAAGATCGGTCCCTGGAAGTAGTAATGGGTGGTGCCGTCGCCCTGTACCGGGAGATGCTCTTTCATCCAGGAATAGGTGACTGTTGTCTCGTTGATGATGGTCTCTTCATCGTAGGCATATTTAATGATATGAAGGTCTGTTGTAGCGCATGAAACGCCCTGGCAGAGAGTGAAAAGCAGCAGAAGAAAGATCACCAGTTGCCACCAGTGGTGCTGTTCTTTTCTGTTCATTTTCAGTGATGCTCCTTCGTAGAAACCATGCTTATTACCCTGTTAGAGGGGTGGTGTGATAAGCGTAACGAAATATAGTTGATTTTTGTGGGTCTGTCATAATTTCCGGATTATTCTCTCATGGCGTGTATCTGTATCAGTTGGTATAACAAGTGGTAATCTGCTGCTGGATCTGATCTCATGAATCGTATTTCTTTATTGAGGGTGGGCAGGTGCCGGGAGGTGCCGGGACCGATGGCCGGCAGCATTTCGTGTTCAGAAAGATACCAGATGTTAACCCTATAAAATTAACCTTGTGCTTGCGTCAATAAAATCATAACCTTAATGGGATATGGGGGATCATACTGATGTTATACATAAGCTGGGGATTAGCGCTTTTGTAAATTTGGTTTAGTTAACATGACTATAAATAGAAAAGCTGCGCTGCTAATTGTAATGGTGCTTCTGGTGGGCATGACCATTGCAATTCAGCCGGTATTTGCAGCAGGAACAACGGAAGTAACCGTTCAGCGAATTGCTGATGACGGTTCAACGGTCCTCAATGAGACGACCGTTGATGTAGCGTGGATGGAAGGAAATCTCGATGTTCAGGGTGACGGTGAAACCCATTATTATGCACAGGGGCCTACCTTTGTTGATGATCTATGGGATCTGAATGAGAGCATCAACTGCTATGACATGAAGGATATGGGTGCTGTCAAAGGCACTGATGTAAAAGATCTCTGTGAACTCGCCGGTGGTGCCTCTTCCGGTGATGAGATCAAACTTGTTGCCTCTGATGGTTTTTCGAAGACTTTTGCCTATAGTAATGTGTATGCCCCTGAAGCCCGGCAGGGTATGATGGTCCTTACCTGGTGGAAGGATGGTAGCTACACAAACGGCTCTTATTCTGATGGTATGAAGAACGTATTCTTTGCTGATACCAGTGTCAATGAGTGGGGAGCACATATCTTTGGCAATTATGATATGAACCAGACGTTCGAAGAAAAGTATCAACATTTCTTTCCTAGTAGTGGTGTAGATTATCCGGCAACCACGGGGCTTTATAATAAGTATGTAAAGCGGATTCAGATTCTGACTGATGATTCGGTACCGGATGTTGATGAAATTTTCAACGATAGTCTGACTCTTGACGATACCAATGTAACAGTTGTATCGGATGGTGGTACGAGTTATAACGTAAGTAAACTGACACCACTCGGTGCTATTCAGGTAGCATCAGAGGAAGGTACCGGCTTTACCACTGGTATTGATGACTTTGCGTTTGGCAGCAAAGGTATTCTCCTGCTGAATGATATTGGATCATACGATTTTGTGAAGCATGTGGCATCATGGGATTGCTACGTTAATGATGTCATGCTGGATGACTGGGCAAATTATACAACAGACGGTCTGAACATCAAAGAACTGGTAGATGGCGACATCGTTGAGTTCTGCTATTATGATAGTCCGACTTCAGTGGCACCTATTGCAATGGTAAAGATCATTGTCAGTACTGATTCCGGTCCGGCTATTGTCTATGAAGGGACACTCACACTTGATGAAGCGAATGTCACTGTTGAGTCTACGCAGGGTACCAGCTATGAAGTAAGTGAATTAACACCTCTCGGCGCTCTTCAGGTTGCTTCCGGGGAAGGTTCCGGCTTTACCACTGCTATAAGTGATAAAAAATATGGCAAAATGGGAATCCTCCTTGTTGACAATATCAGCTCTTATCCCTACGTAAAAGATGGTTCTTCGTGGGTCTGCTACGTGAACAATGTGCTCCTGAATGAGTTTGACAGCCCTGACACCGACGGTCTGAATAACAAAGTCCTTGAAGATGAGGATGAAGTTGTCTTCTGCTATGGTGTAGATGGTGTAACACCGGCAACGGCAACTGCCAAAGTCATTATTGATGTTGCAACCGGTTCCGGTCCTGCTGTTGTCTATGATGGCACACTTACACTGGATGAAAGTAATGTCACCGTTGAGTCTACGCAGGGTACCAGTTATGCAGTAAGCAAACTGACACCTCTGGGAGTTCTTCAGGTTGCTTCCGGGGAAGGTTCCGGCTTTACTACAGCTATCAGTGACAAATCCTATGAACTCAAAGGGATTCTCCTGGTTGACAACATCAGCTCATATTCCTATGAGAAGCATGTGGCATCATGGTGCTGCTATGTGAATGATGTACTGTTAGACGACTGGAGCAGTCCCTCAACAGATGGTCTGAACATCAAAAAGCTGGTCAATGGTGATAAAGTCAACTTCTGCTATGGTGACGATGCAACAATTGAGACCGCAACTGCTGTGGTAAAGATTGTTGTCAATGTCGATGCCCCGGCAGGATGGGAACTCACTCTGAAAGGCAAACTTGATGACACATACACTCAGTCTGAGTTTGAAACCGGTGTCACATCCAAAGGGGTCTCCTACTCAGATGACAATGGAGACTGGAAAGGTCTGCCGCTCTACGATGTCGTTGGCCTTGTAGACGATGACGACCCGACGACGTTCAACACCGAGATTGCTGCGGAAGGATACTCGATAAAGGTCATCTCCAGTGACGGATACTCGATTAACTTTGAAAGTTCCGATATCTCTGAAAGTGATAATTATCTCATTGCAAACACACTGAACGGAACCGCTCTTCCTGAGACTATTGGAGCATCAGATAAACTCTGTTATCCTCTCAGAATGGTTGGGAACGATGTAGACGCAGGACAGCTTATCGGAGGCGTTACAACCATTGAGCTTATCGGACTGCCTGAACCGGTTGTCGGATGGGCTCTGGATATCAACGGTGTGGTTAACGACACGATAACACAGGCAGAGTTTGAAGATTACGGTTACCACAGACTCAACTGGACCGATCCAAACGGAGATGTCTGGTCCGGTGTTCCGCTCTACATCATGGTCGGTGTCTCTGATGACATCGAGACGACCGGTAGTTTCACCTTCGACCCGGCAGCAGCGGCAGAAGGTTATGACGTTCAGGTTGTTGCCTCTGATGGATTTGCCAAGTCCTTTGCCAGTGCAGATGTCGCACGAAATCTCTCATATATCCTTGCAGACTCCTGTAACGGTGCACCACTTCCAAAAACCGGCGACAAACCTACCTATCCGTTACGGCTTGTTGGCTCTGCTTTATGGAGTGAGAGCGGATCCGGATTATCAGGAGCATCTGTTGGTGCGGTTTCCACAATCAATCTGATTGGACTGATTCCGGAACCTCTCGCAGGAAACTGGGATCTTACTCTTGAAGGTGCGATTGATGCGTGCATCACTCAGACCTACTTTGAGCAGGGTATTGCCTGCCACCATAATGTCCAGTGGACAGACGCTGACGGAAACGTCTGGTCTGGTGTACCGCTCTACGATTTCTGTGGATGGGTTGATGACCGGACTCCTCATGGGTCCAGTGGATTCAACCGGGCTCTTGCAGAAGCCGGTTACACAGTAATTATTACTGCCGGTGACGGATATTCCAAAGAGCTCGATAGTTCACTTGTTCTGGAAAGCAAGGACGACAGTGCCAGTGCAATTATTGTTGCAAATAAAATCAACGGCAGCGCGATAACTGATGATGACAAAGGGCCGGTTCGTGTTGTAGGACCGGGTCTGCCTTCAGGAAGTTACAGTATCGGTGATCTTGCAAAGATTCAGCTTACTGATTTCCAGAAACCAACCGAAGCGCCGACGCTTACGATCATAAAGATTGGAGCGGACAAAGAGACAGAAGTACAAAACATTACAAAAACCTACACTTGGATGGCAGAGAATCTGGACGTCTATGGAGACGGCAGCACTGACTATAAATTTGAAGCATGCTGTTATCCGGCAACCGGACCTGACCCTTGGGACGTGAACGAGACCTACCCCGGCGGGGTTAAGATCTCAGACCCGATTAAAGGAACTTCCATCAAAGATCTCTGTGAACTCGTCGGTGGCATGCCGGAAGGAACTGAGATTACCTTTATCGCAAGTGATGGATGGACCAGCAAGATCTCCCGTGATGTCATCTACAATGATCCCGCAGAAACGCCACGCCTTGGAACTCCCGTTCTTGCCTGGTATGGAAATGCCGGCTCCGGCTCCGGACCAATGCCTGACTACTCTGAAGGATTCCGGATCTTCTTTGTGACCGAGGACCATATTTTTGGTCAGTGGGATATGCATGAGACCATCCCGGCTGAATACTGGCATTACAATCAGGGAGTGCCCTCCTGTGCCGGACTTTCAGCGAAGTATATCTCGAAGATTGTCGTGCAGACAACACCTGATCCATCATGGACCCTTAATCTGAGCGGAGCAATTGACGCTACAATCACGAAAGGATTCTTTGAAGGTGCACTTGGATGTACCATGGCACAGGGAGAGGAAAGTCATGAGGTCTTATATACCGATGCCTTTGGCAAATGGACCGGCATGCCGCTCTGGCTCCTCTGTGGTTTTGTGGATGATGGTAATTCACACACCGGAAAATCGTATAACGAGACACTTGCAGAAGAGGGATATACCATTTTAGTGAAAGGAGAGGGTGGTTCTTCAGTAGCAATTGACAGTCGGGATACGATTAAGAGTTCAAATTACATCATTGCAAATGAACTTGGTGGCAAACTACTTGTGCCCGGAGATGGCAGATGGTCGTTAAAGCTTGTTGGGGAGAATGTCTCCGCATCGGAGGCAATAGGGAATATCACTGAGATTGAACTGGTCTTTGGAAGCGGAGATATGATGTCCCTTTCATCCGGCTGGAATTTTGTCTCAGTTCCAAAGCGACTGGCAGACGGAGCGGGCACTGCTGCAATATTCAGCGATGTTAACACCGATGGCCATCCAATCTATCGTTATGCGGCAAGCAACAAAATGTGGCAAACACTCAGCGCTACAAGTGCAATCGTTCCGCTTGATGCCTACTGGATCTATTCAAAGGGTAATACTAATGTACCGATGAACTTCTCAGAGAACCCGGTAGCAACGCCGTCGATGAAGTACATCTACGAAGGGTGGAATGGTGTTGGTCTTGCAAACACTCAGTTTGCTAGCGCCCATCAGATGCTCTTTAACGTGCAGGATATCTGGACCTATCTCCAGGGCTTTGATGCGGATGATCAGAAGTATGAGACTACTATCATCAAAGGTGAGGAGTCCGGCACATACTCTGAAAACAGGCTATGTTACCCCTATTCTGGATACTGGGTACTCGTAAAATCGAACGGAATCATGTATGCACTGAGTGCATGATCCTTTGAGGAAGACTGAAGATAATGAAAAAAACAATACTAATCTCAATTTTTTTACTTCTGGGACTTTTTGTTGTATCAGTAAGTGCCGTCCCACCGCTTCCTGCAGATTATTATGGGATGGTTATTATTGACAACGATCCTGCTCCTGTAGGGACAGAAATTGTAGCCAAATCGAATTTTAATGAATGTGGTCGCTTTACCGTGGTCAGTGCCGGTCAGTATGGCGGTGAGAGTACGTATGACGACCGTCTCTCTGTCAGTGTCTCGGAAGAGGACTTTAACGCCGGGACGCCGGTTATCAGTTTTTGGTATGGAGATTATCAGGCATCACAGAACATCAGTTTTGTTCCGGGTGCCCACACCCGTCTGAGTCTGGTATTTAATACGGGACAGGCAGTAGACCCGGATACTGAACCACGTGGATCGGGTGAAGCAGGTTTTAATATCGGAAATATCAACGAGACTATCAATTCAGATGGTAAACAGGAGGTTGAGGTTAACACTGTCGATCCCACATCTTCAGCGAATGTCACCGTTGATGCCGATGCAAAAGAAATCGTCATCTCAGGAACATCCGGCTGGGAACAGGTCATCATTCATACTGAGGATACGCCGCAGGTTATTGGTGATGTAGTAACCGGAACCGTTTCTGAGGTTGTAGCTACCAGCAAACCGATAACTGCGAGTAATGTTCCGGGAAATGCTGGTAATGTTCAGACTCAGATTCAGCTGAATCTCAACACGACACCCGGTTCTGATGCCAAAGTTGACGTGGTAATAACCAAAGAGCCGGATGCTGAGGCGAAGTCGTCCTTTGTCCTTGCTGCCGCAGACGAGGGAAAAACCATTGATATTGCATTCACCATGAACATCCAGAAGACAAATCTTGTCAATGGAGAAGACATCAAAAGTGCCACTCTCTTGATGTCTGTCTCAAAAATCTGGGTCGATGGTGTTGGTATTGATACTGTTGTTATCTTCCGGAATAACGAGGGTGTGACAGAAAAACTGGCAACAACCTGCAAAGGTGAGGATCCCAATAATCCGGACAATTACCTGTTTGAAGCACTCTCACCGAATGGACTTTCAGTATTTGTCCTCTCCGCCCTTCAGACACCTGCCCCCGGTCCATCGCCAGGTCCTTCAGGTGGGGGCGGTGGTGGTGGTGGAAGTGCTGGTCTCTCCTCGTTCATGTTTGATCCCACAGGTACTATTGATGTAACAACCGGAGCACTCTACACCTCGTTGGATGGTACTACCTCTACTACAGTGACCGTTGAAACACCTGAAAAAAGTGCTTTTGTAACCATTCTGGCAGGTACCACTGCGCATGACAGTCTTGGTTATCCACTTACCAGTGTTACCATCATGGAGACAACACCATCTACATCACCTGACGGTTATCTCGCAGCAGGTCCGGCTATTCTGCTGACTCCTCATGGATCAACATTTGATCCTTCAGTTCAGATTGTCTTTGATCTTACGTCTGATGAATGGAATCAGGTCAAAGAGGATCAGACCTTTGTTGTATGCTTCTGGGATGCAAGTGCCAACCAATGGACTGAACTGCCCACATGGACTTCACCTTCTTCAATGAGAGTGCTTGCAGAAACCAACCACTTTTCAGAATTTGCTGTCTTCATAAAAAATTCCGGAACAGCGACGATTCCGGAATTACCTTCAGAGAAATTACCGGCTACAGCATCACAGGAATCAACATCTTCTGGTAGTATTGCACCCTTTGGCTTAACTCAGTCAATTATTGGCATTATTCTTGTGATTGTGGTAATTGCAGGCGTTGGTACTCTACTTGTCTGGAGAAGAAAACGGGTCTGAATTCCTTTTTTCATTCAATATTGCTTAATCTGAAAAAATCTTCTTTTTTTATTTCTTTTAAGTTCATACTGTTAATTCTCAGCCTGGAGAATAGAAAGTGCTATAGTCTAAAAAATGAAAATACAGAGGTTTAATCATGACAATATTCGAAACCCCTGTCCGTAATAAAGTCCCTGAGATTCTCCGTTCGATGGGAGAAGAATGCGTATCCCGAAGTGTTGAAGATGAAGCGTATCTGTACTATCTGGAATACCGGCTCATTGAAGAGGTAGAACACTATCTTGAGTCAAAAGACCAGGAAGATCTGGTTGACCTTATGGAAGTCGTAGAGAGAGTGGCCTTACTGAAGGGGATCACTGCTGATAAACTGAAGACTATGCGGGCGGAAAAAACCTCTGAAATCGGAGATTTCTCTGGAAATGTCGTTATTTCTACAGAAGAAGGAGTCGAGCCAAATGAGAGTTTCGTTGCTGCTTTAGAACGTATGAAAACAATGATTGAATACGATTAATTTTCTCACAATCACATTATCCCAACTAAATTTTTGTTTCCTTTTCACACTGTTCCAATCAGCGTAAGCTGTACAGGTCCTGTCTTACAGAAAATTATATTATGATCTACAATAACTGGTTGTATTGTCACAGGAGGACTGTCTATGCCAAAAAGAAGGATGGGTGCAGAACATCCATCCAGACCTTCAAACCGACCCTCTAAGAGGAAAGGACGGATGTACCGGGATTTTGAAAAAAGAGATGTTCGTGCATCTGAGATTGGATTTTATCATCATCCAAAAACCCGGCGGGTCGTAAAAGGAAGATTCAACCGGAATCTAAAAGATTCAGGATAGATTGGGTCAAACCATAACTGAGGATAATGGACATTGGGGAAAATCGATTTATTGGAGATACTTTCTTCGCTGCCTCGGAATCATGGTGGGGCTTCTCTTTTGATCCCATGTCTCTACGTTACGATGTAAAGAGGGGTGGTAGATTTTCTGAAGGTAGGGAAGTGGATAAAATCACCCCAAACATTTATCTTAGATATAATCATCATATCACAGTATAGGAAGTGGTATGAGTGGTTTACATATGTGGAGAAAAGCCCGGAGTGGGTACGTATATTTGCCTTAATTGCGGTGCGCCGAAGAAATTAGATGACAGAACAGACACATTACCTCCCTGTTCTGTTTGTGGAAAATGTAAATTCAGGAAGTAAATCCATATTTTCAATTAGAGTAATCTAATTTTTTTACATCTCATGTTTCTGATTGTATGAACAAAATTTTAAAAAAATTGTCTAGCTGGTTTCTCTCTTTTCAGACAATTTAAGCATTTTATGATGGGTTTTTCTAATCCTGTAATGTTCTCTTCAATAAGGACGCTATGTAGCGTTATTTCATCACAAATTGGACAGTAAATTAATTTCTCACTGTATGACATATTGAGATAATTGAACTATAGGTTTAAAATAATTAGCTTTATTTTCCATTCATTTTCTCCGAAAAAAGCGTTCTCCAAATATAAAAAATAATCATGATGCTATTTAAGGAAATATAATCTTCCGAAATTCTTTTTGTCAGAAAGCACATAATAGGTGTTAATGGTTGATGGTAAATTTCCAATAGAACTTATTGGAGAAAATTTCATAGATAAAAGCTATCAACAAAAAAGAGAGAATCGACGTTGCATAGAAGAAAACAAAGAACATATTGGACTTGAATATAAGGCTTTAAAGGATCAGGCAAACCAAATAAAGAATGGCCAAATACAAATACTCACTGCCTCAATTTCTGTTTCTGCAATTCTTTGGGGAATTTTGTACAATATTTCAAAAGATGCTCTGGATATTTTCCCATCAATTTTTTACTTAATTCCATTATTGATAATAATCCCTTCGGCATTGATTTTTTTTGATAAATCTGTAACTTCTGCAAGAATTACCGGTTTCCTTCGTCAGATTGAAAAAATTCAACTTGGGTTTTCCGATCTAACCTATTACATTGGGTATGAAAATTCAAAATCATATCTTGATTCAATGAACCTGAAATGCCTTAAAAGTCAGAACGAGATAGCTATTGATCTCGAAATTGAAAAAAATCATAATCATGAACAAAAATTGAATGAACGCCTTATGCATATGCTTCTTTGCCGAAACAATAGATTTCTTTGTGTAGGATTTATTTCATTTATTTGCCTGATTATAATCAGTGTAATTTTCTCTTTTTATTCTGCGTATTTTGATAAGCATTTTTTTCCTGATTATACTGTTTTTGCATTATTAAGTGTATATTTGGCAATATTTTCATATTACACATTTAATTTTTTAGAGGGTACATTACATAATTCTGATGCAGATTACTGGAATAAAAAGGACAAATTATCAATATTAATTTGGATTGTGATAATTTTTCTTCCGGTGTTATTTGTAATAATTCATTATTTTTGTTTCAAGGAGGTTCATGCCGAAATCTTAAATTTTGACGTTGGTTTAATCACGAAAGTTGTGTACCTCAGCTCCGTTTTAATTATTGGTGTTTCTATAATTTTTGTCATTAAAAATCGAGGGAAAAGAAAACAAGAATCAACGGCTTTAGAGATGAGGTTTGAGAAACTGGTTCAAAAGGATAAGAATATTTACGATTTAGAATATTTGGGATTCTTAATTAATTATACTACAATATTTCTACTGACTTCAATAATTGGCATTGGGATTGTCTACCCGAATCTCTATATCTCCATTATGTATCTGTTGGCATATGTTCTCTTATATTGCGTTATTCTATTGTTAATCAATTTTAAAGACATAAGTTATGGTGATTATTCCGTTGAGATATTTGAAAAATATTGGAAAAGGGTAATAGAAAAAATCAATGAGCATTATTTGAGATTTGATTATATTGAGACTAGTGAAAAGGAAATCATAGAGAAAATAATTTCTCAAATTAAGAAAAGGAGTTAGTTGTTAAAAGATTGAGATGAATTACAATTTATTTTACATTTAGATAATGCCTCAATAGCACGATCATAATTATTTTTCACATGAAGATGTCTTTTATTTTCATGTCTTTCAATAAAATCGATCGCACTTTCTTTCCCGAGAAGACCATGGAGATAGCAAACAGAAGCAGTTAGTTCCATCCAGTCGCTAGGATCTTCAATGTCTTCAGGTTTACTATCATACAAATTTTTGACCGTTTCAACAATTTCATCTTCATTTACAGATAGATCTCGATTTAAGAATTCAAAAATTCCCATGGAAATATTCTTATTTAGAGCATAGTAGACTTTTGTCAAATCGGGTGAATATGGACCGTTTTTATACCAGGAAAAATGAATTCTGTCATTTAAGTTTAAACCCAAGAGCGAGCAGAAATAACCAATCTTTTGAAGGATTATTCTATCATTTTTCACATCGATTTTAAAGGGAATATCCATTTGCTTAATGATCAAAGCAAATTTTATTTCTTCTTCACTCATGTAAACCGACATTATCTCTCACCTATTGGTTTCTATCATTAGTAAGAGGGTACGTCATAATTTATTTACTTGCCGATGTCCTGAAGGCGTTTGAGTTTGTCTATCAGAGAGCTAAGAAGAACCGGATCCTCAATAATCCGGTTGAACTCTTGGTCAACATTTTGATATTTGTCAGAGAGAGCGGCACCACAGACAGAGCAGAACCCAGTTCCTGGAGGAAAGATTTCACCACACTTTCTACACTGTAAGGGTGTGTTCGCCGGACGTTTTTCTTCTGGTTCGGTGATGCCATAATGACGGTACATCTCCCGGTCCACATTAGACCCGGTCAGGTGCAGATAGGTTCGAAGGCTCTTAGATGTGGGATCACCCCACATCATAAGACCGACAACCTCCGTTGAAACCACCTGCTGAATGAGATGAGTTCTCCGGGAGTGCCGGAAAAGATGAGTGTGAACACGTTTTGAGATCCCGGCCAAGATTGCGATCTCTCTCATCTGTTTTGTTATGACCGCGTGAAATCCCCACAAAAGCCCGGTGTTCTGAAACGAACTGAAGTATCAGATCACGATCGTCTTTGGTAATCCGTTCTTCAGCCAGTGCTCTGGCAAAAACAGTCTTCCAATAATCGCCACAGTCACCATAAAACTGAATATCTTCACGGGTCGGTGTCTCCATGGGAAAAGGTATGCAAGAGGAAAAATAATGGCACCGCGAACGTAATCTCTGAATGCGGCATGCGGGACTCGAACCCGCGCTAGAGGCTTGGGAAGCCTCCGTCCTACCACTAGACTAATGCCGCAAAAAACTCTTTGAGACCCTTCCGCTCTCCTCTATCATGTTCTCTCTTGCTAAAGATTAATTCTTCGCTCTTGCTGGGAAATGCGGGGTTTTTGTGGATGAATTGCAATGACGAAAGGTCAACCTTTATCCCATTTCAGTCTCCATATATACGAAGCACAATATGCCCGTGAGTAATTCATGGGCGTGCTGGCATCCGTAAGTCCGACGTGTCTCATGTCCCGGATTTCACGACCCCAGTGGTTCTGAAACAACCGGTTCATATGGCATGGCCTCTTGTGAGGCTTTGGGATTACAGAAAGTGTCAGAACGGAATTGACCTTTTTG
>Ga0208905_1000413_pt1 | contig 21841 bp, 19 predicted proteins | sample AntAceMetag02UKS_FD_184776 | JGI IMG/M metagenome (GOLD analysis project Ga0208905, IMG submission 184776) | Saline lake microbial communities from Ace Lake, Antarctica - Antarctic Ace Lake Metagenome 02UKS (SPAdes) (version 2) | ecosystem: Environmental > Aquatic > Non-marine Saline and... | reverse complement strand
AATAAGGTCCCAAGGGTTTGGCTGTTCGCCAATTAAAGCGGTACGCGAGCTGGGTTCAGAACGTCGTGAGACAGTTCGGTCCCTATCTGTTGTGGGCGTAGGATATTTAAGGGGAGCTGTCCCTAGTACGAGAGGACCGGGACGGACGAACCTCTGGTGTTCCAGTTGTCGTGCCAACGGCATCGCTGGGTAGCTACGTTCGGAAGGGATAACCGCTGAAAGCATCTAAGTGGGAAGCCCACCTCAAGATAAGATATCCCTCTCGATGGAGACATCGAGACTGAAGACCCCTCAGAGACTATGAGGTTGATAGGTCAGAGGTGTAAGTACGGTAACGTATTTAGCTAACTGATACTAATTGGTCGTGAGGCTTGGCCATAATTATTGTCTTTATGTTATATGGTTCAGTCTTGCAACATGCTCGATATGTGATTGTCACGATTTTATTATATCGTTTTTCGGTGGCTTTAGCGGAGAGGCTACACCCGTTCCCATCCCGAACACGGAAGTTAAGCTCTCCAGCGCCGATGGTACTGCGTGATTACATGTGGGAGAGTAGGACGCTGCCGAATATTTATTTAAAACCCCTTCACCTTTGAAGGGGTTTTTTTTGTTTTACAAGGCCATCGGTGCTATGTTATTGATTCGAGTGAATCTGCACCAAATAAGGAGATATACCTTTATGTCAGGTCATTCGAAGTGGAGCACAATCAAGCATAAAAAGGGCGCCGCCGACGCAAAGCGTGGTAAGATCTTTACCAAGATCATCAAGGAAATAACCCTTGCCGCAAGGCTCGGTGGAGGCGACCCTGAAGGAAACCCAAGGCTCAGGCAGGCGATCGCCGCTGCCAAGGCCGAAAATATGCCGAAAGACAACATAGAAAAGGCCGTAAAGAAGGGGTCCGGTGAGCTCGGAGATGGAACGGTTTATGAAGAGACTGTTTACGAGGGATACGGGCCCGGTGGCGTCGCCGTCCTTGTTGAAGTCATGACGGACAACAAAAACAGAACGGTTTCCGAAATCAGACATATCTTTTCCAAGCATGGCGGAAATCTGGGCGAGAACGGCTGCGTTTCATGGATGTTTGACAAGAAAGGAACCATAATCTTCAGTAAGGACGAAGTGAACGAAGACGAGCTTATGGAAATCGTCCTCGAAGCGGGTGGTGATGATGTGGCCGACGAGGAAAGTGAATATGAGGTCATTACCGACCCCGGCTCTTTCGAGACCGTCAAGTCGGCCATCGATAATGCCGGAATGAAATATCTGTTGGCTGAAATCAGCATGGTGCCCCAGACCACGGTCAAGCTCGACGAGCAAAAGGCGGCGCAGATGCTGAAGATGATGGAACAAATGGAAGATAGCGACGACGTGCAGAATGTGTATGCCAATTTCGATATTCCCGATGAAGTAATGGAACGACTGAGCCAATAAATCAATAACACTCAGGTATTAAAACATTGATAGTCTTAGGTATCGACCCTGGCACAAAGATCACCGGTTACGGTATTGTCGAGAAAATAAGCGGCAAATTGACGCACGTCACCTATGGTGAAATCAGGATTAAACGAGGCGAGCTTCTCTCGCAGGGGCTGAAGAAGATATACGACAGCTTGATGAAGGTTGTCGTGCAATTTGATCCCCAGGCCATAGCCATAGAAAACGTATTTTATGGCAAGAATGTGCAAAGTCTTATAAAGCAGGCACAGGCGCGGGGAGTGGCCATTCTCGTGGCCTCCCATACCAGTATTCCGATCTATGAATACACGCCGCTGGAAGTGAAAAAGGCCGCAGTCGGTTACGGAAGGGCCGAGAAGTCCCAGGTGCAAAACATGGTAAAGGCAATATTAGGACTGCCGGAACTGCCGCCCGAAGATGCATCGGACGCCCTGGCAATAGCTATCTGTCATTCAAATTATTTAAAGGTGGACCCCTTCTAAATGATAGCCAGTATAAAGGGAATATTATCATATAAATCGATCAGTCATATAATCGTTGACGTTCAGGGTATCGGGTATCGGATCACGGTTCCCCTCAGCACATTTTATGAACTTCCCGAAATCGGTCAGTTCGTGCAGCTGAATATCCACACTCACGTCAGGGAAGATCTGATAAATCTGTTCGGTTTTATAAATCAGAAGGAAAAAGAAATATTCCAGCTTATGGTCTCCATTTCAGGAATCGGACCACGGCTCGCCATAAATATATTATCGGGCATCTCGGCGGATGATCTAACGAGGGCGCTATCCGCCGGAAATGCCGGCAAACTCGTTTCGGTTCCCGGCGTCGGAAAGAAGACGGCCGAGAGAATGATCGTCGAGCTTAAAGACCGGGTGGTTAAACTATCCGCAGTTGAAACCGTATCGGAAGCCCCGGACGAACCTATCAAGGAAGATGCCCTCTCGGCATTGATCAACCTGGGATATAAGAGTACGATGGCCCAAAAGGCCGTCGATGAGGCATTTGAAAAGTGCGGGGAAGAAGCAACATTGGAGCTCCTCCTGACGGAGTCCTTAAAAATACTGTCCGGCTAAGAGGTACTGTTACGACATGGAAGAATCCATCGTGAGCCCTGCCCTTCAAGACGAAGAAAAAGGGTATGAATATTCCCTTCGTCCCAAGAGACTCACCGAGTATGTGGGGCAGGAAAAAATCAAGGAAAACCTCTCCATCTTTATAGAGGCCGCAAAGGGGAGAAAAGAAGCCCTCGATCACGTTCTCCTTTACGGTCCACCGGGGCTGGGAAAGACCACACTCGCGTATATCATGGCAAACGAGATGGAAGTCGATATCAAGGTGACCTCCGGTCCCGTGATCGATCGTCCCGGAGACCTGGCGGCGATTCTCACGAATCTTAATCAGCATGACGTACTTTTTATAGACGAGATACACAGATTACCTCACGTGGTAGAGGAAATCCTCTACCCGGCAATGGAAGATTACTATATCGATATCCTCATCGGCCAGGGTCCTTCGGCACGCTCGATGAAACTCGACATTCCCAAGTTTACCCTGATCGGGGCAACAACACGGGCCGGGCTTCTGACCTCGCCGCTTCGCGACAGGTTCGGCATGAGCTTCAGGCTCCAGTTCTACACGCCATCGGAACTCTCAACAATTATCACGAGATCGGCGAATATCCTCTCAATCAAGATCGAAGAGAAGGGGTCCTATGAAATAGCGCGCCGGTCACGGGGAACCCCTCGAATCGCAAACAGGCTTCTCAGGCGGGTAAGAGATTTTGCCGAGGTTAAGGCCGATGGCGTCATAACCGAAAAGGTAGCCAACTATGCTCTGGAAATGCTGGAGGTCGACCACAAGGGATTCGATTCGATGGACCGGAAGATACTCCTTACCCTGATTGAAAAGTTTAACGGAGGACCTGTCGGTATCGACAGCCTCTCATCGGCAATAGGAGAGGAAAAGAACACCATTGAGGATGTTTATGAGCCCTATCTCATTCAGGAAGGATACCTCCACAGGGCACCACGGGGCAGGGTGGCAACTAAGATTGCCTATGATCACTTTGGAAAAACATGGCACCATAAGGACTTATTTTAGGCTTGAATATCGAATAACGGAAATCGTATATCGTGAAACGATCTACGATTTTAGATGAAATTTTCATGAAAATTCTCCTCCATATATGCTGCGCCCCCTGCGCCATTTACCCCCTGAAGGTTCTCAGGGAGGGGGGGGATGAGGTATTCGGACTTTTTTACAACCCCAATATTCACCCCTATTCCGAGTATAAAAGGCGCCTCGACACCCTTAAAGAATATGCGGAAGACATCGATCTTCGGCTTATCACCACCGACGACTATCCGATGGAGGACTTTTTGAGAAACGTGGTATTCAGGGAGCAGGAACGATGCCGATACTGCTATCACAATCGTTTGAGCTACACCGCCAAGGTGGCCAAAAAGGGCAAGTTTGACGCATTCACTTCCACCCTGCTCTACAGCAAATTTCAGGATCGTAACCTGATTACGGAGTTCGGTAAAAATCTGGCAAGGGAAAAGGGGATTCATTTTCTCGATAACGATTTCAGAGAGGGGTGGAAAGAGGGAATTGATGCCTCGAAAGAGCTGGGCATGTACCGGCAGCAGTACTGCGGATGCATATACAGTGAAAAGGAACGATTTTTTAAAAACCCCAAATCGAAGTAACTTTCATCGGAAACTCTTTTCACCGCCGTCACTCTTTGAAGCTCCCCTATGACTCTGATAATCCACACCCCCACTTACTGTGTATTTATTGCAACACTTTTCCCATCACCTTTTGTTTTGCCTCGGGAAAATTTGATGGCTATGAATAATTATGATTAATATTATCAAGGTATTGTACGCAAATCCCTGCCTTCCCTATTATTCTACTGCTCTTGGCATAATTGTTGCTCTCTATAGGGGGTGAGGTTTATAAATATGTATTCACAGAAAACGTTAAAGAATCCTGTTGAGTGTCAGAGCATCGGTTTACACTCGGGCAGGAAAGTCACTATGACAATCAGGCCGGCAGATGTCGATGAGGGCATCACCTTTTACCGGAAGGACCTACCCGACAATAACGCTATTAAAGCTGACCCGACAAATGTACACGACACGACGCTGGCAACGACTCTGGGAACCAACGGTACACGGGTTTCGACGGTCGAACATCTGTTATCAGCACTTTTCGGTATGGGGATAGACAATGCGATGATCGATATTGACTCGTTCGAAATCCCCATCATGGACGGAAGTTCTCTACCCTTTGTTCGCATGGTGAGAGAGACGGGTATCAGAGACCAGAAGAAACCAAAGAAGTTCATGGTGATAACAAAACCTGTCTCAATCAATAGTGGTGAAGGAAAAGCAATGTTTGTCCCTTCCGACAAGCTCAAAATTACCTACAACATTGAATTCAAGCACCCTGTCATCGGCAGGCAGACTTACCACACCATCTTTTCCGGCAACGCCTATGAAAAAGACATTTGCCGGGCACGGACATTTGGGTTTCTGCATGAGGTCGAATTTCTCCAGGCAAAGGGACTCGCACTCGGAGGCTCCCTGAAAAATGCGATAGTTCTCGATGAAGAAAAGATAATCAACAAGGAGGGTCTTCGCTGTCCCGATGAGTTTGTAAAACACAAAATTCTCGATGCCATTGGCGATCTTTCGCTTCTTGGAATGCCCATAATCGGCCACTTTATCGCTGATAAATCGGGACACAGATTGAACAATTTGCTCCTCAGAAAGATCCTGAAAGAAAAGGATTGTTATGAGATAGTTCACTACCCGAGCGGAAGGAAAGAAATCGTTGACGATACGACCGAAAGACAGCCTTCCGACCCTTTGAATAAAATCTCCGCCATTTCTCAAAACCAGCCAACATAAATAAACCTTGATTTTTGCTGATCTGTTTCTTAGTATAATTGATTGTGCCAAGTAATTATGCGAAACACAATGGCTTCTCATTAAAGGGGGCGTGGTATGGTATATCCGCCAAGCTCATAGTGCGATTCCATGTGGTACGCTCACAGTGAGGAATCTGTTACATGCATAAAAATAGTATACCCTTCATCATCGTATTCGAGTTATTTCTCCTTCTTTTCCTACCCGCCACGTCTCTCGCAAAGGAAGCGAATATTTCCAATATCATTGTCACAAACACCGAGAAAAATCTGCTCGCCTATTTCAGAGTTGAGGATTGCTTCACAGAGAAGATGGAAGAGGCCATACTCGCCGGCATCCCCACAACCTTTACGATTACGATGGAATTATTCAGGGAACGCAATTGGTGGACAGACAAAAGTGAATCACTCGTTGAGCTGAAACACACCATCAAATATGACACCGTCAAGAAGATATTTTTTGTCGTATCAAGCGATGCAGACATGAAACCGGAACAGTTTAAATCTTTTGAGAAGGCAAAGATTGCCATGTCGGATGTTAATGGGGCTATCGTCACCCCGCTTGCGTCATTACGGAAGGGTAAGAATTACTACCTGAGAATAAAGGCCGAGCTTGATAAGGTGCGCCTTCCGTTACATCTTGAATATGTCTTTTTCTTTGTCTCGCTCTGGGATTTTGAAACAGACTGGTTGCAACAGGACTTTGTGTATTGATGGATGAAAATGGATAGGGATCCGAAAGAACTCAAAAAGCGCCGCAGAGAACGGATAATTATACTTGTTACCATAGCGGTCATAATTATTCTTACCTATATCGAGAGATATCTTTCCGGAATCGAAGAGTTTCTGCCCCTTTCCGATGAGGTCCTGATTTTTGGTCTTATTAACATAAACCTGATCCTGATTATTCTCCTCATTTTTCTCATCGTGAGAAACTTCGTCAAGCTGATATTTGAAAGAAGGAGGGGAATCCTCGGTTCGAAGCTCCAGACAAAACTCGTTGTTGCCTTTGTCAGCTTATCACTGATTCCCACGATAGTGCTGTTCCTCGTGGCGATTCAATTTCTGTCATACAGTATAGAAAGCTGGTTTGATATCGCAACGGGGAAGGCCCTGAATTCATCGCTTGAAGTGGCACAGACCTATTACCAGCAAAAGTCGGAGAACGTGAGATACTCCGCAAAAAAGATCAGTTTCGAAATCACGGAAAGAAAGCTCTACGAACAAGAACAATCGAATTATCTAAAAACCTACCTCGAAGAGCGACAGAACAATCTTAACCTGGGACCAATTGAGGTGCGGTTTGACAACAGAAAGGAAAGCCTGTTCCTCAAGGATCAGAACAATCCTGACATTCTCCCGCCCGAATTTACTCCGAAGACCCTGGAAGATGTCTTTATGGGAAATGAGGTGTCGAATGTTCAGTCGACGGAAATGGGAGACCTGATATCGGGAATAGCGCCCCTCTATTCCAGTTTCAGTCCCAGAGAAGTTATCGGCATCGTAGCCGTCAGCCATCACATAAATAAGAATCTCATCGATAAAATATCCGTGATTGCCAAGACATCCGAGGAATACAAGCAGCTGAAGCTCCTGAAGAATCCGATTAAATTAAGCTATATTATAACCCTCTTTATCGTAATGCTCCTCATCACTTTTTCCGCTACCTGGTTTGGCCTTTTCCTGGCAAAGGGCATTACCGTGCCCATCCATGACCTTGCCGAAGCGACACACGAAATATCTCACGGTAATCTCGATTACCAGATCGATGTTCTGGCCGAAGACGAGATAGGAGTGCTCGTGGACTCCTTCAATCAGATGACGAAGAACCTCAAAGAGAGCAGTGAGGGTTTGAAAGAGGCAAATATAGACCTCGAACAGCGCGGGAAGTATATGGAAACTGTTCTTCGTAATGTCTCGGCGGGAGTTATCTCTATCGACGGAGCAGGTGTCATAAGCACCATTAACAGCGCCGCTGAAAAAATGCTGGCCATAAAAACCGAAAAGGTTCTCAACAGACGATTCGACGAGGTATTAAAACCGGAACAATACGAAATGGTAAATGAGTTTATCAGTGAGCTGGAAGAGAGCGGAAGCGATTCCCTTGAAAAACAGGTTCAGCTTATACTTAAAGACAGGATACTGACGATTCTCGCCTCGACCACGGTACTGAGAGATGATGACAAACGATACCTGGGCCTCGTCGTCGTTTTTGAAGACCTCACACAACTGCAAAGGGCTGAGAGGGTGGCGGCATGGCGTGAGGTGGCGAGGAGAATAGCCCATGAAATAAAAAATCCCCTCACCCCGGTCAAGCTTTCCGCCGAACGATTGCAGAGAAAATACAGCGATAGAATAGACGGTCCAGACAGTTCCGTGTTTAAAGAGTGCACAAAGACAATAATCGATCAGGTGGAAGTCCTTAAAAACATGGTGAATGAGTTTTCACGATTTGCCAGAATGCCCGTAACCAAGCCCACACCGAACGACCTGAATGCCGTTATCGAAGACTCTATAATCTTCTATCAGGATGCACACAAGGGCATTGAATTTCATTTTGAACGAGGAGAAAACATTCCAACGTTAAACATAGACAGGGAGCAGATGAATAGGGTAATGATCAACATTCTGGACAATGCCGTGGCAGCAGTTTCAACTCATGGCAAAGAGAAAAGGATTGATGTCGGCACCTATTATGATGATGGTTCGCGGAAGGCAACGATAGAGGTAAGGGATAATGGTCCGGGTATAGAGCCGAAAGATAAGATGAAACTCTTCGAACCCTATTTCTCCAGAAAGAAATCGGGAACAGGTCTCGGCCTTGCCATTGTCGATTCGATAATCTCCGATCACAGCGGCTCCGTGAGCGTCAGGGACAACATTCCGAAAGGAACTGCTATAATAATTGAGTTACCCGTTGTGACATAGGAACAGAAAATGCACAAAACAATACTGATCGTAGATGACGAAGAAAGTATCTGTCAATCGCTGAAAGGCATACTTTCAGATGAAGGGTATGAGGCATATACCGCAAAGAGTGGTGAGGAATGCCTTGCCGTCATAGACGAAATACTCCCGGATCTTATCTTATTAGACATTTGGCTTCCGGGAATGGACGGCATCGAGACCCTGAAAGGTGTGAAGGCAAAATACCCCCACATACAGGTTGTCATGATATCAGGGCATGCGACCATAGAGTCTGCAGTAACAAGCACCAAGCTTGGTGCATTTGATTTCATCGAAAAGCCGCTCTCCCTGGAGAAAGTGGTACTGGTTGCCGATCACGCACTCGACCTTGTGCGCCTCGAAGAAGAAAACAGGCTGCTGAGAACCAAATTCAAACAAGACTATGAACTCGACGGGGAAAGTGAATCGATCAGGGAATTAAAAGAAATTATCGACATCATATCTCCCACCAATGCCTGGATTCTCATCATGGGAGAAAACGGAACGGGAAAGGAACTCGTGGCACGTTCCCTCCACAAGAAGAGCAAGAGGGCTAACAAACCATTCATCGAGGTCAACTGTGCCGCCATACCGGAAGAGCTTATAGAAAGCGAACTCTTTGGGCATGAGAAAGGTGCCTTCACCGGGGCCACAACAAAGAAGAGGGGAAAGTTCGATCTTGCAAATGAGGGCACGATATTTCTCGATGAAGTGGGAGACATGAGCCTCAAAGCCCAGGCAAAGATACTGAGGATCCTGCAGGAAAAGAAGTTCGAACGGGTCGGGGGCACGAAAATAATAGGAACGGACGTACGGGTCATTGCGGCGAGTAATAAAGACCTCGAACTCGAGATGGAAGAGGGCAGATTCCGGCAGGACCTCTACTATCGCCTGAACGTTATCCCGCTTTACGTTCCTCCCCTGAGAGAGCGAAAGGGTGACATACCGATATTGATGAGGAGATTCGTCAAAGAATTTTCCCTGAAGGAAGGAATACCGGAGAAAAAGATCACCAAAGGGGTTCTGGAAATTTTAATATCTCATGACTGGCCGGGCAATGTGAGAGAATTAAAAAACATTGCAGAACGTCTCTGCATCATGGTTGAGGCAGATACCATTAATGCCGAGGATATACCGCTTTTAGCCACGGAAGATCACAAGACCATCCCGATGAATGCATCCCTGAGTTCGGTTTCATATCGGAAGGCTAAAAAGGAATTCGAGAAAAGCTACATTGAAAGAAAGCTTACAGAGAACAACTGGAACATCTCAAAGACAGCTGAATCGATTGGGATAGAGAGAAGCAACCTTCACAAAAAAATAAAGATCTACGGTCTCGACGAGACAAAGAAGGAACCCTCATAACGGGGCGAATTTCAGCTTCATTGAAGATCCCCGAAGTCTTTCTGCTATACATCATCTGTTAAGGAAAGTTTCTTCTTTTGTGTGCTTGTCATTCCCCGCCGCAAGCAGCGGGGAATGCGCTCACTGTTCAATTGAAGACAGGGCCGGAAAAACTGGATATTCTTGTCTTTCCGGCCCTTTGAATTGACATATTATCCCTTTTTCAGGTTATCATGCACCATGTCATGCAAGCGCTGCGCCGCAGGTCTGCTCCCCAGAATACCGACCCGGACTGACACGGTTGTAATGTTTTGTGATTTGTATTTGATTGTAAACCAGACAGTTTCGTTATCGATAAGCGCCTTTATCTTACCCTCGCCTATCTCTTTCGTCGGTATTACATCAATAGCATTCATCTCAGCCACGACCTTTTCACAGGCACCCCACACATCCTCAAAGGGATAGTGATAATCTGTCTTCAACCACCCATTGATAAAAACATACGTTCCCGCACCCGCTGTCATCGCAACACCGCCCACGAGGAGAGGTGCACAACCCGCCATAAGAAATGTAACGGCAATCAGAAATGCAAACCATTTTTTTGTCCTTATCATCTCCATACCCCTTCTCTCATCCGAAATTATTCCCTAGTGTCTCACGCCACGATCTCTGAGAATCAATGCTGGAAACTTCAATTTCCTATTGATATGGTTGTTTACCGCATTCAGGGCGTAATTTCCATAGTTATCTTTGAACTGTAATGAGGTGTTCTGTTTTCATTACTATCGAAAGCGATATTTTTTATTGCCCGAAGAAACTCTTTTCGATAGGGTATCATGCTCGTAAAGGGGAAAACCAGGCATGCATTGTCTAAGAAAACAGGGCAAGAGATGAAGAAACTTTTTCTCATAACCATTCTTATAGGTGTTCTATCTCCCGGCTTTCTCAATGCCTTTCAGTTGAAGGCCGATACCCGTGGCGGCGGACATATTGTCGTCCGGTCTGATTACGACAGGCTTTGTCAGGGAGAGATTCTGAAAATATCCCTTTCTTCGACAGTCATTATATCAGGTGCACAGGCCCTCTTTAACGGAAGAGAATTTGTCTTTGTACCGAATGAGGGGGAAACCTCTTTTTTTACCCTTATCGGGATTGGTCTTGAAGCGGAACCGGGAAATTATGATCTCGCCGTTACCGTTTCACTTCCGGGTGGAAGGGAAAGACGTTTCAACACAAAGATCGCCATATCGAAAGGCACGTTCCGTCTCAGGAGAATCAATGTTGACAGGAAGTTCATATCTCCTTCCCCCGAAGACGAGGAGAGGATAGTAAAGGAAATAGCACTGACAAAGGATATATACGGAAAATCCGAGCCGCGCTGGCTGGGCAGGGGAAATTTCATCCTCCCGGTGAAGGGAACGCTTGCAAAAAACTTCGGAGACAGGAGAATCTTTAACGACAACCGCCGCTCACGTCACAGGGGGATGGATATTCGCTCTCCGGCGGGGAGAATCGTCAGGGCAGCAAACGGAGGGAAAGTCGTGCTGGCCCGCGACCTCTATTTCGCCGGGCAGACGGTCATTATCGATCACGGAATCGGACTTTTTTCCATGTACTGCCATTTTTCCGCACTATCCGTAAAAGAGGGCACGGTGGTGAAGAGGGGTGATGAAATCGGAAAGATAGGCTCGACGGGGAGAGTAACCGGTCCACACCTGCACTGGGGCATACGGTTATCCGACACTTACGTAAACCCTCTTTCCCTTCTTCATCTTTCCTTTGATTAAGGGGATTCCGAGTTTCCGAAGCTTAAAGGGCTCTGTATCCAGATGGGAAATGACCGGGAGCGCACCCGCAAGCCCCGCCTTGTAGGCGGGGTTAGGGGCGCAATATAAAACAAACATATTCCTTACCGGGAAGCCCCGCCCTGTGGGCGGGAAGCTCCACTTATGTATCATAGGGAGATATGCCGTCAAAACATTTGAGGCATAAATTGCCTCTTTCAATCATCAGGGCTGACACAAAATCATCCATTGTATTAAACTTAACGGACTCGGCATCTATCTTGGCGGCAATCCACGCCTCGAAATCACGGAGCTCTTCCATCGACATTATATCTTTTGCCTTGAAATACTGACGAGCTATCAACTCCTCGTAGGTCCTGGTTGAAATACCGAAATCACAGGGATACATGAGAGGGGGACAGGCAACCCGCACATGCACTTCCCGTGCACCTGCCATTTTGAGTTCCCTCACCTTGTTAAGAATTTGTGTTCCCCGGACAATCGAATCATCGCAGAGGATTATGTTTTTCCCCTTAACGGCATAGGGAAGCATTGACAGCTTTCGTTTTGCCATCTTTTCACGGGCTAGCTGGGTCGCCTGCATGTAACTGCGGTCGGCATACCGATGATAGAGGAATACCTCCTGATAGTTAATGTGTGACCGTTTATGATATCCCAGGGCATGTCCTATTCCCGAAAGCGGAACTGGCGCCACGATATCGGCGGTAATACCACCTTCATCGATATCCCTCTGGGCAAGATGCTCTCCCAAATTACTGCGTGCCTCCTGAACATAGACACCATCTATTATGGAATCGATACTTGCCGTATAGGCCCATTCAAATGCGCAATGGGCACTCCGCGCCGAGTCAACCTGCCCTACGGTTTGAAATCCCTTTTCGTTAATGAGCACTATTTCACCCGGCCTCACGTCTCTCACATTTTCCATGCCGAGATTCTGGATTGCTCGTGATTCGGAGCTTACAGCGAATCGCTCGGAATCCTTGCCCAAAATAAGGGGCCTGAATCCATACCGATCCCTCGCTGCATAGACACCCTCTTTTTTCAGGACAACAAGGGAATATGCACCTTTTACCTTCCCTGCCAAGGCCTTGATTCCGCTTACCACATCGGTCTCTTCTATGATGATCTTTGAAATTATTTCTATGTCATAACTCTTGTAAAAGGTCTTACCCCGGTCCATCATTTCCTGCATAAGTTCTTCGGAGTTAATGACATTCCCGCTGAAGGCAACGGCAATTTCCCCAAGTCTCGACTGCCATTTCATCGGTTGTCTTTCGCGGAGACTCACATGCCCTATTCCCCACCGACCTTTCAAACCCCGTAATTCCTCATCGGTAAAATTGTCGATTACCTTTCCGTGGTGGGTAGCATGGTTGATTTCTCTTCCGAAAGAGGAATCGCCATCGTATTCCTTTCCACGGGGCGGAATCAAATCCATCTGCGTCGCATCCTTCGTTTCCATATCGTAGGTTGAGATGCCGCAATATTCCTGACCCCTGTGCTGAAGAAAATCAATCCCCTGATAAATATCGCCGACACATTCCCTCTTTGAATAGATACCGAAAACCGCGCAATTTTCCTGGATCTCCTTCATTTCCCAGACCTCACCCTGTGTAAATCGCTATGGTAGTTTTGGAGAGATTTAACATGACCATGCCCGCCGCGGGCGGCATTAATACCCTTTACGACGGCAACCGCAGCGGCCGAGGTTGTAATATAGGGCACCTTGTATTTTATTGCTGCCTTCCGTATGTAGGAATCATCGTACTGACTCATTCTCCCGCTCGGTGTATTAATGACAAGATTAATTTCCTTGTTTTTTATCCCGTCGACAATATTGGGGCGCCCCTCATGCATCTTCAGTATCGGATCCGATTGTATACCCCTCTCCGCAAGAAATTCACCCGTTCCCGATGTGGTTATCAGTCTGAATCCAAGCCTCTCGAATTCCCTGGCAACCTCCACTATCACTCCCTTATCCTTTTCATGGACGGTAATGAGCACGTTACCCGTGCTTGGCAGCACCTGCTGGGCTGCCTCCTGAGACTTGAAAAAGGCAAGGCCAAAGGAATCGGCAAGACCCAGGACCTCTCCCGTGGACCGCATCTCCGGCCCGAGCAGGGGATCCACTTCGGGAAACATGTTAAAGGGAAATACGGCCTCTTTTACTCCGAAATAAGGGACTTCGGCAGCCTTGGGACGAAGTTCCTCCAGTTTTTTTCCGAGCATCAACTGTGTCGCGATACGGGCCATCGATATGGCACAGATCTTTGAAATCAGGGGAACCGTTCGCGAGGCGCGGGGATTTGCTTCAAGGATATAGACAACATCATCCATGATTGCATACTGAATGTTCATGAGCCCCACCACATTGAGCTCTTTTGCTATCTTTCTATTATATTCATATATGGTATCGATATGGCGTTTTGAAAGGCTTATGGGAGGAATTACGCAGGCAGAGTCTCCGGAATGAACTCCCGCAAACTCAATATGCTCCATAATTGCCGGAACAAATGCATCGGTGCCGTCCGCTATGGCATCAGCCTCCGCCTCAATTGCATTTTCGAGAAATTTGTCGATCAGTATGGGGCGCTCGGGAGTCACATCAACCGCAGCAGCAATATAGCGTTTGAGCATCTCTTCATCGAGGACAACCTCCATCCCCCTTCCACCGAGAACATAGGAGGGTCGCACCATTAATGGATACCCGATCCTTTCGGCAATATCGACCGCCTCCTGAAAATTGCTCGCCATTCCCGATTCAGGCTCCGGTATCCCCAGCTTTTCCATCACCTTACGGAAACGGTCCCGGTCCTCTGCAAGGTCAATCATTTCGGGTGACGTGCCGATTATATTGACACCGGCTTCGGCAAGCTCATTCGCGATATTAAGGGGTGTCTGCCCCCCGAACTGCACAATAACACCAAGGGGTTTTTCCTTCTCGTAGATGCTCAGGACATCTTCAACGGTAAGGGGTTCAAAATAGAGTTTATCAGAGGTGTCGTAATCCGTTGAGACTGTCTCGGGATTACAGTTAATCATTATGGCTTCGTATCCCTCTTCCTTAAGGGCAAAGGCGGCATGGACACAGCAGTAATCGAACTCGATCCCCTGACCAATTCGATTCGGTCCGCCACCGAGAACGATGATCTTCTTTCTGTCGGAGGCATTCACCTGATCGGGGGCGTTATAGGTCGAGTAGTAATAGGCCGCATTTTCCACGCCGCTCACAGGAACGGCCTCCCATCCCTGAGTAGCACCCAGGGAGATGCGCCGCTCACGTATCTCCTTCTCCGGCAAGTCTAAAAGCTCCGAAAGATACCGGTCGGCAAAACCGTCTTTCTTCGCCCTTCTCAACAGATCGTCGGGTAACAGTCCGCCTTTGTAGGCCAGGATCTCCTCTTCCAGTTCCACGAGCTCTTTCATCTGCTCGATAAACCACTGTTTGATATGGGTCGTCTTGTGAAGTTTTTCTACCGTCGCACCCTTTCGAAGGGCCTCATACATAATAAACTGCCGTTCACTGGTAGGTCTGGCCATGAGGCCTAGTAGTTCTTCCAGGGGTTTGTCATTGAAATCTCTGGCAAATCCGAGGCCGTATCTATTTATCTCGAGCGACCTGATTGCCTTTTGAAGGGCCTCTTTATAGTTTTTACCGATACTCATGACTTCGCCGACGGCCCTCATCTGAGTGCCGAGTTCATCCATCGCCCCTTCAAATTTTTCAAAGGCCCAGCGTGCAAACTTTACAACCACGTAATCTCCCGAGGGCTTATATTTTTCCAGTGTACCCTCTTTCCAGTAGGGTATCTCATCCAGCGTAAGACCCGCTGCAAGCATTGACGAGATAAGGGCTATTGGAAATCCTGTGGCCTTTGAGGCAAGGGCAGAAGAACGAGAGGTCCGGGGATTAATTTCTATCACCACCACACGTCCCGTTTCGGGATCGTGGGCAAATTGAACATTTGTGCCGCCGAGAACCTGGATTGCCTCGACAATATCGTAGGAATATTTCTGAAGCCGCTCCTGGAGTTCAGAAGAAATTGTGAGCATCGGTGCCGTACAGAAGGAATCTCCCGTATGCACACCCATGGGATCAACATTCTCAATAAAACAGACGGTAATCATCTGATTTTTTGAGTCTCGTACCACCTCGAGTTCCAGTTCTTCCCATCCCAGAACCGATTCCTCGATAAGTATCTGTCCGATCAGGCTTGCCGAAATTCCCCTGCTCGCTATCGTATGGAGTTCTTCTCTGTTATATACGAGACCGCCCCCCGTTCCGCCGAGCGTATAGGCCGGCCTTACCACCACGGGATAACCGAGTTTCTCTGCGATTTTTTCGGCTTCCTCAACCGTATAGGCGGGATCGCTTTGGGGTATCTCTATCCCAAGCTTGTCCATGGTTTCCTTAAAGGCTATCCTGTCCTCACCGCGTTCTATAGCATCGACATTTACTCCGATAATCTCGACCCCATATTCTTCGAGCACACCTCCCCGTGAGAGTTCGGAGGTCAGATTGAGTCCCGACTGTCCCCCAAGATTCGGGAGAATTGCGTCGGGACGCTCCTTCTCTATTATCTCTTTGAGAAATTGAAAGTTGAGGGGTTCAATATAAGTAGCGTCTGCCGTTCCCGGATCGGTCATAATTGTTGCCGGATTGGAATTCACAAGAACGATCTCATATCCCAGCTTCTTGAGTGCTTTGCAGGCCTGTGTTCCCGAATAATCAAACTCGCAGGCCTGACCTATAATGATGGGACCCGATCCTATAATCATAATTTTCTTAATATCTGTTCTACGTGGCATATATACCTGTCCTTTGAGTCTTTAACCCTTCCACAAAGAGTCATATCTCACAGTATAGTAAATTTTCTAAGATCAGACGGCGGAGGGGGGAAAGCATACAACAGAGTTACAATAAATCCTCGGAAACGAGGAATTAATGGGAAATACCCCAAAACAAAAATGATAATAAAGCCTTACACTACTCGACTTTTTTACAAGGCCGTCATATTCAAGCGAGGGGAGTATAAGGAAGTCACCCTTCCCTGTCAAGATTTAAAATGATTGTCTGAATGAAGTATAAAAAGTTCTGAGATGCCTCTTGCGTGCTTCGTGAGGAAAATAAATAATTCCTCCTAAATTTCATCGCGCAGTTTTGCCAATTCCTTGAGAAGGTTTTCTTCCTTTTTGCTTAAGTTTGTCGGTATTTCGATCAGTGTCTGGACAAGTTGATCTCCTCGTCCGTATCCTCTCAGATGAGGAACACCCTTGCCTTTGATTCTGAAAATCTTGCCGTGCTGTGTTCCTTTCGGTATTTTAATTTTTTCATTACCGTTCAGCGTAGGAACTTCTATGTTTCCTCCAAGTGCGGCAATGGTCATGGAAAGGGGAATCCGGCACAGTATATCATTTCCGTCCCTCTCAAAAAATTCATGGGGATCCACATAGATAAAAACATAGAGGTCGCCCTTCGGTCCGCCGAATTCTCCCTCTTCACCTTCTCCACGAAGCCTGAGGCGCGAACCTGTTTCGACTCCCGGAGGAATTTTGAGCTGCATGGACTTTACTTTTCCGGCCTTACCGGTTCCCCTGCAGTTTTTACATGGGTTCTCTATGATTCTCCCCGCACCACCACACTGAGGACAGGTAGAACTGACGGTAAAAAACCCGCTCGATTTTGTAACCTGCCCCATCCCTCTGCAGGTCGGGCAGACGACAGGTTCCGTTCCGGGTGTGGCACCCGTACCGCCGCATTTTTCGCATCTCTCAAATTTTTCTATTTCTATCTCAGGAGTTGTGCCAAAGACAGCATCCATGAATGATATGGAAAGGTCGTAACGAAGATCCGCTCCCTGACGAGCTGCGGTTCTCGATCGTGTCCTTCCCGTCCTGAATCCGAAGACATCCTCAAATATGTCACCAAAACTTGAAAAAATATCATCAAAACCGGAAAATCCCTGAAAGCCCCTCCCCCTCAGGCCCTCGTGTCCGAATCGATTGTAAATATCCCTTTTTTCGGGGTCACTTAAGACCTCATAGGCCTCAGCCGCTTCTTTGAACATCTCCTCCGCTTTGTTATCGCCGGGATTTCTGTCAGGATGGTATTTCAGTGCTTTCTTTCTATAGGCCTTTTTTATTTCCTCATTTGAGGCGTTTCTATCTACTTTAAGGATTTTATAATAATCGTTCTTCATAGAGGCTCGATATTCTGACTATTTAATTTTTGATACTGGATTAGGAATTCGCAGCGTAAACACACTGCTGTTATCGTCTTAAAATATTAACGGTTCTCACAGATGTCAAGATTTAAGGGTATTATGAAAGGATATACTTCAGGGCCTCTTCATATTTTTCCTTTGTTTTCTCTATGATATCCTCGGGTAATTCGGGGGCGGGCGGCCTTTTGTCCCAGTTTGTCGAGAGGAGATAATCCCTTAGAAACTGCTTATCAAAACTCTTTTGAGACCTCCCCTCTTCAAAATCATCCCTTGGCCAAAACCTCGAAGAATCGGGAGTCAGAAGCTCATCGATAAGAATCAGTTTATTGTCTAAAATGCCAAACTCCATCTTTGTATCGGCGATGATAATTCCCTTCTTCTCCGCAGTCACCGAGGCCCTGGAATAAATCTTCATCGATATATCGACAACCTTTTCGGTCAGTTCACGCCCGACTATATTTTCCATCTCCTCCCTTGTTATCGGCGCGTCATGTTCCCCTTCTTCTGCCTTGGTTGAGGGCGTGAAAATCGGCTCCGAAAGCCTTGAAGACTCCTTTAAACCTCCGGGTAGAACTACACCGGAAACGGGTTTCCCATCCGAATAGTCTTTCCAGCCCGAACCTGCGAGATATCCTCTCACCACACATTCGACGGGCAAGGGAGTCGTCTTCCTTACAAGCATACTCTTCTCCCGAAGCTCCTCCTCGTAGGGACGGCATTTTTCGGGAAATTCCTCGACCCGTGTCGATATGAGATGATTTTCCACAATATCTTCCATTTCACGAAACCAGAATGCGGATATCTGTGTCAGGATCTTGCCTTTTCCAGGTATGGAATTGGGCATTATCACATCAAAGGCGGAAATTCTGTCCGTCGCAACAATAAGGAGGGAATCGTCTACTTCGTATAAATCCCGCACCTTTCCCCGGTTAATGAATTTCAGGTCTTTGAAATCCGTCTTTGCTACTCCCCTGTCAACCACTTCATAACCTCACATTATCTCAAAAAGGGATTGTTTTTCTTTTCCCGTTCTATCGTGGATGTTGATGTCCTTCCATAATTATGCCCGGGAAGGATAACCGTATCTTCGGGCAGCGTCATCAGTTTTTCCACTATCGCCTTATACATAAGAGGCCAGGATGCCCCGGGAAGGTCTGTTCTTCCAACACTTTCGACAAAAAGGGTGTCCCCCGTAAAGACATACCCGGGGATGTAAAGAGACATTCCTCCGGGAGTATGTCCCGGCGTGTGAATCACTTTCAGTTCAACACTTCCGACACGAATAGTGTCACCATCCTTTACGGTAATATCTGCCGGAGGCGACGGTTTGGCACCAAACATTTTGAGAACCATGGATGGCGTCGAAACCAGCATGTCGGCATCATCCTCATGGACGACTATCTTCGCCCCCGTTTTGGCCTTCATGTCTTTGTTGCCCGAGATATGGTCGACATGTCCGTGGGTATTCACAATATATTTGATTTCAATGTCATTCTTTTTAGCTTCCAGAATGATATCGTCGGTATTTGCAGCCGGGTCTATCACCAGACCTTCGCCGCTTACCTGATCACCCACGATATAGGCCATAACTGCCATGTGGCCTACCTGCATCTGTCTCAGAAACATCTTTTCACACCGTCGCCTTTCCCCAAACATTCAGGGCTCTATCACAGACACCGCTATATTTCAATTATCAAATATTTCACTAAAAACCCACGTTTTTTTCGAATTATTTCAAATATCCTTGAAGGAGGTTCTTCTTCTGTGGTATCGAAAATTAATCGTTCTCCATGCGATTTTGACATGCACAAGAAAAAAGAGAGGGAGTCCAACTCATGAGGCAAAAACTCAACACACTGTTCAAATATTCGGCTCTGGCCATTCTAATAGTATTCGGTTTCATCACGATCATCGGTACGGGCGGCGACGACGAAAAATCGAAACCCACTGCCAACATAGAAGGTGAATGGGATTTTACCTACGGCTGGGATGACGAGCCCGGAAAGTCTGAACCACAACGGTTTGTCTTCACCCAGGACGGAAAGAATGTGACGTTCACGGGCTCATTCGTGACCCCTGCTGGACAGGGATATATCGTATATCAATGTGAAGGAGAGGGAACAGTCAACGGGGATGAACTCGAGATTATCGCCTGGAATGATGATGAGGCTATTGATCTGACGGTAACATTCTATACAGGACTTATTGATAATCTCGGCACACGAATAGTCGGCATGGTAGAAGGTGACATCAGTTGGGAAGCAACCTGGGGAGATGGCATCTACGGCTCGGGGATATGGAGCGCAGAAAAGTGCACCACATGAAGCGGCAGCTGATCCGTGCGGGGCACGGACATCAATCCTCAGGCAAACGAATAAAAAATTACCACTGAGACTTATACAATCAGGCAGGGTTCCCTTTCAGGCCTATTGCATCGGCCACCTCTCTCATCCCCATGATGGTATCTTCGATAAGCTCTGAGATTTCGACGCCGAGCATTTCGGCACCCTTCTGGATAATCGAGCGGTCCACGCCGGCGGCAAAGGCGGGCGATTTCCACTTCTTTTTTACCGATTTTACCGACATATCCATCACGCTCTTGGAGGGCCTCACGAGGGCATTCGCTGTTACAAGCCCCGTCATCTCATCAATGGCAAAGAGGGTCATCTCCAAGGTACTTTTCGGTTCCACATCGTAGCACAATCCCCATCCGTGAGAGATGACGGCACGGACATATTCCTCGGGCCAGTTATGCTCTTCGAGAATTTCCTTGCTCTTGGCGCAGTGCTGATCGGGAAACTTTTCATAGTCCAGGTCATGAACGAGACCGATAATCCCCCACTTATCCTCATCTTCACCACGCTTTCTCGCCGAGTAGCGCATCACCGCCTCGACGGCCAAGGCGTGTTTGCGAAGACTATCGTTTTTATTATACTCATGAAGCAGTTTCAGCGCTTCTTCCCGCGTTGGTTTCTTGCCTTCCATATCAAACTTCCTCCTTTACTAATAAGGCACCGAAGAATCCGTCCATTCCGTCGCGGTGAGGATAGGCCCTGAAAAAATCATCATTGCCAATCATATCCTGTATCGATTCACCTGATGGACGGCCGCATCGGAACTCTTTATTTTTCTCCAGGAAATCTTGTATTATCTCCTCATTCTCCTCAACTGTTATTGTACAGGTGCTGTATGCAAGGATTCCTCCCCTTTTAAGATATGCTGCCGATCTATTCAATATCTTTTTCTGAAGGGCAGCCATGTTTTTTATCGCTTTCTCCGTGGTATGCCATTTTATCTCGGGCTTTCTTCGCACCGTCCCGAGACCCGAGCAGGGTGCATCAACGAGAACTCTGTCGAATTTGCCATGGTATCCCTCGCCGAGATCCTCCGTTGCGTCGCCAGTCATGCATTCGATAATGGACGCTCCCATCCTGCACGACATCTCTTTCAAATTTTCAAGTTTTTTCCCTTGTATATCCAGGGCAAGAATGGTTCCCCGGTTTTTCATCAATGCCGCCATATGGGTCGTTTTTATTCCCGAGCCGGCGCAGAGATCGAGAATAGAATCACCCGGTCGGGGATCTAGGAGGTGTGAAACAATCTGGGATGCCTCATCCTGAAACTGTAACATTCCCTCCTTAAAGAGTGCCATCTCGCCCGGAGGGACCGAAAGGCCTGAAACTTCCACGCCCTCGGGTGAAATCTTCGTCGGTCTGGCCTCGACACCCTCTGTCGAGAACTTCTCTGTAACTTCGGAACGAGTCATCTTGAGTTCGTTTACCCTGAGTGTCGTAGGGGGTATCTCATTGTTGCTTCTGCATAGCTTACATGTTTCTTCGGCACCGAGCTTTTTTATCCACTTTTTCACAAGCCACAAGGGATGGGAATGATAAATGGAAATATGCCGTTCCGGGTCTTCGTCAAATTGTGGATACTGTATTTCATCAATTTTCCGTATAGCATTTCGAAGGATACCGTTTACCAGGCGGTCGCGCCCGGAATATTCCTTTTTGGTTATCTTGACGGCCTCATCGACGGCGGCATAGGAGGGAATCCTGTCGGTAAAGATAATCTGATAGAGGGCAACCCTGAGAATATTTTTCAATCCCCTCTCCATCGATTCGTA
>Ga0208905_1000411_pt1 | contig 21857 bp, 60 predicted proteins | sample AntAceMetag02UKS_FD_184776 | JGI IMG/M metagenome (GOLD analysis project Ga0208905, IMG submission 184776) | Saline lake microbial communities from Ace Lake, Antarctica - Antarctic Ace Lake Metagenome 02UKS (SPAdes) (version 2) | ecosystem: Environmental > Aquatic > Non-marine Saline and... | reverse complement strand
TAGCTTCTTGGATTGCTCTATCAATCTGAGACATGATACAAATTTCCTCAACATATTCCCTTGACTCGTCCTCAGTATTGGTTTCATTATGAAGTACCCCAATTTGTTTGATTAGTTTATAATTCATTGTTATTAACTCATTCAAACGCTGTATCTGTGAGTAGATTGTTCCTAAACTATAAACGTCTTTGTCTGGTTGTTTGTCTTGTGTTGCCGACATGGTTAGCCTAATGTGTTACTATCTTATAAGTGTTTTTTTACTACAAAAAGTTGTAACAAGTCTATGATAGTTGACTCATATTATAATGTTGGGAGAGTTTAGCAAATTGGTACGCATACCTCTACCCTCAACGTCACCGTTGAAGCCTCTCCCAGTTTGGTTGGTTCCACAGAGTTATTACCCCTCCATGCGTCCATCCGTGTGACCTTGCGGGTCAATCATATAATGTGGTGGGTTAAATAAAAGGGTTTTGATACTTGATATAGAACTAATATGTTAATATGTAAATCGTGTAAATGATTAACACTTCTAACAGATTTACAGATGCTTCGTTAAAGCTGAGTGTTCCTGTTTATCTGGAAACTTCTCCCATTCATCACAGTCATTGGGATAATGAACACAGTCAATACATTTTGGGATGCAAACTGAGTGATAATTATTTGTATCAAAACACCCATCAGGACACCATACTTGGATCGCACAACTCATCAACTCACAACTACATCTGAACCTTTTACAGGGAAGTAGCTCTTCAACTCTTACTTGATAACTGTTTCCACTCTTAGTAACTTTCATAACCACGCACTACATATAACATAACATAAGTGATTTATATAACACTTTCGATTCACATCCTATGAATATACGAATGTCCTATAGGGATAGAATGTTTAACTAAATACAGTTTCTGCAATATCTTCGATGTATTGCAGATTTTCAACACGGGTATTTTCTAGATACACCTAAACATTCACCCCTTTATTATGGAATCTTTGTTGAGAATAAACAATCAGAGTTTGATGGCTTTATCTTTATTCTCTTTAATGAACCGTCTGAGGCATCTTAGGAATCCTTTGCTTACGGTACGTTTACTATACCTCTGCATAAGACCAATGCATTGATGTTCTCCGGCGAATAGTTTTACCACAAGTTCAGGATCGTAGGTTATATGATGTCTATGTATTACTCTACCATGCTTTTTCATCTTGTTTCACCTTCTCCGTGTGGAGACAACTAGGACACACCCAATATAAGACTCCTTCGATGTCATATTGTTGATACATTCGGCTTCCGCATTTACATTTCATTGTTTTGTCCTCAACTAATATTTTTTGGTTTTAATTTTCTTAATGAGTGAGAGAATGCTATTTAAATCAGTTATATATGGACTAACATTTGACTCCCATTCTGACTCAACTGCCTGTTCGTTAACTACTACATGCTCCAATACTTTCATAAACCTGTTTTTTCTTTCTTTCATTTTTTACACACAACTATTATTCGTGGATAGCACTCCACTTTTCTATTAAATCCATACGCCACTTTAACCCAAGTTTTTCGTCTGCTCGGTTACAGAAGCAGTCATAACACCAGACACCATCAAGAGAACCTATAACTGATTTAAATAAAGTATCTGATGCTAACCAGTCATGTACGTTTCGTCCACAATCTCTGCATCTTGCACAGTCTTCTATGAGTGGATAGGTTTTAAGGACTTTACGGTTTATCCATTGAAGGAGGTTCCACCAATATATTCGTAAACATTTCTCAGTGTAATTCATTGTTCATTCACAACTATCATAACATTAACTCCACGTAAAGGCATAACAATAAGAAGAACAACGTTAATCCAATGGTGGTGACAAACAACCACCCAAATTTAGATAATCCTGTTTTCATTGTTTAACACCAAGTATTATCCTTTCATATACCATTTCATCCAGTCGTCGTGAATGAACGTTGCGGGGTGTAGCTTCTTAACTTCTTCATAGAACTTCATTCCGTTGTATTCTCGTGTGTTAATCCAATCATCAATCATTAAGAAACACGCCACTAGAAATGGACTTCTATCTATTCCACCATGACACTTAACCAAGACTGGAAGATTACTATCTTTACATCTAGTTATGAACCCAACGAATTTACTGACTTCTATATGCTGTGAGTCATTCTTCATTGGATTTAAGTCAAAGTCCCATCCTCTTAAATCAAAAGTGACTGATGGTTCATCAATACCTATACTAGACGCTGAGTCTCCTAGGTATAATTTTTCTCTTATTTTTGTTATCATTGTTTCACCTTATCATACATGATGACATATTATATCTCTAGCCGTTCCGTTACATAAAGGTTCTTCTTTTCTATGTAGAAACGGTACACGTTCAAGCATAGCGTCAAGGTTCTGTGGACTTGGATGATAGTCTATTCTGTGTTCCCATCCACATTTATTGCATACCCAGTTAAGTTTCTGAATCATTTTCGGTTTTCCTCTACTTTTTCGGGATTTACCGAAAATTCTGATGACGTTGTTGCACTTGATGCACTCTCTCTTTGTTTAGTGGGAAGCATCATAACTCTTAATCTATCAAGGAAGGCGTTGGCGTTTAAGTCAACACATTCTCGTTTATAGTTGTCATCTGAGTGAATTAGACAAGTAAGTATATGAAGTATCTCCTCGTTAATATCTTGTTGTGTCATTATTTGTCATCCCTAAACTATTTAAACCATTTATTTCTCCAATCTAATAATCGGTGGTACTCTACATAGTAATCCCAAACCGTTGGTAATGGCTCCCAATCATCTACGCATCTTTGCATCCAATCAGTGACATCATTAAACTCTACATAATGGATACACTGAAATTGTCCTTTATCATTTCTATATTTATGTGAGTATCCTTTAGGATAAAACTTGGTTTCTTTGTTTGCGCTCAACTAAGATTTCAACTCCTTAACTATATCCCAAACACGATACCAATTCTCAGTAAGTATAAGTGCTTCTATATGAGTTCGTGGCATGAGTTGGAGTCCCTGTATTTCCTTTAATGTTTTTTCTAACTGATTTAGTTTTTCTTTATTTGTCAACTAACATTACTCTCCGCATCTTCAACGCCATGTCCATAGCCGTGTATGAATGCATCCTTATACATCATTTCACAGATTCGCCCTACATAACTCCAATGTTCTTCTGCTAGTTTCTTTGCTTCAACATATTTGTCTTTATCAGTCCACTCGTTACTCATTTATTATAACTCTCCTCTGCCTCTAATATATCCCTAGATAACTGTGTTACACCAACATGAGTTAGGACTATCCATCTAAGATAAAGTTTAACTGACCTCTCAGCCATTTCCGCGCATTCAGGATGTGCCCAACCAAGATAGATTATACATCTATCATATATATAAAACTTATGATAGTATACTGTCAAGTAATATTTTTCCCCCTTAACTGCCAAAGAATTGATTTTATCTCCCATCTTATTTGTTCCCAAAACCCAAGATAAATTGTTTCTCGTGGATGGTAGACAATCATACATGCTTCAAGATATTCCTTAGTATATTTCTCTTTCTTTATATCCAAAGGTGAAAACTCCTTAACTCTCCATCCATGATATCAAGAACCCCATTAATATAGACACTCTGACGAACCAGAAGAAATCCCTCAAGAACCACAGTAACACAGCTATATCCCAAACTACAAAAGCTACTATTGAGAACAATAAAACTATTATCAGTAAGATTCCCAACATGTTGACTGTCAATCTATGATAGTTTGATGACAAATATTATAACATCTCCCTTCTGTCAGTTGGTTTGAATCCATGACTCCGCATATGAAACATGTGTGCCATAAACTTTGGAGTAAGTGAAACTTTACATTCATGAACCCCGTCGTCTGTTGGTGTAGAATCCTCTAATGCGGTTCCTATTGGTTCCTCTTCAGACCACTCTAAATCATTGTTCATCATAAATTATAATACACATTCCTCTAATTTATTGGTATCTATCATCATACCACAAGTCTTACATTCAAAGACCCCGAACGCATCCTTACGCATATTTGATATAACTCCTTTCAGTTCACAGAAAGGACACGCTGTTACTTGGGCGCATCGCAGTATATTCCTATCAAATATTTCATTGTTTCCCATAAACTAAGATTCCTCCAAAGTTAATTCATGCCATCCACTAATAGCTCCACATTTCTTACATTTGAATTTACCAAACTCAACCGCTCCGTTAACAAGATTAGGAAGCCACTCTGTTTTACTTCCACAGTAGGGGCAATCCTCAAATAAACCAAAATCATTGTTTGGCATCAACTATCACTCTCAGTGTATTCTACTGTTATCTGACCATCTTCAAGTTTAATATCTTTTATCTCAGTCCAGTTAAACCAGAACCCACCTAAAGCGAAGTGACTATGAAGAAGTGATTCCATGAGTTTCTTATCCATAGTTATACTTGTACTAGGTTTTATGGAAAACCCATCTATATCTGACGTGGATAAACTATCTTTGTTTGACACTAACTATCAGACTCCTCTAACCATTTAGAAACCTTCTCAAGAATAGAGGCTTTCTTTGCACCAAACCAAGGTAACATATCAGGATTATTTTTAATGATATACCCATACTTAATTTGATTAATCATTGTTTGAGTGTCAACCATTTCACCTATCATTCTAATAGTTTCTTCCTTGTTAGGTTCTTCTCCATGATATAGGATTCGTTTAAATTTACTACATTCCTGTATAAGTTCTGCACATTCCTCCATGAGGACATCTAACTGTATTCCTATTCCCCATGACTCTATTGCTTTAACATAGATTTCAAACTCATCACTTGGCATTCACTCGGACTCCTGTTGCTTCCATGGGATTGTAAGATGCAAACCATTTTTAAAGGTTTCTATAAAAGGAGGATTAATAGCAGTCACCCTACTAAACTCCTCACTGATACGAGTCACTTCCTCTGGGTCAAGAAACACTGTGATGACTACCTTATCATCTATAAACTGAAATAATTCGTCACTCATCTTTAATCATCTCAAGTAGAAACGTTTTCGCTTTCTCGGTTAAACGAATCTTCTTACCTCCCTGACCGTAATAGTTCTCTAGCACTCCGTCGCGTCGTAGTTTTTTGCGTTGATTTGGGGCTTTAATTACATGGGCGGCTCGTTCTCCGTTTAGTATTCTTGTTAGCTCATCTTGTCTGAACCATACTATATGTTGGAAGGTTGACTCTACGAAGTATTCTTCGCTTAGTTCATCCATTAAATCGTTCACTGTGTTCATTTACTCGTCATCCTTTTTCTTTGATTTCTTTGTTGTTCGTTCATTAAATGTTTTAACGTCCTCTATGCCGTAATCTGATATCATGAGGGGTGCTTCATTCTCAGGTAGATACGGACTCTTAGTAACCTTTAATACGCGAGTTCCTTCTCTTCCTTTTCTGATGAAGAGTCTGAGTGTGCTTGCGTGTCCCATAACGTGTCCCCCAACAGCTATAGATGATTTAGAGTAAGCATCTGGTTTACTCATAACTTGGTTTGTGTATATGATAGTTATGCCATGATTTAAACCAAGTTTACCGAGTTTCTGCAAGATCGCGTTTAATGTTTGCTGTCTATCAGCTAGGGTACCTCTTCCAATATACTCTGCTCTGAGGTGAGCCATCATACTATCAACTATCACAAGTTTAATGTTATTCTCTTGACATAGACGCGGAAGCTTATTTACTATATCTTGTTGATGCTGAGTGCTAAGAGCCTTCTCATAGAAGATACCGCCCAACATCTTCATACCATCATATCCACGGTTATCACATATCTGAATAATACGGTCAGGACGGAACGTGTTCTCAGTGTCAATCCACATCACCTTTCCCTCAAGACCACCATCCTCATAAGGTAGTTGACTGTTTATTGCGAGTTGATGCATGATCTGAGTTTTACCTGATCCATTCTCGCCCCCAATCTCCGTTGTAGTTGAAGATTCTATTCCCCCCGGTCTATCAAACTTTCGGTCATCATCAGAACGAAGTATCTCATCAGCAAGGGTGCTTCCAGTTGATAGTTTCTTACGATCCCTTATCTGTTCAAGAAGCTGTGCTCCGGTGATTACTCCTTCATTTATCATGGTTAGGGCTATGGCGATGTATTTCTCACATGTATCTGCTCCGACGCCTGATTGTTCAGCTAAAGGTTTAGGTGTCTGACGGGCTAAGTCTCCTACCGTGTTTATACCTGATTTAAGTATCTTATTTACTGTAGACCATTTTGTTCCGGGTAGGATTCCTTCTTCTAATATTATTTGTTTTGTGGTGCTCATTGTCTGTGTTCTCTTAGTATCATTGTTGTGATGTAATCATGGTACCAGTAAGTTATTTGGTGGATTATGTGGTTTGTTTCACCTTCATGGGTTTTTGTTTTAATGTAGTCTAGGAGTTGTTGTACGGTGACAGCATCTATTTTATTCATTGTTATTTATCCCCTAAGTCCTCTAAATCGTCCATTGATGAAACCCCACATACCTACGATTACATAAGATTGTGGTGCATCAAACACGAGTATTATTGATACAATCCCTACTATAATTGCGGTAGCTTCATATAAATCTAGTTTATTCATCTTCTTCCCCCGTCTTACTTGTGCGTGAACTAAGATACGTTATAACTTCTCTATCTTTAGACACATCTACAGTAAAGTATCTGCACCCGTTAGGACAGTAATATAAAACCTCGCTACCATCTATGCTTTGGAAGTTGCCCTCAGCGAAACATGTAGGACATTTATCATCTGCGATGAACATTAAGGTGTTCCAGTTATCACTCAACTTTATCCTCCTCCCTATTTGTACCTAAACTAGGTACATTTTCTGTACCCAAATTAGGTACCTCTAAGGTACTGTTGGTCGGTACCTCATCTCTGTGAACCTTGGTTTCAATCCACTGTTTCCATATCTTCTCACAGATGGGACACATAAGATAATCGGTCTGAGAGAAGTCATCATCTCTGTGGGTGGCGTATAATTGTCGTAGTGGTTTGTATAACCATACAAGCTCAACGTCGCATTTTTCACATTTTTTCATTCTTTGTTTCTTCCTTTGGGTCTTCTGTGCATTGTTTACATTGTGTCTCTATAGTACATATCATACACTCTGTGCCGTGATATTCGTAATCATATTTGCCGAAACATGTGGGGAACTTTAAGTCTTTCTCACAGTGTGGACAAGGGATATATATTGTGTTAGGATTCATTATTTCTCGTCCGCCTTTAAGTATATTTTCCACTCGGTTATGCAATCATTACATGCGGTGATGCCGTGTTCTTCATAATCAGTACACCCAACCATGCATTTATATTTTATATTACTTTGCATAGAACTATCACTCAGCGTTAAGAACCCCCAAGATTTCATCCAGTTTGTTTGTCATACTCCCTTCATCCTCAGTCATTATATCACGCATAACTATTTTCTTTATTTCATCAAGTCTCATATTTTTGACTATTAGATGGGTGTCCATGCTCCACGCGGAGGTGAATAAGTCAGCACACTGGATTGATAGTTTTACGTTTTCAGCTTCGAGTTTATCACCCTCCGCCTTAATCTTAGCCATGTAATCATGAGGTGCTATTTTTATCCCCATGAAGCCTGCGGGGTCATATTCTTCCCAGAGTTTTTGCCATTCAGTCATTTTTGTTTCTCCTTCTCTCGTTGTTTATTATTCTCGTCCGCTAACTTAATAAGTCTTCGGTCTAACACATATCCGCACCCCCAGCATCCAATTAAATCCCATTCAGGTAAACCGCACCCACAATCAGGACATATGTTTTTCTGTTTCTTCTTTCTCGCCATACACCAGTCACCCATGCTAAGTTGCATCATCAGAGTTCACTCTTTCAGCTAAACTATTATAAGGGTGAATTAACTCACACCTGAATACTGGAACGTATCCCTTTTTACCTGCTCTTTCACAGAAGCAATCATAACACCAGACACCACCAGCACCCTCCGATGGGACAACGCCATCTGGGTAGGAGTCTGGGTGAATGTCTGCTATAACATGATTCCATATTTTGTTTGGAATGTAGAAGTCATGAGCTGTTCTTCCGCAGTCACGGCATCTAGCACATCTCCCTCCATCTGGGTGAGCTATGTGGGCAGGAATAACCAAATCCTCTATGATTATTTGTCCCAAAAGTATTATAGCACCTCTTCCAGCATCTCATAGGATAGCATTTCTTCTGGTGACATCCACCACTCCTTTCTATCCATTCCAGCCCATGCTTCCTCATAGTTCATGTTAGAGTATTTTGCTAAAGCTTTAACTCTCATCTCAGCTATCATATCATCCTCCTTCCTGTGGTCTACCTGTGCATCAAATCTTCCCGGTCTGCTACCACTATGATGATGCAGAAGGAAAGTGGTTGTATTGAACGCCCTCCGTTTGGTACATGGAAGCATTACGTCTATTCCTCCGCTTGCTATGGCTCCTGAACAGTCACAGGTTATTGAGGATTTCTGTTTTACTTCTTCGATTGCGGCTGCCATCATAGACCCTGATTTGAAGTATCCTCCATAGGTTGCTAGTTTGATGGTTATTGGTGACGCATTCTCAAAATATAGTGCATATAGTTCTCGAATGAATTTCAGACTTGATTTATCAGTTATCTCTTCATTGAAGAATAGCATTCTATTTTCGTAGAGTTTGGTGTTAATCTTCTCATCAATGGTTACAACTGTTGGCTGGGCTTTCTTATCTGCATCTGTCTCGGTTTCTATTTTTGTATTGTCAATCATTTATTTTCATCCTCCATCTTACTTTCGATAGAACAATCATATCTTCTCATTAATTCTATTTTATCTGCGTACCATCCAATCCAGTCAACGACGAAGTGTTCATATTTTTCATCTAGGGTGATTTCGTAGACAAGTTTCTTACTCATCTGATACTTCTCCCATCCATAACTTCGTGGTATCAGAGCATAAAATCTTTAATTCAATAGTATCCCAATGAGATTTTTTCTTGTTGACGGCTTTGAATTGAGACAATGCTACGGTTCTAGCCATCTCCTCATCTTCTGCTATGATGAGACATCTGACGTAACTGCACCCCATCCAACCGTTTGTTGCTTCATAGAGAATAGACATCACATTTCATTCTCCTCAATATTTGTTCCATCTGAACTAATAATAATCATCTCTCTTAAAACATTAAGACGGTTTCTAATATCTCCGTAGTAATCATCAGAGTCTAAACTGATGGCTTCTAGGACTTTTATTATCTGTTCATTTATCTTTGTTTGACATGAAGTATCAGAGGTCATTCTTTTCCCGCCACAGTAACTTTGTTTTCGTGGACGTGTTTATCGGTGCGTATGACGAACATTCCTTGGTAAGCTCCTGTGTTGATTGCGTCACTTGGTTTGATTCCGCATTCCCATAGTCTAGCTAAAACCCAGTCTTTTGCCTTTGCTGGTTCTTCATCCCATTCTTCAATTCTATGTTTCCATCTAATTACATGACTCATTTAATTCTCCTCCTCAATCTTTGTTGACGTGAATAGTGATAAGTCTGACATAGACTCATTTGGTTCACCATCTAACACTTCATGAATCTTTCTTTGATAGGAAGTATTAGAACTCGAACTCGACATCTATTAAGTCATCCTCCTTTGCTGTGCATACTCCATCAATGTTAAACTCACATTTCTCAAGGATTTGTGGAAACATCGCGTTATAGATACAGTGTCCTTCTTGGTTAAACACGCATTCATCCTTCATCTCGTAGTTTCTCCTGTATTCTTATGATTGTCCCAAATTCTCCATACAGTTGTTGTTCAGATAATATAAGCTCTATGGCTTTAATTTTATCTTCAAGTTCCCTGATATGTTCTTCAAGTACGTCTATGGTGTGACTCATCGTGGTTCTTCTCCGTTAAAGTTTATCTCTATGAATGCATCAAGATGATTCCCGCAGATATTAATAAGGTTTGTGGCGTCGCGTCGATATGTTTTTTTATATTGTGGTTCAAGTAAATCGAATTTACACATGCCTCTGCTATACTGGGTGCGTTTGGTTTCGCTGAGATGTTTTCCTATTAATAGTGTACGCACAGTTTGTTTCCACAAGTTATGTAGATACATTTCTACTTCATGTTCTAAGTCTTCACAGTTATTCATCTTCATCTGTCTCCTCTATCTTAGTTGAACGTAAACTATCAAACTTTACACTTGGATGTTTCTTTGCATCCTTTAATGATTGTTTAAGACTTTCAATGCTCTCTGTTGACCAGAACTCGAACTCGTAACACCAACGCGTTTTCCACCTTGGTGAGATTGATTCATATAACATCTCATAGTCTTCTGGTTCATAACCACCTTCAGCAAGAGCGTCTTCTTTTGAGATTTGTGTTTCAACTAACATTAATCTTCCAAAATATTTATATGCTTTTTCTTCCCATTTTTCTATGATAAGTATCCGTCCACGAGGGTCTGCTTTCTTTCCGCGTCCAGACTGGATAGCATAGGTTTGTCCTACATTGTATTTATCTGAGTTTCTTCGTGTCTGTGTTTTCTCTCCATTGATAACTTGTTCAACGTGGTTTTTTACTGCAAATATCATTTATCTTTGTTCCTCCTCAACTAAGATTTCTGCCATGAGAAGTATGATGTTCTTGTACCATTGATCGTCTTTTGATCCCCAGTAAAAGTGGAAGTGTTCTAACTCTTTTTTTAACAACTCGCGTTTTTTACTCATTTTGGTTGTTCTCCTCAATTAATATAAGATGAGTCTCCCTACCATAGAACTCTGCACGTTTCATAGTCCATCTCCCACCAGACCACTTCCGACTCTCTGGGTCAATACAATAAAGAACATCACATTCCTGAGCGATCCTATCATTTCGTTCCTCATATCCATTAGGTTTCCATCTATTAACTTCAGGATAATATATATTCTTTTCAAGTCCTATGAAGTCTGCGATAATCTCAGCCCATATATCTATCCCGCCTTTAGGACATCCGCCTGATATGAGGGTGGGATATATTGGGTCATATGGGTTGTTGTCATTGTAGTCCAGATAATCGTCGTTAATCAGTATCTCCTTTATCTTCTTACACGCTAACGTTCTTGTCTCAGGAGTCCAGTGTTTAGATTCACTCCCTACTATTGCTATTCTCATTCTCCTATCTCCTCAGCTATGAACTTCTTTAACTCCGTTACCATTTTATCAAAGGACTCCTCATTGAAGTTACATCCCTCAGATAGTTGCATCGCTAATGATTGATGAGTATCATAGTCTGCTATGGTGAATTGGGTAAAGTCTCGTGTTTCTTCTTTAGATTTATACATTTCTTTGTTCTCCTACTTTATTAAGTATAGATTTCCATATCGGCTTTATAAAGTTTTGCCCTACATACCGCATCTGAATATAGTTAAGAATATTATTCTTGACACTATTACACTTATCACATGCCCAAATAATATTGTCTTTTCTATAACCGAAAGAGTTTTCCATACAGTCAACAGTTAGTCTATTACCTTTAGCTAGGAAATAATCATTCATAATCCATACATATTCTTCTGGAATGTCACAGTATCCACAAATCCTTTCTTGTCCTTCTTCCCAAGATAAAAACTCATCTATAGTTATTTCAAATGGTTTTTGTTTACTAAGACCGTGTTCTATATAATAGGTTGCTCTACTTTTCATTGTGGAGTATATTCCACTTAGAGTTTGTCTATGAGTTTTACCATATTTTGAGGCACATAGCTTACACCAATAACGGAGTCCATCTTTGGTGTTCTTAGATTTATGGAACTCTGTTAGTGGTTTAACTTGATTACATTTAGTGCATTGTTTTGTTTCTGACATAGCGGTGTCTAATAACTTATATGATATACTAGTTTTTAAACCTTGTGGTGATTGGGGGACACCGCTAAGAATCCCCATATCACCAAGGAGGTTATATGTGGGCGTCTTATTTAAAGTTTATCACCTTTCTCCGCAAACTATTATTTTAATGGTTTATACCCCGCTGTTAGTTTATCAAGTCTCTTCGCCTTTGCTATTCCTACTGCGAGACAAGTAGCCGTATTAGGCTCAACCTCAGTTCTCCCAGCGTCATGAACAATATGACACGGTAATCCTCTACCTTCTGCTTCATCATGTAGTTCCATCATTTCCTCAAGACTGTTGACTGGGAGAACTATCTTCACTTGTGCGTTCTCGAACCAAGTTTCTATATTATCTGGGCGTGAGTTCATCATGGCGTGTGCTACTGCGTGTCCTGCTTGTACCGCCATCTTACCTCGACTCATGTTAAGGTCTGTCCTCATGAATATAATAAGTTTCATTGTTTACCTCCAACTAAGATTTCTACCTTGTGATAGCCATCCCTTTGGATGACGCTGTTTGATAGTGCGACTCCTATTACTCTGGTGTCATCTAAAGTTGCTTTCCTAACAGTTCCCTCGGATGTGAAATAAACCAAATCTCCGCACCATATTACTATTGGTCGGAACTTATAATCAACCCACTCGCTCAACAGTAATACGGCGAGACTCATGAGATAGGCTCCGAGTAATATAGATTGTATTGGTGTCATTGTTTTCCCCCTACTATCATAAACCATAATCCACCAGACGCAACTAAACTAATGGTACCTATGACTAGAGCTAACCATGATACCCAGCTTGGTTGATACTCATAGATAACTTCTTGTGTTGGTGCTATGTCTTCTTCTACAGGAGACTGAGGTGCCATCATGTAGCCTGCTCCTACACCTACGAGAAGTCCGACAACCAGTAGTGCTATAGTAAGTGTATTTTCGTTCATTCCCATTATTGTTTGCTCCCAACTAATAATTCTTCCTTTAATTGGTGAAATCCGTAAACACCGAGGTTTATCTGTATAGTAATTGGATTATGATATTCCTTAATGATGAGTCTAGTTTCCTCTCCGTCGTTTATTAACTCCATATCTTTTGGTTCTACAATTATTCTCATGGCATTTCTCTCCGAACCGTCAAATCTCTAGCCGTGTCTCCGATATACTCCATAGCACTAATTAATGAATAGCCGCCATCCTCATCTGCTAATAGTTTGATTGCGATGATATTGTTTTTGTTGTTACGACACGTCACAGTTAGATTTAGCACCTCATATCCTTCTGGAAGGTCTGTCCATAGTTCTGATAGGTCTCTATAACATTCTCTCATCTTAGTTCACCTCTAACAATCATAGATATTTCTCATATCCCTCTAACTTAATCTTCGCATCAAGACCATCTTGACACACCTTGAACGCGTGAGCTACAGGCATATCGTCTAGGTAGAACGGATACTTAAACTCGAATCTTTTGCTGTTATAGTCTCCAAGGTTAATGGTTCTGCTCAATCCTACTTCTGCTTTAAGTTTTTCAATCATTTAAATTCCTCTTTAATGCTTTCAAATAACATAAGTCGCACACAGGCATACTTCCATCCTCTTTATGTGCTCTCAATGTGAGAACAGTTAAGATGTGTCTCCATATCCACTGAGGATATGTTTCGTTCTTATAGTCACGTAATGCGTATGATATTTGAGTTATTGTTTCTCCGCACAGACAACAAGTATATTCAGTCATCTTCTCAAATCCTTTCCGCAGTAATAACATTTACGGCTACTGCCTATGTTTAACTTGTTACAGTGAGGACACACGGTGGCTCTTCCATTTTCTAGTTTTGGTTCACGGTGAATCTTGTCACTCATCTGTATCATCTTCCTCAGTGTCTTCACCTATATTTAAAAGTGTCGATGTAACCGCTAACGTTTGCGGTGTTGGACAATACACCAACCCCTCACGAAGCGCAACATCAAGCACATCACCAGCCTCAGTGGATAATACACTCCATATACTTGACGCTGACTCTATGAAAGCCACTCTGGTTACTTTAGATTTATCAATGTTATGTGAAGAGATTCTTCTTATTATGATTGGAATCTGTTTCACCATCTGAGATTTTGATGCCTTCTTTCCATATAATACCTTGGTCTGATCTACGTTTCCTGTCAGAGGGTCTATACCATACTGCTTCAAACTTGCCGCGACAACACGTATAGCACTATCCGCATCATCAACTGTCACCGTGTCCCTTAGATGAATCTTCGCTGACGCCTCACTGATTCTAACCAAGTCCTCTATCTGTCGTCTGCTCATAATCATTCCTTCCTGATCCTTGCTTGCCTTGAATAAGTTGAGGTAAAACTGTTTCAGTTTCTCTGCTGCCTCGTCGCTTAGTTTTGGTTTCAATGTTCTAGCGTATAGGAACAGTTTTCTGAGAACGTCTTCACTATATGGTATATCCACTTCTTTGTTGAGACTAATATTTAAGATATGGTCAACCACGTCGGCTTCCTCTGCCTCTGTTTCCTTCTCCCTAACAATGAATATTAATGCAAACCGGTTTAACAGTGGTATGGTCAAACCTTTTCCTTTCTCGATAAGATTCTCAGGAAGCGTCTTATAGTCACTCCAAGTTCCACCAATAGGATTACATGCTGCAATAATACTGCATCTTGTCTTCACCGTTGCGTTAATACCAGCCTTTGAGATAGGAATCTGTTGGGCTTCCATTCCGGGGTGCATAGCGCCGCTGTCCTCACTTCGCATCTTCTCAATCTCATCAATGAAGAGCAACCCATTATCCGCTAACGGCATAGCACCAGCCTTAAGCACCCATTCCCCGTTCTCCTGAACAACAGATGCAGTAAGTCCCACGCTTGATGATCCTCGTCCTGTAGCCATACGACCCTTATGATGATATAGTGTCTGGTATTCACCTAAGTCGCTTTTCGCTACGCCCGGTGGCCCTGCTAGTAGGATGTGGAATTGTCCTCTTCTGCGTTTCTTTCTGGTGAGTTGTCTTGACACTCCTTCGCATTGTTGATATGCGAGTGCTTCTTTCACCACTTCTTCTCCATAGACTGTTGGCGCGAAGCTTTTTATTATGTTTGCTAGATGTTCTTTAGTATTTGCTAATATATGAAGTTCCTCTATGTCTTCGCTTGATAGGTCTACGGTGTCTTCATCTGTATCGTTGATTAATCCTTTGCAGTCTATATATATTTTCATGCTTAAATCTAGGGTGTTTGGTCTATTCTCCCATGCTTTAGGTATACCTATAACTGTGACTGTTTCACCGGGAGTGCAGGAGTCTATTAACTGGTTTCGCACTAATACTCTAATCTTTGCTGGTGTATCGGATAGATGTTGGTTTCCTAAAAGTTCTTGTAACTCTAACCATTGACATTCATCGAACACTGTTTTCTCATATACTTTAGTGAATCCTTTACGATTATCACATTCTTCGCATTTCTCAGGTGCAGTTCTCCACTGCTCTGTCTGTTCAACATTAGTCTCTTCGTTGCAAGCTGGACACTTATAAACTAACATAGTTGGACGTGACGTTCTTTCACTCCTCTGCATAACGGTTCCTTTTAACTGAATAATCTTATAGAATTTATCACGGTGAACCTCATGAATATTTGTTTTATCAGGAACATTCCTAAGAGCAACTTCTACAACTCTGTTTGCGTATCCAGATGCGGCTTTTGAAAGTATCTTAATTTCCTTATCAGGATGCTTCAATAACTCATCTGCGTAATCAGCGTCAAGCTCAACTATCTTCATGAAGTCCATGTCAACGTGACTTTGCTGTGTATCATTAATTTGTTTAGACACATCTTCATCTAGATGAAACAAGTCAAACATGCGACTACTCAAAGTGATTCCTCGCTTTCATAACTAATGCACTTAACTCGTCGCCCCATATTTTAACTTTGTTACACTCCTTAATCAGTTTGATTAACTTCTTTCTTCTGATTTTCAACAACTGGATATTATTAGGATCGTCTCTTTCAAGCCTTTCAACAAACTCTCTCATATCATCCAAACAGATGAATTCCTGCATCTCTGATTGAATATTATTTTGGTTATTTCTCTCAGGTTTTTCTACTATGAACACGTTTCCCTCAATAGGTTCAATATCAATTAGAAGAAAACATGCGTTTACAATAACATCTCCGATAGTAGTGTCTGATAATCTGGCATAGTTGCTTATAGCCTTATAATGACTCGGTCTCATCCTGATTGAGCGTGGCTCTTTCTTTTCTGTGTTGTGTAGTGTGTGTAGTGTGTGTGTTACGCTACATGATTTATTCTCTATCTCTATACTCTCTCTCATGCTCTTCACAATCATATATGAGGGAGGTAGGTTATAAGGTTATTCGGATAAGTTTAGGGGGAGAAAAAAAACCTGTGAAGAGTATGAGTCTCCCCCAAGGGAGCTACCCTATCATCTTATACACGCGTCTAATTATAAGTATATCGAAGAACTTCTATATTTAGGTTCTTGAATATTCAAGAACCTCTATATTTAAGAAGTTAAATGTTGTTAAGGATAACCTTCAGGAAGACTAGCATAAAACTTATCAGTAACATTAAACATATACCGACGATCACTCTTCTTATACCTGCTCAACAACCCATCGCCTGTAAGTGTTCGTAACACAGGACTAAGCTGAGGTATACTATGCTCTTCACCCCATAGACGACTTATCCACACTCGTAACATGTGGGCTGTCCACTCCGTGTCGGGGTTTACTTCGATGAGGGTTTTACATATCATGTTTTTGATTTCATGTTTGGCTTCTCTTGTAGCGTATAGTTTTGGTAGTTCGTAGTATCGGGTGCTGTTTTTTAGTTTCTTTAACGTCAATGTGTTACCACCGGGTCTTGGGGTCTATTTTCTTTCCGGGGTGTATAACTGCGTCTCCGGCTATTTTAATGTATCCCTTAGTGCATCTTAGCCGTTTATCTGCTAGGGGACAGTCTACACATGCCATGCGTTCCATTGGGCATTCCTTCTTTGGTTTTCCGTTCTTATCATCGGTTTTCCGATTCATGGTTATTACCTATACTAGTTTAAACCCAAGTGGTGTTTCGGGTGACCGCTAAGAAACCCTACTCCACCATTAATAGTTATAAGTCCTCATATATATAAGTTATTGACCGCTAATGTCAAAGATATGTAGTAAATGTAAAATTACTAAACCTTTCAGTGAGTTTAGCACAAGTAACCCAACGAAGAAAGATGGTCACAACTCATGGTGCAAACAATGTTGCAGAGACTCTAGTAAGGATTATTCAAAAACCATAAAAGGAGTATATGCATCTGTAAAGGGAAACCAAACCTATTTTCATAGACACTCAAGTAAACAGAAAAAACCGTTCTTGATAACATATAAAGAGTTTGAAACGTGGTATGAAGATGAACCTAAGAAATGTGCGTATTGTTATCTCCCAGAATCGGAGTTGCATAATGTTAATGACACTCATAATGCTAAAACATCAAGACTTACTGTTGATTGTAAAACAAATGAACTGGGATATCAAATAGGCAATCTTGTTTTGGCTTGTAATAGATGTAATTTTACTAAAAATGATTTCTTGAATTATGAACAGATGTTCTTCTTCTCTCAAACATATATTAAACCAATTTGGGAAGAAAGATTAGGAAGAAAACTAGAATGAATCACAACAAAGATTTTTAAGGGCTACTTGTGCGCTACGAAGACCGTCAATCATGCCTTGATAGTAATGCCAATCAGTTAAAGCTATTGCATCATCTTGGTCTGATTGATACTTGATAATCATTTTATCTATAGCCTCGTTAAGTTCATTTTTCTGACTCAATTACCTCATCCTCACGTCCATCATAAACGGATTCAAGTTCAATGGTGACAAAGACCTTATGTTTGTGTGTCTTTGCGTGTCTTGCTCCTACACCCTGAGCGTTAATATTTTCTAGTTCCCAACCACAGGTCATACATATAGCATGACACCATCCTTTTCGAGTGCGTTTTTTCATGATACTTCTACCTCAACTATCATACCCACACCGCTATAAACGTGTCCCAGAAAGGACTGTTCTTCTCTTGTTCACCAGTTTCAGGATCAACGAACTTAACCCTCGTTCCAAGAAAATGAATACCGCACTCACCCTCGGTCAAATCTTCCCAGTGATTGAGGTTATGAAGTATTCGTCCACTACCAAGTACAAACGTCATAAACCATTTAGCCGTTCTAAGAGGAAGCAAACCAACTACAACAATATCCTTTTTCTTTCCCTCCTTATGAGCCTTCTTGACCCATTTATCTATCTCCCCTCTGCTGTATGGAGGATTCATGAATACGTAAGTTGGTTCATCCATATACCAGCTTTGTGTTAAACCATCATGCTCTGGGGTAAGGAAGTATAATGTTTCAAGAGGATTATCTTCTGTTGTGCATGGGTCTAAGTTGAACTCTACACCCATTTCTCCCTCTATCTGTGAGAATATATATTTAGGGGTTTGCCAGTTATCATTTGCCATTTAATTGTTCCTCTCTTAGTTCATCTACAACAATCATAATCATAGGCGTGTCTCCATTGAAGCCGTGTTCCTCATCGTCTGCTGGGTAAGCCACTGGGCAAGTGAAGGAGAAACAAGACCCGTGACGGGTTCCCTCATCATCCTCGTTTCCATCGTCGCATTCAGGATGATTACAGTTGTATCCACTATTGACACCAAACGGCTCAGTGTAGAAGTGTCCACATATTCTTGTCAACTCATCTAAAGTAATAGTTTCTTTTGTCATTGTTATCACTGTTCTTTCTAAACTATTATTCAACACCGATTAGTTTTCCTAGTGTTGTTTTGTATAACTCAAGGGCTTTTATCAAGTCTTCTGTCGTAACGCCCTCTCCCTCAGTTAAGTCATACATTTCTATTGTGTTATTCATTCTGAAATAAAGTTCTCTAAGACTCTTCATGTTTCACACTTCCGTTCAAACTATTATGGTTTTCCAGTAGTTCCCATTTGCTAACTCCTGTTACCTCAAATATTCTTATATCTTTGCTCCTTTTCCATCCGAAGTAATCTGAGTCTTTATCTAATAATGGAACAAGGTCTTTCTCTTCACACTCTACGACATCATATGTTGGAATATTATAGGTGTCTCCGCATATGAAGGTTATAATATATTTATTCATTCTTTGTTTCTCCCAAACTATTATCCCTTAACTCTGGTTGATTTTCATACACCATTTCTATAGGAAACATTATTACATCTGCTGAGTCCCCGTTAAGAGTTGTGATGTAGGGAATATCGTCCTGTTCCACAGTCCATAGAACAAACTTCCATGCTTCTTGTTTATTTAAGAACTTAAATGTTACCATCTCACTGTTCCTCCTGAACTAAGATTTTCATAATGAGGTCTGGAACTGCCTCTGGTGCAACGGGAGCATTACGTAACAAATCTTCTATGTGTTGAAGTTTCTGTCTTTGTGGCTCGATAAGATTATCATGTATTGTTTTCTTAGCATCTTCCATTATCTCAATCCTTTCTTGAAGTTTATCCCCAACGTCCTTGACATGACTTAACCAGTGACTGCTAAGAGTGTATCCCATAGGAATTTGTTTCCAGAGTCTATCCCATTCACTCATCATCTTCACCTATCTTACTTGGTTTAGAACTAATATATGGTGTGCTACATTTTAACATAGCGTCGAGTATTCTTCCAGATGGCATGTCTGGTGTTTGTTTACATTCTTCCACTGGTATGGTACATGGAAATGGTCTTAAACAATTCTTGCACCATTCATCTATTTCATCGTTTTCAAATCTACGCCAAACAACTCTATCTTTACTTACATCAACAGAAATAGGTGTCCATCCAGTCTTCTTGAACCCTGTCTTTGCGTAAGATTTTAGAATGAGTGAAAGTGATTCATCATAGTATTCAATTCCCATCACTCAGCACCTCCACTTATCTTAGTTGAATATGAACTAAGATTCATTTTCATTGTTTTCAGCCTCTATGGGTTCTTCTTCTACTGTTTTTTTCCAGTTGGTTAAAAACGTGAATAATTGTTCACATTCGTTAGCTACCCAATGTGGTGGGTGACCTGCTTGTCGCATGAAAAACGCGAAGTATTGAATAAACTCCTCTTCCCACCAATATTCATGAGCTTCTAATGTTTTTTCTTCTGTCATTTTCGGTTTCTCCATTTCTTTATCCGTGGCTCATTATATATAAGAACGATAAAGACTATGAATACGGCTACCCAGAATCCTGTGAATCCAAAAGCCTCAGTGTTTCCTACCATGTTACATGGGAGTGGTTTTAACTATAAAAAGGTGTCGATAAAAATATTGGGGTTCGCAAATCAAGGCTGGGTGTCAATCTCGTCGTGGCTCATATAATTTCATTGGTTTTCATAGTGACGATGGTTCGTAGTTCAAGGATGGGCTTCAAGCTCCTCGTGACTCGTAATCTAACATTGGGTTTCATTATTAGACTGACTCGAAGTATTTTCTGGGGTGCTACTCGGTATTGGCTAATATTACCGTCTTGGTTTTCATAGGCTACCTGATTCATATCCTTACATTGGTTTTCAGAATGGTTATGATTCATACGTTTTCCGTGGGGTTCAATTCTGTGATAATTCATATTTCCCTTCTGGGGTTCATGCTACCGATGATTCATACATTCACACTGGGGTTCAATAGGGTGATGATTCACATACTCCGAGTGGTTTTCAATCCGACTTTGATTCATATTTTGAGATTGGGTTTCACTTGTCTCATGATTCATATTTGTGTCTCCGTTAAATAGATGATAAAGGGTCAACGCCAAGACTATCCACATAGTCCTGCCATTCCTTCCACCCATACAGTATCCTTCTATCTTTACCTAAGACACCTGACTCATTCCATGAATAGATTAATCCTTCATCACTGTTCACTGGAACAATTTTAGGAGCCATGTCGTGTCCAAGGATAGTTACTGCATATGGTTTACTTGGAGGCATTACCCCTGTTAGTAGCCAAGCAGAGTCCCAGTATTCATGTAGGAACCGTTTCACCATAACTCTTACACTGTCTTTGTATCCATGTTTTGGGTGCATGTTTTTACCTTTAAGCTTATCTCCATTCTCGTCAATATTCCACCAGAGAGGATGAGTCTTTTTTGTCTTCTCTGCTCTCTCATCATAGACACAACGATATTGGCTTCCCGCCCTCATAAAGTTTCCACCAATAACTCCTAAGAGCAAAGCCTTCAACTCTGGTTTATAGTTACATGTTTGTCCACTGACTTTTCTCTGAGTTAAACCCTCATCGTTTACGGCTAAACCACTGTACTTTATCAGTTTACTTGGTTGACTGAACCGTGTTACATCTCCTATTAGGTAGAGCAGTTTACTTGCTGTGAGGACGCTGATTCCCTCGACTTGTTGTAGATACTGTGTCCAGATATTCTTCTTAAGTAAGAGTCCAAGTAACGCTTTCTCTGTTGCACGTTTAGTGACATCCATAAGTTGATAAGTTCCATGTACGGCAAGACCCTTATCACGAAGCTCAGTTATAGCGTCATTATCATATCCCGCTTCCTTTAACGCCTTCTTAATGAGTCTCGCAGGTATCTTCCTATCAACTTCTTTATCTCGTTGAAGCCTCAATATCTCTGGATAATGCTCAGAGTTCCCTATCAAAGTATTCTGGGCGTTAGCTCTAACCTGATGACCTATCCTTGTCTTCACGTCATCAAGAACAAATAACTGCTGTGCAAGTGGAATGAACTCTGGGTTGACAATCATCTCCCCCAAGGTTTCTTCTAGTGAACCTTTTAACTCCGCCCTCCAAGCCCTCTTTACCTGTCGCTCTGTAGTTGAGAGTGTCATAGTATTTGTTTCCCCTTCACAGTTAAATCAAACAAATGCTTTTTCCCTGTAACGCTTCTTCCTATTTGACTCATAGTTGT
>Ga0208905_1000408_pt1 | contig 21933 bp, 14 predicted proteins | sample AntAceMetag02UKS_FD_184776 | JGI IMG/M metagenome (GOLD analysis project Ga0208905, IMG submission 184776) | Saline lake microbial communities from Ace Lake, Antarctica - Antarctic Ace Lake Metagenome 02UKS (SPAdes) (version 2) | ecosystem: Environmental > Aquatic > Non-marine Saline and... | reverse complement strand
ATTATTAATATCCCTGAAAATATAGGGAAAAACAAAAAAATATTAATAACTATTGACGAATTTACTGAAAAAAAATCCGAAAAATTAAACTTACTTAAACAAGCCATAAAAGATCCTTTGTTTATGAATGATTTGGAAGAAGTAAATAAAGATTTTGATTTATTAGAAAACGAAACTTTATAATGAAGCACCAAAAATGGAGTATATGGTTAGCAAATTTAGACCCTGTTATAGGTTCTGAACAAGGAAAAACAAGACCTGTTCTTATTGTTAGTGAAACTGATATTAATAAGATTTTACCTGTTGTCAATGTGATACCTTTAACAAGCAGAAAACCAAACAGACGTATATATCCAAATGAAGTTCTGATTAAAAAAGACAAATATAAATTAACAAATGAATCAATCATATTATGTTATCAAATCAGAACATTAGACAAAAAACGACTTATTAAACAATATGGAATTATTGATGATGCTGTAAAACAAAATAAAATAATAGAAGCAATATGTTTCCAGTTAGGAATTGAAAAATAAATTTGATTTTTGCAAAAGAATAATCCAAGTTATTATAAACAATCTGCCTTAGGCAGATGAACTAGCGAAGCGATTTCACTGAAAGTAAACTTGACAAATAAGAATTTAAAAATTTAACAAAAAAAATAGCAAATAAGTAAGAATATTAAGATTTTAGAAATAAAATCTTAATATTAGAACAAAAAACTGAATATTTGTTTATACTCTCCCCTTTTGGTTCCCCTCTCTACGAGTAGAGAGGGGCTAGGGGTGAGTATAAACAAAAAAACAAAACATCAAAATTTAACAATTTAACCACTGTGAAATATCCGCCTAAGTCTGATTTCAAGGGGTAAACAATTTAACAATTTTATTTATTAACCTTAAAAATTTAAAAAAACCATGAAAAAAATTATTTTCCTTATTTTTATTGGGTTTGGCTCTATCGCGGTCTTTAGCCAATCGCTGACACCGGAAGTAACAGCTTGTGCAGGTGATTATTTTCAGGGAACAAGTGCAACACTTAGCTGGACTTTAGGAGAACCTATTACAGAGACATTCCCAAATGCCAGTAATATTTTAACACAAGGTTTTCAGCAAAGTAAATATACAATAGTTAATATCTCTGAAATTGATGACAGCGATTATCAAATAACTGTATATCCCAATCCTTCAAATGATTTGATAAACATTGAATACAAAAAAGAACATATAGATATTATAATTGAACTATTTGATGTTCAGGGCAGGAAACTTGTTTCAAAAGAAATGAAAAATAATGAAACAAAGAAACAAATAAATTTGAATTCCTTTTCAATAGCAGATTATTTTTTAAGGATTTCAACAAAAGACGGGAAATTATTAAAAACTTTTAAAATCATAAAACGTTAAATTTGAGAATTATGAATTAAAATCGGAAAATAAAAATTAGATGAAACAACAAGACAAAAATTGAATGTAAAGACGCAATTTTTTGCGTTTCTACAAACAAACCACAAACATATTAACAAATTTATTAACTTTTAAACAAATAAATTATTAGCTAAAAAAAACTATGAAAAAATTAATTATCGCATTAGTAAATTTACTAATCATCACATCAGTTTGTGCACAGAGTCCACAATCGTTTAAATATCAGGCAATAGCAAGAGATGTGAATGGAGATGTATTAGCTGAACAAAATGTGTCTCTTAGAATAAGTATATTAAAAACATCTGCAACAGGAACATTAGTTTATAAAGAAACACATTCAGAAGCAACAAATCAATTTGGTTTGATAAACCTGAATATTGGAACAGGGACACCTGTAACAGGAGATTTTACAACAATTGACTGGGCTAATGATAAATATTTTATAAAAGTAGAAATGGATCCTGCAGGTGGAACAGCTTATCAAATAATGGGAACTTCACAACTGTTATCTGTTCCTTATGCTTTATATGCTAAAGAATCAGGAAATCAAAATTATCAGGTTTTGTCAATATCAAATGATACGATTTATCTGACTAACGGAGGTTTTGTAAAACTACCTGCTGACCATGTTAATGATGCTGATGCAGATTCGACAAACGAAATACAAGACCTGTCAAATGTTCTTATTCAAGGCAATGATGCAGGTGCGAACAATATTGTAAATACAGGAGCTATAGGTATAGGCACAGGCACACCTGACGCAAGTGCAGACCTTGAGATAAACAGCACTAATAAGGGTGTTTTATTTCCCCGTATGACAACAACACAGCGGGATGCTATAGATGTTACAGGTAATCCAAATAGTGTATTAATTTTTAATACAACAACAGAATGCTTTGAATTCTATTACAATGGTAGCTGGTATAATATTGCATGTACCCTACCGCCTTTCACCTGCGGCACTTCCACTGTTGACGACCCTGATGGTTATACTTACAATACTGTTTTAATAGGTTCCCAGTGTTGGCTCGCAGAAGATCTCAGGTATGATGGTAGCACAACAGGTAATGGATGCAGAAATGTAACCTGGGTAGATAATAGTGATGAGGGTTGGTGTGGTTATTATACAGGTGGTCCCTTTGCAAATGAAGGTTTACTATATCAATGGTCAGCAGCAATGAATGGTTCAACAACCCCGGGATCACAAGGTCTTTGTCCAACAGGTTGGCATATACCAACAGATGCAGAATATTGTACACTTGAACAGCAAATTTGTAGTGATATAGGCAATACCGGATGTGCAACTACTTTTGACTGTGTAAATACAGGTTGGCATGGTCAAAACACTACTACCGGAGAAGGAGAAGGAAGTGCTATGGCTGGTTATGAAGCTAAATGGACTGATAATGATATTGATAATTGGGGGGCTGGTAACAATGATTTCGGAACTTCAGGGCTTCTTGTTCCTCCGTCTGGCCTCCGCTTCTTCGACGATGGCAGTTACTACGCTCGTAGCCACAGCGCCTACTTGTGGTCTTCTACGGAGATTGGCGGTGATGCGTGGATACGGGACCTGGCTTACACGAACACACATGTCGCCCGTAACGCGGGCACTAAGGCGAAAGGCTATGCAGTTCGCTGTTTAAAGGATTGAGTATGGTGGCTTGTGTGGTGGCTTAGTCAATTTGACAATTTGGGGTTTGGGGCGAAGCCCCAACGAATTTTTTTGTATATTCGGCTTTAGCTGAATTATATTAGAATTTATTTGTGTAAATACGTGCTTGCCTTGTTAAATTTGCCTTTAAGCAAGCATTTAATAGGGTAATTTGTATCTAAAGTATTTAAAATGAAAAAAACTAAATTAGAAAATAAATCAACAAACATACGACCCTCTGAAACCCGCACCGTTGGAGAGAGACCCCTGTGAAATATCCGCCTAAGGCGGATGAGATTACAAGTATGTTAGCAAAATATTTTTTGTAATTTTTTAATATTTTTTTTCAATTGAAAAAATAAATTATATTTGCAGTGATTTATAAATTCCGTCAGGCAACTGCCTGATCAACGGGATAAATTGGATTGGTCCATTTTTTGACATAATCCCCAAATTAAAATATTGTTAAATTTAATATAAAAATTTATAGTTATGGATATTATAAAAAATGCTAAAACAGCAACAAACGTCTGGAACAAATTGGATTCGGACAAACAAAAAAAATTAAAAAAACATTTTCATTTAAGACCAACTAATTCAGGAATAACAATTGTATCTACATTACCATTTTTACCTATGAGAGGTATAAATGTAAAATCTAAAAAAAATTTGGGAATAAAATTAAATGAACTTTATAATGATTATGAAATAATAGTTGGAGTTGATGAAAATAAAGCAGAAAATCATCTTATTAGTACATATCAATTCAAACAAAGAAACAAAACTAAATATAACATTGGTTCAATAGAAGAAGATATGCAAACTTTAATTATCAATTCAATGATTAATAATGAATTAAACTTATCAATAACTTTGAACAAGAAAATAATGTTTATAACATCTGAATTAATTATTGTAAAAGGTAAACACAGAGTTGATATTGTTGGTTTTGATGGCGAGGACCTTTATTTTTTTGAGATTAAAAAAGACAGGACAACAAAAGTAGAACAAGTTAGTGATTATGTTAGTCATTACAAAAGTATAAGATATAAACTTGAAGATTTATTAAAAAATTATCCTATAAATCCTATAAGTAAATTTATTGATATAAAAGGAGTTGTGGTGATGAGATATTCAGAAAACTCTGTAAAACAATATGACTGGAAAGCATTAGAAAAGCAGCATAATATTAAAATTTTATTTTATAAACCATCTATTAGTTTTATAAATCCATAATTATGCATCTAACGATCCACCGCGGCACCAACGAAATCGGTGGCACTTGCATTGAATTGAACACGAAAAATACTGGAATCCTGCTGGATTTTGGTATGCCGTTGGTGGATGAAAACCAAAATGAGTTTGATTTTAATAAATTCAGGAATTTACAGGTAAATGAATTAATATTTAAAGGTGTTTTACCTGACATCAAAGGGCTATATTCCAAAGAAAAAATGTTGATGGAATAATAATTTCTCACTCTCACCCGGATCATTACGGTTTGCTAAATTATGTAAATCCAAAAATAAATATATATTTATACCGTTGGATTAACCCCGTAGGTAATTTTATACCGTTGGATCAGGCAGATGCCTGACGGCATTTATATTTTTAATTTTAAGTATTTTAAATTTCATATTTTTTTTTACTCACTTCTGTAATAAAAATATCATTTATGCCGGGTAAAATTTCTTTAAAAGAGATAATTGTTGCATAAGGCATAATTGCTTTAATCAAATCATTAGAAGAATCAGGAGATGGTATCTTTATTTTGATTTTTGTTAAACCGTCTTCAGCAGAATGTTCTAATAATTCAAAGTTATTATTGATAACTGTTTTTATTTGCTCATTATATTCGGATAATTCAAGTTCATAGATATTTGCTTTATATGTATCTTTTATCTTTTTTATATTTCCTGTTAATATATTTTTAGATTTATTTATAAGTGCTATATAATCGCATAATTCTTCAACAGAAGCCATATTATGGGTAGAAAATATTATTGTTGCTCCTTTATTTCTAAGATTTAATATTTCTTCTCTGATAATATTTACATTTATAGGGTCAAAACCGCTAAAAGGTTCATCAAAGATAAGAAGCACCGGTTCGTGAATTACAGTAATAACAAACTGGACTTTTTGTTGCATTCCTTTTGATAGTTCTTCTGCTTTTTTGTTCCACCATGATTGCATTTCAAACTTTTCAAACCAGTATTTAAGTTTTTTTAAAGCATCGTGTTTGCTTAATCCTTTTAGTTGGGCAAGATACAAGACCTGTTCGCCTACTTTCATTTTTTTATATAATCCTCTTTCTTCAGGCAGATAACCGATTTGTTTTGTATGTATAGGCGATAACTTATTTCCAAGAAAAGATATTTGTCCTTTATCAGGAGCAATAATTTGATTTATAATTCTTATAAGTGTTGTTTTTCCTGCACCATTAGGACCTAACAGACCAAAAATGCTTTGTTCAGGAACAGATATATTTATATTATCAAGAGCTGTCTGATTAATAAATTGTTTGGTTATATTATTAGCAGATATTATATCCATTTTTTTATTGATAGAAATAATTTTTCATACGTGAGAATAAACTTTTATCTTTTGAGCTTGGGTTTGGTTTAAAGTTTGGTGATGACTGAAATTTTTTTATTATATCTTTTTCTTCTTTACTAAGATTTTGTGGTATCCATACATTAATATTTACTAATATATCACCTTTTGAATAAGAGTTTAAATCTGGCAGTCCTTTTCCTCTTAATCTTAAAACTTTGCCCGGTTGAGTTCCCGGCTCAATTTTTATTTTAGCTTTTCCTCCTATTATTGGCACACTGATAACTGTTCCTAAAATGGCTTCGGGCATGCTTATAAAGTGTTCACAGAATAAATTTTTCCCATCTCTTTTAAGGCAAGTATCTTCAATTTCCTGGATTATTATAATCAGGTCTCCTGATATTCCATTATGTGCACCTGCATTTCCTTTTCCTGATACAGATAATTGCATACCTTCTTCTACTCCTGCAGGAATATTAATATCTATAGTTTCTTCTCCTTTTATAATACCATCACCATGACATATAGTACATTTATTTGTTATTATTCTTCCTGTCCCGTTACAGTGGGGACATGTAGCTGTTGTCTGCATCTGTCCTAAAAAAGTGTTTGTTACCTTTGTAACCTGTCCTGTTCCATTACAGGTTGTGCATGTGTCAAAAGAACTCCCTTTTTTGGATCCTGTCCCGCCACAAGCAGAACATGTTGTATATTTTTTAACTTTTACTTTTTTCTCAGCACCATTAGCTATTTCTTCTAAATTTAATTTTATTTTAATTCTAAGATTAGAACCTCTGCTAACTTTTCTTTGTCTTTGGCGAGAACCTCCAAAAGAGCTTCCAAAACTTCCAAAGTTTCCAAAACTACCGAAATCACTACCAAAGTCACCAAATATGTCTCCAAAGTGTCTGAATATATCTTCCATATTCATACCAAATCCTGCACCTCCGGATCCTCTCATACCTTCATGACCAAATTGGTCATATCGACTTCTTTTATCAGCATGACTTAATACCTCATAAGATTCAGCAGCTTCTTTAAATTTTTCTTCTGCTTCTTTATTACCAGGATTCCTGTCAGGATGATATTTTAAAGCTTTTTCACGATAAGCTTTTTTAAGTTCTGCATCAGTAGCATTTTTGTTAACTCCCAATACTTCATAATAATCTCTTTTAGACATTCAAATTTATTAAGTTATTAATTTTATTCTGCAATTATAACCTTGGCATATCTTAATACTTTATCATTAAAAAAGTATCCTTTTTCAACTACATCAACGATTTTACCTTTATCTTTTTTAGATTTAGAAGGAATTTTACTTAAAGCTTCGTGTAAGTCAGTATTAAAAACTTCTCCTATACATTTCATTTCTTTAAGACCTTTTTGGCTTAAACTTGTCTTAAATTTGTTGTAAATAAGATTTATACCTTGTTTAACAGATTTGATATCATCTGTTTTTTCTGTTGAAGAAATTCCTCTTTCAAAATCATCTAAAACAGGAAGTAATATTTGAAAAGTATCAGCAGAAACTATTTTTGTTAGTTCTAATTTTTCATTTAAAGTTCTTTTTCTGTAATTATCAAATTCCGAATATAATCGTAAATGTTTATCTTTAAACTCTTTAACTTTTTCTTCTAAATCTTTAATTTTATCTCTTTTTATTTTCAAACTAATAGCTTTTTTATCTTTTTTTTCCTTTTTAACTGTTTTTTTCTTGTCTTTTGGTTTATTTGTCTTTTCTGAAACAAAAGATTTATTTTTCAAATCTCTTTCTTTATTTTCTTTTATATCTTTTTTATCTGTCATCTCTTAATAATTAAAAAATTATCTTTTTATTTATATGCCTTAGCCAGATAAATTATCTATCAAATAATTTGCCAAATAACAAATTGCGACAATTTGGCATAGAGCAAAATAACAAGTTAAAATAAATCGGTTATTTTTTTATAAACGATGAGCAAAAGTATAAATATTTAAACTTTATGATAAAAAATAAAATTAATTATTAGGATTAAAAATTAAAAAAAGTTTTACATTTGCAAAAATGATTAATTTATATCATTAAATAATGCAATTAATATTAATTCTATATAATAAAAAAATTAAAAAACTATGAAAAAATTAACTTTAGCTTTTATTTTTATGTTGTTTTTAACAATAACACAAACAACGATTTTTGCACAGAGTGTATCTATTAACGAAGATGGTTCTTCTGCTGATAATTCAGCAATGCTTGATGTTACATCTATAGCAAAGGGCTTATTGATACCAAGAATGACAGAAGCTCAAAAAAACTCCATTCCTTCTCCTGCACAAGGTCTTTTAGTTTATCAAATTAATGGAACAATAGGTTTTTATTATTATGACGGTGCATGGAAGTTAATAGGGTCAAATGGATATAATATAAGCTTAAATCTTAATGGCACTAATCTTGAAATTACTGATGAAGGCGGAACATTAATCCAGGATTTAAGTTCTTTGCAGGGTGGAACAGCATGGAACCTAACAGGTAATGCCGGAACAACACCAGGAACTAATTTTTTAGGGACTACTGACGCTGCTGATTTTATTATTAAAACCAATGATACATCTAGAGTTTTTGTTGCATCTACAGGCCAGGTTTCTGTTAATACTATAACACCTTTTGGTGGAGATGTATTCTCTTCATGGTCAGGAGGAACCAATTATGCAGTTAATGGTTATAATGACAGTACAGGTATAGGCGTTTATGGACAAAATACTTCTACAGGTGTAGGTGTTTATGGTATTAATACTAATGCTGATGGATTTGGTATTTATGGAATGAATACAGATGTAAATGGAACAGGAGTTATATCTGCAGGAAATGATGCTACACCTTCATATCTTTCAGGTGGTAGTGGCGGTGCTTTTACAGGCACAAATACAGGTGTTTATGGTAAAGCTGCTGCCTCCGGTGGAGCAGGCGTTTATGGCAGTGTAGATATTTCTGATGGATTTGGTGTTGAGGGGATTAATACAGATGTAAGTGGGACAGGTATTATTGGTGTTGGCAATGGAATTACAGGTAGTTATCTTACAGAAGGTTCTGGTATAGCTGGCTCAAGTAGTAATGTAGGTGTTTACGGTAAAGGTGATAATACTGCTGGTTCTTATGGAGCTTATTTTCTATCCGAAGCTACTGACGGAACAGGAATAGTTGGTGCTGGCAATAATATTTCACCTACAACATTGACTAACGGAAGCGGTGGTGCTTTTTCAGGTAATAATGTTGGTGTTTTTGCACTTGGTGATAATACTGCTGGTTCTTATGGGGCTTATTTCTTATCCGAAGCTACTGATGGAACAGGAGTAGTTGGTGCTGGCAATAATATTTCACCTACAACATTGACTAATGGAAGCGGTGGTGCTTTTTCAGGTGATAATGTTGGTGTTTTTGCACTTGGTGATAATACTGCTGGTTCGTATGGTGCTTATGGCTTATCCGATGCTTCAGACGGAATCGGTGTTTTTGGGGTCTGTAATAATAGTAGTCCTGCATATTATGGTGGTAGCGGTTTAGGTGGTAATATAAATGAATCAGCTAATTATGCAGTATTTGGTTTAAACGAAGATACTGATACTGACGGGGGTAGTGCTGTTGGCGTTTTTGGAGGGACTGATGTAACTTCTATAACTTCTAATGCCACAATTGGTGTTCTTGGATATACTACGCAAGATGATTTACTCAACTACTGGGGACTTTTTGCCCAGGGTCGAATAGGAGCTACAGGAACCAAATCGGCTATTATGAAGACATCTAAAGGTGAAAACACTTTGCTTTTCTGTATGGAAAGCCCAGAAGTATGGTTTGAGGACTTCGGCTCGGGTAAACTTAATAATGGCTCGGTACATATTGATTTAGGTCCAATATTCATTGAAGTATGTGAAATCAGCAAAGACCATCCTATTCATGTTTTTGTTCAGCCAACCGGCGAAGTTACTAATCAATTGATTGTAATACATGATAAAGATTATCTTGGTTTTACAGTAAAGGAATCTAACAGTGGAACATCAAATATAACATTCAGCTATAGATTAGTGGCTAAACGACGTGGTGATGCTGATGAACGTTTTCCGGTTGCCAAACCTGTAGCACTTAAAAAACAACAGGTATCTAAAAATTCTCCTGTTACCAAAAAGGTAAATACTCTAAACACAAAAGATATAATAGAAAAACAAGAAGTTAAATCTGAAAATAAAAGAGAAATTAAAATTGAAAAATTAAATAAAAAAAATATAAATAGACAATAGAAAATCTGTTAACTTTAATTTTTATTTATTTTTTAGCCAAAATATTTATAGTGTATTTATTCAAAGTCCTTATTGGATTGGATAAACCATAATATGGAAGCATCTATAAACCCTGATAATCCTTGGTATGATTATCTAAATAATGGTAATTCCATATCTTTATTTGGAAGAATCTGGCATGGTATTAAAGTGGTTGCCGCAGATACATGGGGTTTTATTGGTTCAGGTCATTTTAGTACTCATCCCCACCCTGGATATTATATAAACATAAAGGATGGATATGATAATGCAAGAGCATCTTCATCAAGTGTATGATAAAAAAATAAAATTGCAATTGCTTATAAGAACTCTTGCATCACTTTCTTTTTTATTATTTTTTTTTCATATATCTTATGCACAGCAAGAAATCAATTTAACCATTGTTTCTTTTAAAAATAAAGAACCAATTCCTAATATATTAATTTTTACATCTAAACAAACTTTATTAACTGTTTCTGATAAAAAAGGTAAGTGCCGATTTAAGTTATCTCCCGATTCTGTTTTGCTTTTGAAAAAACTGGGAATAAAAGACACACTTATAAAATATCAACCAAATATTGATACTGTATTTTTGAAAAATAATTTTATACAATTAAGTGAAGTGGTGATATTACCCAAAAATTTCAATGCAAAGAAATACTTAATGAAACTTGTAAAAAATACCAAACAATTTTTAGTTCATCATGATACTATCCTGTTTTATTCTTTGCAATATAATATTTCTTCAACAGACAGTAACTGGAACGAAACTTTATCAGGTATCTTTAAAGTAAAAATAAGAGATTACAAAAATATCTCATTTTACTATAGAGAAGTTAATGTTTGTGAAATTTATTATTATCCTTTACAACAGCCAATTGACTCAACAACTTATAATAAATTTTTTCAAACTAATATACGAAGTTTTTTTTCTCTTGATTTTTTTGAGCGAGGAACAAATTTTTTTTGGAAATTTACAAAAAAAAATACAAAATTGATTCAGAAAGATTCTTCCATTGTATTTAACTATAAACATTATTTAAAAAAAGAATCCGGAATTTCTGGTAAAATGATATTTACTAAATATGGAATAATAAAAGAAGTAAATATGTTCGACCCAAGTTATGAACAAGGTTATAAAAATAATTCAAAATATGAATATTATTATTATTCCATTAAATATTCTTCTGCTATTCCTTTAGTGCCTTTTTCAATATATACAAAAGGGAAGATTAATTATAAAAACAATTTTTCTTATACTTTTGAATATATTGCTAATCTTGTTGAACCATGTAAAGTAAAAAATTGTTTAAACATTCCTCTAATTTATACTTATCAATGTAAAATACCACGAAGAATGATAGATTATTTACAAAAACAAGCTCCCCAAAGCAAACAAAATCTAATTCATATTATGCACTAATTTATTATCACAATAGTGAAAAAAATTTTTTTTTTTGTATATAGTAAATTTTTTTATTTATCTTTGCAAAAATATTTATGGTGTATTTATTCAAAATTTCTGTTGAATAAATCATAATAGGGAATCAGGTGTAAATCCTGAACAGTTCCCGCTGCTGTAAGCAAACTCACGAATTAATTCGTGGGCTAATTTTGAATTCTTATTGCCACTGTCTAAATTGTTTTGATGGGAAGGCGTTCAAAAAAAAGAGTAAGTCAGAAGACCTGCCATAAATAAATTATATATTTTATTCATAGCTTTCGGGTAAAAGAGCAATGTTTGATATATCTTTAAAAAAATATCAATTCCACTTTCTCCGTGTAGTTATGAACTTAATCTAAAAATTAAGTTTAATGCGTATTTCAGTATTATTATATCTTGTATTTTTTAATATATGCTCGTTTGCTCAACAGCTTAAAAATGATACTATTGAATTATCTGCTGTCCGCGTTAGTTCCTTAAAGATAAAAGATTTTTCAACAGGAACAAATTTACAACTTATTGATTCTTTAACATTACTGCAATATCATTCTTCATCATTAGCAGATATTTTAAAAGAACAAACATCTGTTTATATAAAATCTTATGGTCAGGGAAGCTTGGCAACAGTTTCTTTAAGAGGAACTTCAAGCAGTCATACAGGAATTTTCTGGAACGGATTTAATATTAATGCTCCTAATCTTGGTATGACAGATTTAGCATTAATACCTGTTTGTTTTTTTAATAATATTAAAATCCATTATGGCGGCGAGAGTTCTGTTTATGGCAATGGAATTATTGGCGGAAGCATACATTTGAATAACCAGCCGGAATTTGAAAAACATAATACTTTTAATACAGGTTTTTCAGCAGCAAGTTTTGATAATTATTCTTCATATTTTAAAACTGTGTTATCTGACAAAAAATGGTATTCTTCAACAAGTTTTGTGATAAATAAGTTTAGAAATGATTTTAGTTTTGTCAATACAGCAGAATATGGTAATCCTGTTCAGAAACAAAAAAATGCCGCTTTGTTTCAGTATGATATTATGCAGCAAACAGGGAGAAAAATTTCAAAAAATCAGATATTAAAAACAGATTTATGGTATCAGTTTAGCAACAGAGAAATACCTGCTACAATGACAATGTCAAAAAGTGATGCATATCAAATTGACAAATCTCTGCGTTCTTCTGTTGAATGGGAAAAAATTTATGATAAAGGGCTGCTGACAGCTAAAACATCTTATATAAACGAGCAATTACATTATGTTGATTATATCATAAATATTGATTCCAAAACAAATATCAATACATTTATTACTAAAATTGATGGTAAGAGATATATATGGAATAATTCAAAATTAAATTTAGGAGCAGATTTTACAGTTAATATAGCAGATATTCAATCTTATAATGGTTTAAAACAGCAAAATCAGGCAGGTGTTTTCCTTTCTTATATTTATAATTTTAAAAAAATTAACTGGGCTTCTAATTTTAGTGTTCGTAATGAATTTATTCAGGGATACAATGTCCCTGTTTCACCTTTTGCAGGAATACAAGGCAGAATATGGAAATTTATTTATGGTAAAGCCAATATTTCTAAAAATTTCAGAGTGCCCACTCTTAATGACAGATTTTGGCAACCAGGAGGAAACGAGTATTTAAAACCGGAGACGAGCTGGAATGAAGAAGCCGGTATTATTTTTAAAACAGACGAAAATAAAGAAAAATATTTTTCAAAGCTCTCTTTTACTTTATATAATTCCCTTATTAATGACTGGATTGTGTGGCAACCGGTAAATTCTGAATACTGGGCTCCTAAAAACATGAAAAAAGTATGGTCAAGAGGACTTGAAATATATGGAAACACACATTTTGATATTAAAAATTTTAAAATAAATATTCTCGGAAATTATTGCTATTCTTTATCTACAAACGAAAATAAAATATCAAATATTGATGCTGCCTATAAAAAACAATTAATATATATACCAATTCATAAAGCATCCGGCACATTAAGAATATTATACAAAAACTTTAAATTTTCTTATAATCAGTCATATACAGGCAAAAGATATGTTGAATCTGATAACACTAAATATTTACCATATTTTTCATTATGTAATTTAATGTTTTCGTATAAAATCAGATATAAAAAGCATTTTGGTGATATACAGTTTGATATAAACAATTTGTTTAATATAAAATATCAATCTATTCAGTGGAGACCTATGCCGGGTATATGGTATAGAATTTCATTAAATTTCAAATTATGGAATTAAATAATTCACAAAATAAATTAACTCAATTATGAAAAAATTAATATTTAAACAATTACTGGTATTAGCAACTTTTGTTTTTGTAAGTTGCAACCCAGATGACAATTCTTCTGACAACGATAATCCGCAAAGCGAAGACCCGTATAAGACAGGAGTTTTTATTTCTAACGAAGGTCCTTTTCAATCAGGCACAGGCACAATAACATTTTTTAACCAAGGGAATAAAAATGTTGAACAGGAGATTTTTCAAACTGTTAATGCCCGTCCTTTGGGAAATATTGTCCAGTCAATAGATATATATAATGACAAAGCATATATTGTTGTCAATAATGCTGCAAAAGTTGAAGTGGTAAAAGCAAGCACTTTTGAATCACAGGGAGTTATAACAGATTTAGATTATCCGAGATATTTTAAAGGCATAAATTCAGGCAAAGGATATGTGTCTGATTATGGTGGATATATAGCAGTGATAGACCTTTCAACAAATTCAATACAAAAAAAGATACAAACAGACCGTTCGCCTGAACAAATGATTATGATTGATAATAAAATATTTACAGTAAATATGGGTGGCTGGGGTGTTGATAGTACTATTACTGTTGTTGATGTTCAAAAAGACAGTGTTATTAATACAATATATGTAGATTACCGCCCAAATAGTTTGCAATTAGATGTTAATAATAAACTTTGGGTTTTGTGTGCAGGCAAAAGTTCATGGACTGAACCTGCAGATGAATCAGAAGGACATTTAATTTGTATTAACACTAATGATTATATAATTGAAAAAAATATTGCTTTCCCTTTATTAACAGACCATCCCCAATCATTAGTCATTAATCAAAGTAAAGATAAATTGTTTTATATTAATTCAGGCAAAGTATTTGATTTTGATATTTCTTCAAATAGTTTAAATACAAACGTTTTGCTCAACAGATATTTTTATAGTATTGGCTATGATAATATAACAGATTATTTATATTGTTCTGACCCTGTTGATTATGTTCAGGATGGCTGGATATATCGTTATGGTGCAAATAATGGTAATTTAATAGATTCATTAAAGGCAGGAATTATTCCCGGTGGATTTTGCTTTAAATAATATCTGCTTATATAGTAATGAGAAAATTGACTAAGGGATTCTAACAAAAGATTCCTCACTGCGTTCGGAATGACAGTTAATTGTTTTTAGGTGGGGAAAGAGAGGCGTTTCGCCTTAGGCGAAACGCCTCTCTTTCCCCATAATATATTAACCAAAATTGTCATTCCGAATGGAGCACATTCACTGGGTTCAGTGTAAACTCCGCGGAATGAGGAATCTCAAGCTAAATTAAAACAGGGTAGCTGGTAAAATACTATTTTATGTAGCACTTCAAAATAATATTTAGCATTTGCCTGACTGATACGAACGATGTTGTCCTAAAAATATGTGAATCTGGTCAGTATCTGATTTTTTTAAAAATTTTCCGCCTTTTATAGCAAAATATAATAAATTTGCCATAATATTATTTTTTAGGTCGTCCTTACAGAAAAAATTTTATCAGGTATTTCTGTCAGTCGCCCGATTGATATAAAAATTTATTTTGCATTTCAATATTATTCTTGTATTATCATCTGCATTATTACCTGATATTAAGATATTTACATTTTTTTTAAAATAAATAAATCGTCTTAAAGTAACAATTTTTTACTAAAATAGTATAACATTTTATATTATTCTTATATATAATTATAATTTTGTTACGAAAATTTATATTATTTTTGTATAAATTTAACTGGTGAAAAAACTTTTTCAATATATATATCTTACTGCATTTATCTGTTTATTGATACTTAATGTTGTTGTTGGACAAACCGCGTCTGACAATAAGTATGAGAACAAACTACAGAAAAAAGCAGAACAATTGTTCAACAAGGAAGATTTTGTTGATGCTTTACCCTTTTATTCACAATTGCTAAGTGTTTATCCCGAAAACCCTGTTTATAATTACAAATTCGGTGTTTGTAATCTGATGGCTGACAGACAGGATATCAAAAAATCTATAAAATATTTAGAATTTGCAAAAGACAAGCCAAAAGTTGATATTCAATTATATTATTATCTGGGACTTGCTTACCATCTGGATTATCAATTTAACAAAGCTATTGAACAATATAATGAATATATAAAAGAAGCAGATGAAAAAGCAATAAAAAAATTTGATGTTAATAGAAAAATAGAAATGTGTAACAATGGAAAAAATTTGTTAACTAATATCAATGATTTATATGTAATTGAGAAAAAACAGGTAAGCCGAGATAACTTCTATCACTCTTATAGATTAGATGAGTTTGGAGGGAAATTATTTACCAAACCTATAGATTTAAAATCAAAAATTGATAAAATAAAAGAAAAAACCAGTATTGTCTTTTTTTCTGATATAAATAAGTCAATATATTTTTCAAGTTATGGCATAGAAAAATATGGCAGTAAAGATATTTATGTGTCTTATAAACTTACAAATGACAGATGGGGAAAGCCGGAAAAACTTAGCGATATAATAAATACTCCTTATGACGAAAATTATCCTTATATATTACCTGATGGAAAAACATTATACTTCTCATCTAAAGGGCATAATAGTATGGGCGGATATGATATATTTAAATCTGTTTATGACCCTGTAAACGAACAATGGTCCAAACCTGTTAATATGGACTTTGCTATTAATACCCCTTATGATGATATTTTATTTGTTTCCGATACTGCACAAAAATATGCTTATTTCTCTTCTACAAGAAATTCAAAACAAGGAATGCTGATTGTTTATAATGTTAGAATAGATAAAAAACCTGAAACAAAAAAAACTATAGAATTTCCACCATTATATGCTGAAAATGAACAAGACACTAATTATATGAACACATTGGCATATATTAAAGAAAAAGAAAATCCTGATGTTAATGCAACTCATGGTATGTTTGAAGAACCTGTAATAACTGAAGATGCTTTATCAGAACAACCGGAATTTACAGATAATATCACTAACGAACAAATTGTTGATGTTACACTTAAACAAGCAAAAACAGCAGTAAAAGAAGCTAATAAAGTTAAAACACAAAAAGATGTAGCATATAATGTTGCAGAAAAAAGAAATAATCTGGCTAATCAAAAAAAAATACAAGCAGAACAGGCATTTGAAAAAGCGAATACAATAACAGACCCAAATGAAAAAACAATAGCTCTCTCAACTGCAAACCAACTAGAAACCGAATCCAAACAACTTGAAAGAGAAGCTGAAATAGCTGATAATATATTCAAACAATTGGAAGAAAAACATATAGAAAAACAAAAACAAGCACAAGAAGCTATTGACTATGCACATGAAGTTCAACAGTCGGCAAAAATAAGCGGTCCGGATTCCTCGCTTGCTTCTATAAGTGAACTATCTGATAATTTGGAAACAACAAAAACTACACCTGTAACAACAAAACCCGAAATTGATGATGAGAAAAGACAGGAATTTGTAACTAAAACAAAACAGGAATCAAAAAAATATAAAGAGGAATCAAAAAAAATAAAAAAACAAGCTGATAAATACAAATCAGAATCCGATTATTTTACAGCAGAAGCAGAAAGAACAAAAAACAAAAAACGCAAAAAAGAACTCCTTGCTACAGCAGAAAACTCTGACAATAAAGCTAAAGCAAAACAAGCAGAAGCAGATATTGCTCTCTCTAAAAGTAAACAACTAGAACATCAAGCTGACAATCCTGATGATTATATTGCTATGGCAAATAATGCCGAAGAACAAAATATTAGTAACAATGAAATATATGAACCTGAAACAGAAGAAATTGAAAAACCATTTGAAAGTGATAAAACAGAGGTAATAGTTAAATCAAAAGATAAAGAAAAACTTATCTCTGATGTGTATAAGCATGTAGAATCTATTAAAAAAGATGCAGATGATTTTAATCATTATGCTAAAACATCACTTCTTATATCAGAACAAAAAAATAAATTGTCTAAATCCAAATCCAAACAAGCAGAAGATGTTTTGTTGCAGGCAAATTTATTGACAAATAAAGAAGAAAAAACAAAACAGGTTGAAAAAGCAAAACAACTAACAAAACAATCAATTCAGCTATCAAGAGAAGCTGTTGCTGCATACAATGTTTCACAAAAACTTAAATCAAAAGCACAGGAAAAACAAATAGAAGCTAATCAGGTAAGAGAAAAGGCAAAGGAAATAGAATCTTTCCTAAATTCAAATTTAGTAGCTAAAGCAAACAAAGAAATAGATGACCTAAATAAAAAAATATTACAGAATAAAGAAAATGTTAATATAAACGAACTCGTATTGCATGAGACAACAAACTTAATTGACCAAAAACAAAAAGAAAATGTTCAACTTTTGAAAAAATCAGAAGAATTAGGAAAAGAATCAAAAAAACTTACTGCTAAGGCTAATACAATAAGACAAAAAGCAGACCAGATAAAAGGGAAAAATAAAAAACAACAACTTATAAAACAAGCCGAAGAATTTGAAACATACTCAGATGATAAACAAAAACAAGCTGACGAAAATAGCGAAAAAGCCAACCAACTACAAATTGAGATAGCTCCTCTGAAAATGCAAATTGAATACACAAATACAATATTAAGTCAGGTAGAAACTAAATCTAAAGATAAAAATATTGATATAACTCCTGTAAATGAAGATGAATTAGAAAATCAAATTGCAGATTATAAATCTGACAACATTTTTTCTGAAGATTATATAGAAAACGCTGAACAACAAACCTTTGCTAAAGTCCAGGAAAAATCTTCTTATGAACAGACAGAACAAAATATTGCTTTAAACCAAAACAAACCATCTGAAAATAAAGAAATATATATAGAACAATTAGATACAAATAAAACATTCCGAGATGCTGAAAATCTTAAGTCAGAAGCAGATAATTATTTAATAAAAGCAGAACAAATTAAAAAAGATGCTGCTAATATTAATGACCCCGAAGAAAAAACAAAAGCTATGAATCAAGCATATCACTTGGAACAACTTGCAAATGATAAACAATTAAAATCATTTGAAACCTATGGAATAGCAAATCAAAGTATTTATAATAATAATAAAAATAAAATTAAGGAAATAAGAGCAGTAGATGATAAAAACGACCAGCTATCTATTGCTAATATGCTTGAAGATGAATCTAATTATTATTTTGATAAAGCTGCGAAAAATCGTCAACTGGCTGAAAAAGAAATTTCTGTTACAACAAAAAAATCTTTGCTAAAAGATGCATACTCTGATGAACTGATAGCTTTGAAAAAACAAAAAAAAGCAAAACAAATATATCAGGAACAATATCCTGTATATAAAAACCAAATAATAGCAAATAAAAATGTTACAACTGAAAATTATCCTTCAGAATCAATTTCAAATAACAAACCAATAAAAGAAACTGTTAAGACATATAAAAAAAATAAATATGATGAAAATAAAGATAAAATAGGACAGTTTAAAACTACTGAAACAGACCTTGTTAAATTAGATACTATAAAGTTATTAGAAGAAGAGGCACAATATTATTTTGACCAGTCCTACAAATATCGTGTTCAAGCAAAACAAGAAACTGATAATACTTCAAAACAAGCACTATTACAGGAAGCAAACTCTTATGAACAAAAAGCTTTGGGAAAACAAAACAAAATAATAAAAATGTATCAGCCAAGTGTTGCTAAAAACATATCCGAAAATCAACCAATTGTAAATAATTTTTCGCCTGAAACAAACTTGGCTACATCAAACAAAAATGTTGAAGAACAAGAACCTTTAAAAACAATTACAGAACCAGGTTTTACTAAAATGCCTGCAAAAGTTGTAACAGGAATAATAATAAATAATATAGACATAAATAATAACGAAAATATAATAGCAGAAAAATATAACGAAATAAACCCAATACCAATAGACAAAAAAATACCAAGAGATTTGATTTTTAAAGTCCAAATAGGAGCTTTCAGATATCCTATTCCACAAGACATATTTGAAGGCATAAGCCCTATTATAGGAGAAACTACACCTTTCGGATTTATACGATATACAGCAGGTATGTTTGTTAATTATAATAACGCAGTATTAGCCCGTAATAAAATCAGAGAATTAGGATATAACGATGCTTTTGTTGTTGCTTTTTATAATCAGAAACGAATGCTTTTATATAAAGCTGTTGCTATGAGTAAAGGAGAAATAACAGAACAGGAATTTGCAGATAACATAACTGATAATTATGAAGAAAATCCTTTTGTTAATGATTTAACCCAACCTAATGCAACTGAAAACAACTATGAAACATCTGAAACAGTGATTAGAGCAACTAACAAAACTGATAATATTAAAGGATTGTTCTATAGCGTTCAGGTAGGCGTTTATACAAAACCTTTGTCTTCTGACCAATTGTTTAATATCAAACCATTATATACTGAAACAATGAGTAATGGATATTTACGTTATGTCTCCGGTATTTTTGATAATATTAAAGCCGCTGTTAATAAAAAAAATATTGTTATTGATAAAGGTGTTACCGATGCTTTTGTAGTTGCTTATTTGAATGGTAAAAAAATAGACCTGACCCAAGCCAAAAATATGCAAAGACAAGGAACCCAGCAAATGGCTGATATAAATCAATACAATATATCAGTTACACAAGAGACACAACCTTTAAATGAAGAAAATAATATTAAAATGCTAAAAGAGAATATTGCCTTTAAAGTGCAAATTGGTGCATACAAAGAAGAAGTGCCAATAGAAGTTGTTGATATGTTTTTGAAAATCTCTGACAAAGGAATTGAACATTACAAAGATGAACAGGGCTTAACTATTTATACAGCAGGAAACTTTAAAGATTATAACTCTGCCAATGAATTCAAAAATAAACTTATAGAATCAGGAGTAAAAGATGCTTTTATTATTGCGCTTCAAAATAATAAAAAAATCTCTGTAAAAGATGCTGTTGAAATGCTAAGGAAATAAAGGATAAATTTTAAGTTAAGGGGGCTTCTATTAATTCCTTTCTTTCAAGAAACAAAGATAATGAATAAGATGCGAGACACAAATATTTCTTAATAGCCGTAGCTATTAAGAAATATTTTGACGAAGTCAGGTTGTTTATTAGCTTTGTTCCCAAAGGGTTTTCAGAGTATTTCATATACTTCTTCAAATTTTTTTGCATTATCCCGATAGTGCATCTAAAATTTTCATCGTCTATGAAATACTCTGAAAATCTTGATGCGAAGTAATTAATAGAAGCCCCCTTAAATAAATTATTTTTTACACATTAAATCTAAAATATAATATATCTCCATCTTCAACAACATAGTCCTTGCCTTGTATAAAAATTTTCCCTGCTTCTTTGCAAGCTTGCTCTGAACCTAATCTCACATAATCTTCATATTTTATAACTTCTACTCTTATAAACCCCCGTTCAAAATCGCTATGAATAACCCCGGCTGCTTTAGGAGCAGTAGTTTCTTTTTTTATTGTCCATGCTTTTACCTCTTTTGGTCCTGCTGTAATAAACGTTACAAGATTAAGAATTTTATATGCAGATTTTATCAATTTAACAGCACCGGATTCTTTTAATCCGGCATCTTCCAAAAAAAGTTGTCTTTCTTCATAAGTTTCAAGCTCTGCTATATCAGATTCAAGAACAGCATCAATTATAAGAACTTCTGCATGTTCATCTTTAACGGATTTTTTTAAAGCATCAACATATTTATTACCTTTTACAACAGAATATTCGTCAACATTGCAAACATAAATAACAGGTTTTGCTGACAATAAATGAATATCATCTATATATTTTTTATTTTTGTCATCTATATCTACTGTTCGGGCAGGATGACCAAATTCAAGATGTTTTTTATATATAAAAAGTATCTCTAATATTTTTTTGGCATCCTTATCTCCTGTTTTTACAAGTTTTTCATATTTCTGTATATCTCTTTCAATAATATCTAAATCTTTAATCAAAAGTTCATAATCAACTATTTCTTTATCTTGCACAGGGTCAACAAAGCCATTTACATGAACTACGTTATCATCATCAAAGCATCTTATAACATGAATTATTGCATTGGTTTCTCTGATATTGCCCAGAAATTTATTACCCAAGCCTTCGCCTTTGCCTGAGCCCTTTACTAATCCTGCAATATCAACTATTTTGACTGTTGCAGGAACAATTTTAGCCGGATTAACCAATTTTGCAAGAACCGATAATCGCTCATCAGGAACATTTATAACTCCT
>Ga0208905_1000407_pt1 | contig 21944 bp, 16 predicted proteins | sample AntAceMetag02UKS_FD_184776 | JGI IMG/M metagenome (GOLD analysis project Ga0208905, IMG submission 184776) | Saline lake microbial communities from Ace Lake, Antarctica - Antarctic Ace Lake Metagenome 02UKS (SPAdes) (version 2) | ecosystem: Environmental > Aquatic > Non-marine Saline and... | reverse complement strand
TAGGCTCGAACAAACGGCGGGCCGGCGAAGGCGGAAACTGTGAAATAAGTATATTAGAACTTCCTATACTTTAGATCGTTTGTAATACAAAAAATCTGAAATAAGTATTCACAGTTTCGTGCGTGGAAGCTTCGTTTGTTCTTGATTTTTCTTTCTTTTGTATCAAGACAAAAGAAAAAAATAAAAATAAAAATACTAGATTTCTCTATTCTGTCGAAATGACTGTATCTGAATCAATTTTGCAAAACATAAATAGAACGGTCATTTCGACCAACGGGAGAAATCTAAAAGCAAGCTTATTTTTAAAGATTTTCTTTTTTGATTCGATTCTGAGCATCAGAGTCTGCTATATACAAAAACTAAATGATGTAACATGAGCGTAGGCTCGAACAAACGGCGGGCCGGCGAAGGCGGAAACTGTGAAATAAGTATATTAGAACTACCTATACTTTAGATCGTTTGTAATACAAAAAATCTGAAATAAGTATTCACAGTTTCGTGCGTGGAAGCATCGTTTGTTCTTGATTTTTTGTTACTTTTTTACCTGACCGGTGAAATGCGTAGCATATTTCACTAGGTTTAAGAAAAAAGTAAAAATAAAAATACTAGATTTCTCCATTCTGTCGAAATGACTGTATCTGAATCGATCTTGCAAAACATATATAGAACGGTCATTTCGTCCAACGGGAGAAATCTAAAAGCAAGTTTATCTTAATGGATTTTCAAATAATAAATTAAACAGTGATTTTTTTATCTTTTCCATATCTCAATATACATTATATTAGGATTATATAAATTTTTATAGTACTTTTGCGTTTCTTTTTAGGGAAAGAAATGAATTCTTAATATTTTTCAACAAATACAATATTAAAAATGAACCAACAAGCACAAAATCAAAAAAATGAAGGAACACAGAAAAATTCTGGTTCTAAAAACTTAATTTATTTTCTGGGAATATTTGGTATTATTATTATTGCTTTGGCAATATGGTTATTTATTTCCATGGGAGATATTGCTGAACTTAAAGAACTTAAAGCAGAAAAAGAACAACAAAGAGTTGAGCTTAAATCTGAGTTAGATACTTTACTCGTTCAACATAATAAAATTAAGGAAGTATATGGTCAATTATCTGACACTTTATACCTTCGGGATAGTATAATTCAGGAAGATGCAAAAGAAATTAAAAAGCTCCTCGATACAAAATGGAGGTATTATAAAATAAAGAAAAAGATTGCAAAATTACAGCTTATTGCTCAAGGTTATGTTCATCAAATGGATTCTCTTTATTCAGAAAACAAAACTCTTAAAAACGAAAATGTTAAAATCACCAAGAATTATAATTCTGAAGTGAAAAAAAATGTTGAGCTAACAAAAATTAAAGATGCTCTTAATGAAAAAGTAAATACTGCATCAATATTAAAAACTTATAATCTTAAAGCTGAAGCAATACAGCTGAGATGGGGCGGTCGAAAAACAAAAGTTGTTACCAAGGCAAAAAAAGTTGACAAAATAAAAATTAATTTCACTTTAAGTGAAAATACTATTATACCTGCTGGAACAAAAGAGATTTTCATTAGAATAGCCAAACCAGATAAACTTATTTTAACACCATCAAGAAGAGACAGTTATTCCTTTATGTATAAAGGCGAACAACTTCAATATTCAATAAAAAAAGAAATTGATTACCAAAATGAAGCTCAAAATCTACAGCTTTTCTGGACAAACAAAAGCACTGAAAAAATGATTGTGGGCACTTATCATGTTGAAATTTTTGTTGGCAATAATGTTATTGGACAAACAAAATTTACATTAAATTAAATAAAAACAATTTAAAAAAAAAGAGGGGCTTTTTGGCTCCTTTTTTTTTGTCTGTTTTTATTAATAATATTTCTAAAAACACTATAATAATGAAAAATCATTTATTCTCATAAAATTTTTCTTATTTTTATACTCGATAATTTAAATGCAAATTACTCATAAGAAAAAATATTGCTATTATGTATGAAAAAATGAACAATATTGTATTAGTCCCTACAGACTTCACTGCTGTTGGAGACAATGCTATCAACCAGGCAGCAGAAGCTGCAAAATATCTGAAATACAAAGTTGTGATATTACATGTTATTGACAAAATAACCAAGTCGCAGTTAAAAAAAGAAAATCTCACAGAAGATTCAATTCTCAAAAAGTTAAATCTTATTACTAAAGAGATCAGAGAAAATTACAAAATAGAAGCTGAGGGCATTGCCCGCAAAGGCAGTATTTTTACAACCATCAGTGATGTTGCCAAAGAAACAGGCGCAAATCTTCTTTATTTGGGAACACATGGTAAAGTTGGAATGCAACATATTACCGGAAGCTTTGCTCTTAAGGTTATTACAAGTTCTCCGGCTCCCGTAATTGTTGTACAAAAAAGAACATTTATAAATGGTTATAATCGTATTGTTCTGCCAATAACCAGTGGTGCCGGTCCCTGGGAAAAAACAAAATGGGCTGCCCATATTGCCAAACAGTTTAATTCGGAAATTCACATTTATCAAATGAGCGGTGCGGATATTGACAAAGCTACTAAGCAAATCACTGAATTTTTTGTCAAAAATGGTGTTAAATATACGATTAAAGTTTCGCCAAAAAACAGCAATTTTGAAAATCAGGTGATTGATTATGCCACATCAAATAATGCAGATCTAATTATGATTATGACAGATCCAGATCAAAGTCTTAAAAAATTTATTCTCGGATCGTGGGATAAACAATTAATTTTTAATGCATCTCAGATACCTGTGATGTGCGTTAACCCAAGAAATTTTGAATGGAGAAAAATAGTTTCTTATTAATCTCATATTTTTCAGTTGAGAAAATTCTTTGAGCCGGATATTTTCCGGCTTTTTTTATACCCATAAACCGAAAAGAAATTTATATGATTTTTATACCAACTGAACATCCAAATTCAATTCGTATTACTCCAAAAGTTTTTCCTTTTTTCTATCATACAATTTTTTTGTTCCATATCCCGCACCAAGAGCTAAAAGTATCAGCAAGCCTCCTCCTATTGGTGCTCCCCCTCCGGGTGCATTATCTCCGCTTTGGCCGTGTTGATTCGGTGGATCCGGTATCTGGGCATTAACATTGGTATTTATAAAAAACAATGCGATTACTAAAATAATAAATGTTGTTATAATAATTTTGTTTTTCATTTTGGATGATTTTTTAATTAAGAAATAATTTTTTTGAATAATTTATATTGCCGGTAATTCGAATAATATAATTACCTGTTTTCACTTTCATGGGAATAATAATATCAGATTTTCCATTTATTTTGCCTCTTATTATTTCCTGCCCCAAAATATCACAAACATAATAGTAAACAATTGTATTATCTGTGCTTTTGTTTTTGATATAAATATTCTTTCCATGAGCCCAAACTTGAATTTCACCGGGATTTTCTTTTTCATTAATCTTAGTGAAATTTTTGAAATGCAAAAGAAACCTTTTATTATCATCATCGATATCAGCATAAAAAGAATAGATACTATCTTGTCGAAAATCGTGTAAATCCCCTGTTAAAAAGTCCTCAAGAATAATTTGATTTAGCGTATCAAAATTATCAAGATTGTTTGCTTCAATAAAATATATTCCTGAAATTCCAATTTCAAAACCAAAATGTACTGTATTATTTTTTGATGATTGAGGAAGATAATTGATTGAAAGGTTTTCCTCATCAGAAATTATGGAATATAATTGCGGGGCATTTTCACTGCCAAATAATTTATGTGAATCAAATTCCAAATCATAAGCTAAACTTGCATTTTCCCTAAAACCGACAATACATTTATCAGAAAATGTATTTATATCTCCGGTGGCTATTAATTCCAGCTTTTCTGAAATGTCAAAACTATTTTTATAAAAATTAGTTGAATTATGAATTCTCGAATCTTTAGGAATTTTTATTGTATTTGTTGCATTTGCTGCCTGAACAAAAAATCCTTGAGTAGCCGGAATAAAACCATCTGCCTCAATACTTGTATAATTCCCTGCGCTTTCGTTCCATATTTTAGCAACCCCCGAGAAGTTTGTAATCGTCCAATTGGCATCATTCCAAATCAAAGCAGAAGGAAAAGGATTCCCCAGTAAATGCCATCCATTATCAACACCTCCAGTTATAGAAAGATCAGAAAATGTAATATCCGAGCTATTTAAATCTCCAATAAACTCTTTTGTAGATGTTGTTTCATAAGCAACAAGATACCCTTTACCATTATCAAAACTCGTGAAAACATTTCCCGGTTTCCAGTTTTCCCAGATAGTATTTGTTTCATCCCATCTGTAAAAGTCATCATTATTGCCGGGTTCAAAATCAGAGCCATTAATACTAAAATTGCTCACCGGAGAGGATAAAAGATGCCAGCCGTCATCAGAAGAAGAATATTCAGCAATATAACGTTCAACTTTTGCAGTCCCCGCTTTACTTATTGATCCATTATTTATGAAAGATGCCGTTGCAGTAACATCTGATTTAAGGATTAGGCTTTCTGAACCATTTAAAGTTGTAGTTCCGTTTATAGTCAATTGAATGCCTGGATCAAGTTGAAAAACTCCTGATGAAATTGTAAAATCTCCATTGATTGAAAAATTTTCCAAACTCTTTAAAGTGTCTCCGTTTCCGACATTACATTCCAAATTATTTAATGTTGTTTCGCAGTCAATTAGTGGAAGAGTTTTTCCAATGGTGTTTGAAATTTTAATTGTACCACCGCTAACCAACGTATTACCGGATTCCATAAAATAAAATTCTGTACCACTACCTTGATTTCCATTTTTAATTTCTAAAATTCCTCCCGACATTATAAAATCACAAGTACTTGGACAATAAAATATTTTTGAAGTATTTGATTGACCTCCAACAGTATTAACATTTATTGTACCTCCTGTAATTTCAGCATCTCCACCACCTACTTGATTCCAATATCCTGTAATATTTAATGTTCCTCCATTCATTGTAAATTGTGCACTTGAACCATTAATATCAATTCTATTTGTTTTTGTACTCCCAATTGTCATTATGCCATTATCTATTTGTAATGTGCCATTAACCTCAAGGCTTCCTGAAGAAGTAAATTGATTAACAACCGCCGAAGTATGATTCAAATAAAATCCGGAATTTGAATTAATATCTGAAGTACCTGAAAACGGAGTGATTGTAGATGCACTGGAAAGTTTAAAAATGCCACTTGTCAGAGTAAAATAATCGGCACCGGGAAAAGTAATCACGGAAGTGAAATCAATTGATTTACTTGCTGTAAGATTAATTTCTATTCCTTGAAAATCTGTTTGACTGGAGCCTGATAAACTTACATCAGCAGTAGCTTGAAAACTTACATTAATAATTTCATCATCTCCCGCATTAGCAGTAAAAGTACCATTATTTGTAAAATTTCCCGATAAATTCAAACTATGGAAATTAGTATTAACTCCATCAGCTTCAACATTTAAAATACCACCGGAATTAATTACAAGATCACCGAAAACAAATAGTGTGTCTGAACCACCATTTCCAAAAGTTAATGTCCCGATAATTGTAAGATTATTTGTAGTATCTTTTTCAGATGATTCAATGTTAACAACATCACTACTTAGAATTGAAACATTGTCGCCCGCAGATGGAACAACACTTCCATCCCAGGTACTTGTGTCACTCCAGTCACCACCTCCGCTTCCATTGCTGCTAATGTCTGCTGCATTTATTATATGAAAGCAAAAAATAAAAGCAATGAATAAAGCAGGCTTTTTAAATTTTAAGTAATTCATAATTTTTGATTTTTAAGGTTAATAAATTGTGTTTTGTACTAATTCTTAACAATTTTGCAAAGCAAAAGCTGTTTAGAAGTAGTAATGCGGTACAAAACAAAACTGGAAATTTTGCAATTCTATTCCGTACAAGTATATTGCCTTAATACCAAAAATCAAATTTTGTTCTTTTAGCTTTTAATACTTTTCCTGTTTTGTGCAATGCAGCACCAAAAAAAACGATTGAAAAATTGAATATCGAATATCGATTAACGAATAATGATTTAAGATGGGATTTGAAATCGGAGTTCGGTGTTCGGAGTTAAAACCTACACTAAATAAGAATACTCAATAAGCAACATTCAATAATCAATAAAAAAGTATTGAAAAATTGAATATCGATTAACGAATGATAATTTAAGATGGGATTTGAAATCGCAAATCGGAGTTTGGAGTTCGGAGTTCGAAATTCAAAAAAAGAATGAATATCGAATATCGATTAACGAATGATGAATGATGAATGATGATTTGTCAAGAGCAATAAAAAAATCTAAAATCGTTTATCGGAGTTCGGAGTTCGAAATTCAAAAAAAGAATGAATATCGAATATCGATTAACGAATGACGAATAATGATTTGTCAAAAGCACTAAAAAAAATCTAAAATCGTTAATCGTAGTTCGGAGTTCAAAAAAAGAATGAATATCGAATATCGATTAACGAATGATGAATAATGATTTGTCAAAAGCACTAAAAAAATTTAAAATCGTTAATCGGAGTTTGGAGTGTGAATGCCTAAATAACATTGACCGTTTTCACTTTCTTTTATTTACGTCCAAAATCAGCAGGTATTTCGCCCCATATTGCTGTTTCCCATTTCAGAATTTTATTTGGGTAATTATTGTTTTCGAGCCAGTATATTGCCCGGTCAACTTTATGAAATAATTCTTCGGTTTTAAGATTTCTTTGAAGAGTGGTTTTAATCTTTTTATCTTTTACCCATTTCATTGCAGTTTTCGAATCCGAATAAATTGGGATGCTGCTATTTATCTGCTTTAAATAAGCGATGCCATGAACAAGTGCTAGAAATTCTCCCAGGTTTACTGTTCCTAAAGGATATAATTTACTTCTGAATATCTGAACTCCTGTTTTTGTGTCAACACCACGATATTCCATTTTTCCCGGGTTTCCGCTGCATGCTGCATCAACCGAAAGTGTTTCTAAATTTGGCTTTCCCACAAATCTTTTTTTTGATTCACTCACAGATTTATTATTGAAGTCTTTGCCTAAAAAGTTCTTGTATTCTTTTTTATAAGCATCTTCTGCAGTTTGTTTGTCGGGAAAAGATTTATATTTTGCTCCGGTAAAAGCTTTCACAGAATTATTACATTCGCTCCAATTATCGAAAATACCCTTCACTCTTCCTTCCCACACTACATAATATTTTTTCTTTGCCATGAATTTTGCAATTCTGTTCCGTACAAGTATACAATAACAAAAGTATTACTTATTTTTGGACAAAATTTATTTCTTTTACCATGGGCAAAAAAATTATTTCATTTTTTTTAATAACATTGTTTTTCCTTTCTGCCTGCAATCAAAACAATATTTTGCTTAATGAATCAAGGCATTTTGAAAATAATTCCTGGAATAAATTTAATTCTCTGAATTTTACTTTTACTGTTTCTGATATCAATAATTATTATGATTTTTTTCTAGTTATTGAGCATACATCTCAACTAAAAATAAAAATATTACCTATCAGTTTTTATTTTTATACACCTTCCGGCGAAACAAGGACGTTATCTTATTACTTAAGACTAATAAATAATGAAGGAAATTATAAAGGTGAAAAGACCGGTGATTCGTGGAGATACACTATTCCGTTAAGAAAACATTTTCGATTTCAGGAAAAAGGAACTGCGAAAATTGAAATTGTTAACCAGCTTACAAAACTCGAAACGCCTGAGTTTATTAAAGTTGAATTAATTGTTAAAAAACAGTAGTTATTTTATACTAAAACCTCCAGATTTTTTTTTGAGAGTTAAGTTTTAGCAAAAACTTATTTTTTTTCTTCGACCGTTGATTTCTCATACTAAAAAAACGCATAAACTTTTCTTTATCTAGTAAGTCAATCATGTTGCTATTAACAAACATATTAGGTGCAAAAACTATATTTATTATTAAAACAGTTTACATGCCGATCCCCTAAGACCGAAAGTGATTTACTTTTATTATAGTTGAAAAGCAGAATATAAAAAAAGAAGAGAACTTCATTCTCTGACAAACTATAGAAACTTTAATTTGCAAGACGTGCGATGGCCCGAACAAACGCCGAGCATGCGTTGGTAGGAACTGTGAATGAAAACTGTCCACAAATTACGTAACATTTACAGAAATGTCAGAATCTGATTGGATTCTGCCTAAACTTCAAACAGAAATTTTCTTAAAAACTAAATTAGCAGTCTTTTCGACCGCAGGGAGAAATCTGAAACCACAACAAAAAACTACAAAACCTCTCTTTTAAGCAACCTCAAAACATTAATTTTATCTTTTTTAAGTTGTTTTTTTAGAGCATCAAGATTTTTAAATTTTTCTTCATCCCGAATACGATCAACAAAGAAAACTTTCAGGCTTTCATCATAAATTTCTTTATTAAAATCAAAAATATTAACCTCAATCGTCAAATCTCCATGGTCAATAGTTGGCCTGAAACCAATGTTTCCCATGCCTTTATAAGTCTTGTCTTTGTATTCAACCAAACAAGCATAAACGCCATTTGCAGTAATTAGTTTATACTCATCTTCTAAATCAATATTTGCTGTTGGATAACCTATTGTTCTCCCAATTCCTGCACCCCTAACTACATTTCCGCTTATCGAATAATTGTACCCAAGAAGTTCGTTTGCTTTTTTGATTTTTCCCTCATTAAGTGCTTTGCGGATTTTCGTTGAACTAACAAATATTTTGTTGACATCCTGTGCCTTAACTCGTTTCACTTCTATCGATAATTCTTTGCAAATATCATAAAGACTTGAATAATCTCCTAATCTATTTTTCCCAAACTGATGGTCGTAACCAACAATAAGTTTTTTTGTTTTTATTTTATCAACAATAATATTTTTGATAAAATCTTTAGAAGTTGTCTTTGCAAATTCTCTTGTAAAATTAATTGCAATTAAATGTTGTATTCCAAATCTTTCAAGAAGTTCAAGTTTTTTTTCCCGCGTATTTATAAACTTCAGGTCTCTGCTATCAGAGTGTAAAACCAAACGTGGATGAGGATAAAAAGTAATTAAAACTGTTTCACCATTTATCTTGTGAGCTTCTTCTACCATCCTTGCAATTATCCTCTGATGGCCAATATGTACACCATCAAAAGTCCCAACACTTACCACAGGTATTGGCACCTTGTTGCAATTATATTCTTCTATTCCGTTGTAAATTTTCACTTCTTCTTAATAATTTGCTTCAACAGTTTAATATTTTCTAAAAACAGTTACCAGATTTTTCGCAAAAGTAGTATATTTACAAATTATACCAATCGTTTTCTGATATTTCATCAATATAAATATATGAAATGCGATTTTAAATGCAGATATACAATCAGTTGCAACCGTTAAGCAAAATTGATATTTTTGAAATAAACATCAACTTCGTAAGCATCTTTGGTTTGTACTCTTTTTTTTCACATAACAACTCATACTATCATGATTTCTATCCAAAAACACAATCAATTTTCCCCAAAACAGCTTTTTTTAATTATCTTTTTTCTTTTTTCAGTTTCCCTGATGGCTCAGATAAATGATGATTTCTCGGATGGTAACTTTAATGCTGATCCTTCATGGACAGGCAATTCAGAAAATTTTATTATCAACACCGGTTTTCAACTACAATTGAATGCAGCAGCAGAAGGAGAATCATTTTTATCTACACCAAATACTGAATTTAATGAAACTGAATGGCGGTTTTGGATTAAACTTTCTTTCAGTCCGTCGGCAAATAATTTTGCACGTGTTTATTTGGTTTCTGATCAAAGTGACTTTAATTTGCCTTTGAACGGATATTATTTACAATTTGGTGAATCTGGTTCAGATGATGCAATTGAGTTGTTCAGACAAAGTGGTGAAGAGCATTTTTCAATATGTCGGGGTACTGAAGGGTTATTGTCCGGCTCATTCGAAATCTCTGTAAAAATTACCAGAGACGAAAATGCATTATGGCAAATTTTTGTTGATCCCACCGGAGGAAATAATTTTCAGCTTGAAGCCGAGGGCAACGATAATGAAATTAATACCACAAATTCTTTTGGAGTTTTCTGTAAATATACTTCCAGCAACAGTAGTAAAATGTATTTCGATAATTTTTATGTGGGTGATATTTTTGTTGACACAATCCCGCCGGAAGTTGTTTTTGTTAACACAATTTCACAAAATAAAATTAATATTAAATTTTCGGAAGGAGTAGATCGGTTATCTTCAGAAAACATAAATAATTACATCGCAAATAATAATATCGGTAAACCTGAAAATGCAACAAGAGACGAATCTGATCCTTCGCTTGTTCATCTCGATTTTTCAATTTCATTTCCAAATGGAGAAATAAATATCTTGAATATTTCCGACGTGAAGGACTTTTCCGAAAACACAATTTTGCCTGTAAATTTTGATTTTTCATATTACGTCGCCCAGCGAAACGACATCGTGATAAACGAAATTATGGCTGATCCAAGCCCACCGGTCAATATGCCGGAATATGAATATCTTGAATTGTACAATGCCTCTCCTCTGCCCGTTAATCTTAGCAATTGGATGCTTATTATCGGAACGAGTGAAAAAGTATTTACTGACGTTTCTATTGATGCAGGAAAGTATCTTATTCTTGGAAAAGAAATTGCTGCAACTTTGTTTTCCTTTTTTGGTGATTTTTATGGATTTCCGAGTTTCTCTCTTACAAATTCCGGACAGGAAATAATTTTACGTAATCAAAACGGCAACTTAATTTCTTATATTTCATATACAGACGACTGGTACAATAACCCGGAAAAAGAAGACGGTGGGTGGTCGCTTGAACAAATTGATCCTTATAATCCATGCGGCGAAAGCGAAAACTGGAAAGCGGCAAACAACGATTATGGTGGTACTCCGGGAAGCGAAAATTCTGTTTTTTCAATCGAGGATATTCCACCCCAAATTGAAAATATAATTTACATTGATACAAAAACTATTGAGCTTTTTTTCGACCAAAGCATGGACAGTCTTTCTATGCTGAATAATTTTGCTTATAATATCGACAACGGAATTGGTCAGGTGCAAAATATAATAATTAATTCACAGGATTTTAAAAGTGTGCTTTTGGAATTTTCAACAGAAATGAGCGGTGGGATTATTTACACTCTTAATATTGTTGAGGAAATTATAAATTGTTCGGGAATACCTCTGGAAACTTACAGTAATATTCGTCTCGGTATTCCTCAAACAACAGAAAATAATGATGTTGTGATAAACGAAATTTTGTTTAATCCGCTTGGCGATGGTGTTGATTATGTCGAGATTTACAACCGTTCAAATAAAATTATTGATCTCAAAAATCTTAAAATTTCTTCCGTAAAGAAGACACCTCCTAATCCTCCCGATACAATTACAACAAATATTTGCGAGAAAGGAAAATTACTTTTCCCCGAAGATTATCTTGTTCTTAGTAAAAACCCGGAAATTGTTAAGCAACAATTTTACACTTCTAATCCCACTGGTTTTATTAAGGTAGAATCTTTTCCTTCATTTAACAACGACAAAGGAGTTTCAATCATCAAAAATAAAAATAATTTGATTATTGATATTTTTGAATATGCTGAAGAAATGCAGTTTCCTTTACTTAATTTTTATGATGGTGTTGCCCTGGAAAGAATAAATTATAACCGACCCACAAATGATAAAACCAATTGGCATTCTGCATCACAACAAAGTGGCTTTGGAACTCCTGCTTTTGAATATGCTGAAGAAATGCAGTTTCCTTTACTTAATTTTTATGATGGTGTTGCCCTGGAAAGAATAAATTATAACCGACCCACAAATGATAAAACCAATTGGCATTCTGCATCACAACAAAGCAGTTTTGGAACTCCTGCTTTTGAAAACTCTCAGTTTACCAAAGAAGAAGATATTGAAGATCCTGTGAGTGTTTCTCCTGAAATTTTCTCGCCAAATGCCGATGGAGTTGATGATGTTTTAAATATTAATTACGAATTTGAAAACCCCGGCTACACAGCAAATATTACAATTTATAACTCTGCCGGAAAGCTAACAAAAACCCTTATCAGAAACGAACTTCTTGGAACAAAAGGAAGTTTTTCCTGGGATGGTATCAATCAAAATAATGAAAAAGCCAATATCGGAATTTATATTATTTACTTTGAAATTTTCGACTTGAATGGCAAGTTTCGGCGTTACAAAAAAACTTGTGTGGTGGGGAGATGATTTGGTAATTTCTTATAATTGTTTTATCATTTTGCCACAGATTCACTGATTATTGTTTTTGAAATGAATAAATTTTTATTAAAGCAAATCCTCCCGTACGGGAGGATTTTTTATAAGACAGAACTTTAAAATGACTAAATTTATTCTAAACACATTCTAAATAGTAATTTTTCTTACATTTCAATAGCTCCGTATTTTGCTGTTTATCTTTATATTACATGTTTTTTTAACTACATTCTAAAAAGGTTTAAATAAAAAAAACAGCTAATTTTATTTAAAAATATTCTAAATAGCAATTTCCCAATATTACTTGGGGCAAAAGGAGGTTTTTCTTGGGACGGCATCAATCAAAATAATGAAAAAGCCAATATTGGAATTTATATTATTTTCTTTGAAATTTTCGACCTGAATGGCAAGATTCAGCGTTACAAAAAGACTTGTGTGGTGGGGAGGTAATTTGGTAAATTATTTAAACTATTTTATCATGTTTGCTGTCTGCTCAATCAGGGTTGTATTTTATTATAAGTGACTTTAATAGTTCTAAAATTCTATCCGGATGTTTTCTGCCTGTTTGCTTGTGATTGATTGTATTATAGAATAGTGGTATAAATCTTTTGTCTCTATTATTGTAATTAAGAAGTTCCCAGATTTCTTTTGGATTACTATTAAGTGAATCCTCCAATCTTTCAAAGTCATTAATATTAATTAATGTTAATGGGTTAACTCTAACTTTTTTTATTTTAAAATCCGAAATAAGTTCATTAAATCGTGAGTTGAATATGTCAGGCATTAGAGGGGTTTGCAATGCTTTATCATTAACAACTATACATGGATATACTTCATAAAAATGTCCTTTAGGAAATTTAAGATCAACTTTTTGAATATGTTCATCCATTGTTATCAATGAAGCTATAATTTGATTTACTCCAAAATTATTAAAGAATTTGTTTCTATCATTTTTGTACAGTTGTTCGACACTGCCACCAAATTTTTCAGTGTCGTATATACTTCCTGATTTTACCTGTCCTAATAAAATTTTATTTCCGTATCGGAAATAGATATCTGCAATTTCAACATCGCCTTTGGAGGTATTTACTTTAAGTTGGTTAAACATTAATAGGGTTGAATGCTTATAGTTTTCAAAACATTTAGTCAGTATCCCTGCAAGATATTTTTCAAAAAAATACCCAAACACTCCTCTGTATTGATTGATATTATATTTGGTTTTTCCATTTTCGTCTTTGATGTTCTTAATCCAATCAAACCAAAAATCATTTAAAAATTGTGAATATGCTTTTTCAATTAGAAAAGAATTATCAACAAGCAAGTATTTTAACTTTCCAACATTTATAAAAGGAGATTTTCGAATGCTAATGAGTTTATATGTTTCTTTGTTTGGTATTCGCTTACTTAACCTTTCAAATATATCTTGATGTCCATTTTTAACACGGTAAAAGAAATTTAATTCGGGTTGTTGGCTGTTATTTGCTATATACATACTCATTAAATGAAAAATGAATTGTTGTGGCTTAATACCATAAGTTTCTTGAAAGTATAATTTTATTTCGGTAGAAAAATCTGGGTTATTTAAAAAATAGTCAATAAGCCAATAACCACGGTAAGGTGTAAAAATTTGATCTGTTTCAATAGATAGCTCATTCAATGGAAGTAATTTTGGATTTAGAGATTCAAAATTTATGTCATTGTTGTCTTTTTCATTTTTGATTTGAGTAATCACATAGTTAACTGCTAAAAAATATTTTACGATTGCTTCCCATACTTCAATTCTTGCCATTACAAAATTCTTAATGTTTTTCATTTCGGTAGAATTGACTATTTCTTCAATTGCAAACAAACAAGCTTGCCTATTAAAAATATTTGGGTAGTCATCTTTGCTTTTGGTATATTTTTCAGCAACTTGTGAATATATTTTAAATAGTTTCTCTGTTTGAGTGAAATACCTTAACTCTCTTACTTGGGTTTCAAAGCTGCTATCAATGTTAACTTTGTTTTTAGGTTTCAGACGATAGTTTAGAGCAGCAATTTCATAAAGGATGTTTTCTTTGGAAATGTGTTTTATTAAAGAAATTCTGTCCTCTGGTGGTTTAACTCCAAAGAATATTTTGTAGTCAATAATCAATTGTGCTTTTGGAGTTGTCATCGTCATTCAATAATATCAAGTTAAGATTAGATGTATCGTAGAGTTATCATAAACAATTGTACTATAGGTAGTTTTAGTTTTGTTATAGAGCCCACAATAAAGTAATTTGCAATTAATTATCTGAAATTTTTCAACTTCACATTATGTCATAAATTTATGTAAAAAAAATATAATAAGCAAGATAATTTAAGATTTAGGAATTTAGATTTAGAAGCAAGTTTGTTATATAAAATTCTACATTTTTTTTACTAAACATGAGACAATTGTGAAAATTCTTTTCATAACAACTCGGTTTTAGTTATTATTTAAATCTATAGACTTAATAAACTCACGTCCTATACTGTATGGAATTAATTCTTTGTGCTGTAACCTTCCAATAATCATTGCCGGATGTGTATTAAATTTTTCAGCAAAATCTATAATATCACTTTTATTAAGTGGAGTTGCTGCAAGTACTTCTTTTTCCTGTTCATTGCTAAAAGTCCATTCTTCAGCAAAAATATGAGCTTGTTGTTCTTTTTCCGGGTCAGCTTCAGAAAAGTCTATGCCTTCCAACGAAATGTATTTTTTACCATGTAGCAGAATATGTCCGGCTTCGTGAAAGAATGTAAACCAAAACCTGTCATTTTGCTTGTATCTTGCAGTTAGTTGTATAATTGGGGCATCCTTTATCCAACGTGTAGAACCGCTAATTGGTACTTTAGGTAATTTGGGAGTATAAAAAACTTTAACTCCTACTTGTAAACAAAGTTTTTGCAATTGCGGAAAAAAGTCCTCTGGATGTTTTGCCATTATATCTTTAATTGCATACAAAGTTTTTTTAAACTCCTTTTTGTTATATTCCGGAGATTTTATTTGTTCCGATTGTAACTCACCCTGACGTAACCAGGCTGAAATAGCATAAGGCTCATGTGTATGTTTTAAAGATGCATAAGCAGCTATTTTTAATTCACTTTCCATATAAAGCTTATTCCAGGCATCATTAGTTGAAACAGCAAAATATTCAAAAAGATTAATTGTTTTTTCTTCAATTTTTCTTGTTGTTGGTACCCAATTGTTTTTTGCCATTTCAGCATAAGGAAAACTTCTCGTCCATTTTTCGGCTCGTTCAACATCATGTTTTCTTTTTAAACGAGCCTTATATTCATTAAACCTAGTTTGTTTGTTAAGCCAAAAATGAGCTGGTATTTTTGTGATATTTTCAAACAATACTGCCATTTCAGAAGTAATAGAGCTTTCACTTTTTAATACGGCAACAATGGTTTTTTCAGGCTTTCCTGTACGCACAGCAAATTCCTTTTGGCTCATTCTCATTTCTTCCAATTTCTCTTTCAATGTTTCACTTGGATGCAATACTTCTGTCGGAAAATATTCATTTAAAGTCGCCATTATTAACCCTCCTTATGATAATTTATTATTTCAATAATTTCTACACTTTTGATTTCAACTAATATTTGCTTACCATTTTCATCTTTAGGTATTGGTACTTCAGCAGATTCAAACACTAATCGATATGGGTGATCAAGATCGCAAGCCCATTTGTCTTTTCGATTTCCAGAAAGCTGATGGAATCGCCCAGTTAAATGTTCAAAATCTGCAAAGCTTTCGGTAGCTGCTATGTCATCAAGTCTTATTTGATAAATTTTAGCTCGTTTTGCACCCATTTTTTTTATAGCCAATTTATTATCGTTGGCATATTTTCTAAGCTTTCTATCTGCAAAAGTAATAATCATTTTGGAAATATTATAATTTTAATTAACAGAATGTGTTAATTAAAACAAATCTAAATTAGTTTGCAATTAATTATCAAAAAAAAATTCAGTTTCACATTATGTCACAAATCTAAGTAAAAAAGATATAATTGACAAGATAATCTTAGATTCATGATTTAAGAATTTAGATTTAAAATCTGTGAATCTGTGGCTTTTTTAAAAGATTCAAATCTCTATCCTAAAAAATATTTCCAAAAAAACTTGACAACCCTATACTAATAAACTATATTTGTACGATATTTGTTGTTTCTTATATTTTCCGTATAGTTTAACAAATTATGTAAACAAAGAAAAAGAAAAGAAATTAAATGAAAGAAATTAAAAATAAAAAGTTTTTGCAGATTGTAAACACAGGTAAAACGCTATTCTGGAAGTTTGGAATAAACAGGGTTACAATTGAAGAAATCTGTAAAGATGCTAAAGTCAGTAAAATGACTTTTTACAAGTTTTTTAAAAATAAAACAGAGTTGGTTAAATATCTTCTTGAAAAATTAACAAACGATACCTGGGAGCAATACTATGCAATAATGGATAAGGAAATATCTTATCCTGAAAAAGTGAAACAGACTATTGAATTAAAAATGAATAATACCAGTAATTTGAGTAGTGAGATTTATAAAGATTTTTATAAAAATGCTGACCCGGAATTAAGAAGATTTTTCAATGAACTATCAACTGAATCACTCAAGAAAATAAGAAAAGATTATATAAAAGCACAAAAAGAAGGAAATATCCGAAAAGATATAAATCCTGATTTTATTCTTTATACGCTAAATTTTATGTTAGATAAAATGGCAAAAGATGAAAATTTAATTTCCATGTACACAACACCAGGAGATCTTATTTATGAATTAATTAATTTTTTCTTTTACGGCATAATGCCACGAAATGATGAAAATAAATAAAAAGTTTTATATTATTTTTTTAATGTTTTTGACAATTGTAATTTCTGTCAAAGGACAATCAGATTTTATGAAAAACATAAAGATTAAAGGACAATTATCTGCTTGGCTATCACCTGACCCTGCAAACTCTTTTCAAACATTTACAGTCATCAGGTATATCCCCGAATTATCAGCAAAAAAAGAACTTTCAAAAAAAGTTTCAATTGATGCTGAGATATCTTTAAATACCTTTGGAAGTGCTTTTATTCATTCTTTTGATAATACAGATTTTGATGGAAACATTAAACCTTACAGAATGTGGATTCGTCTTTCAACAAAACAATTCGAGCTTCGTGCAGGATTGCAAAAGATTAATTTTGGCTCAGCTACTTTACTGCGTCCATTAATGTGGTTCGACAAAATTGATCCCCGAGATCCTCTCCAATTAACTGATGGCGTTTATGCTCTTCTGGCAAGGTACTATTTCCAAAATAATACTAATGTTTGGTTGTGGGCTCTTTATGAAAATAGTGGTACAAAAGGTTGGGAAATGATTCCATCTTTTAATGACAAAGTTGAATATGGTGGAAGATTTCAAACTCCTGTTTTAACCGGTGAACTTGCATTAACTTACCATCACCGAAAGGCAGATCTTTCAAAAATTAATGTGCAAGAACCATTATCATCAACTGATGTTCTTAATGAAAATAGAATCGCACTTGATGGAAAATGGGATATTGGAATTGGTTTGTGGTTTGAATTATCGCTCACACATCAGGATTTTGATATTTCTCATTTGTATTACCGAAAAGCAATAAATCTGGGTGCTGATTATACTTTTGCCTTGGGAAACGGATTGAATGTGATGACAGAATTTTTTACTTACGGTGTGTCAGAAGAAGTGTTTTCAAGCTCTGAGAATATATTCTTTTCAACACTATCATTAAATTATCCTCTCGGAATTGTTGATAATATTTCGACGATGGTTTATTACGATTGGACAAATAAAGACTGGTACAGATTTATTAACTGGCAACGAACTTATGATAACTGGAGTTTTTACCTGATGGGGTTTTGGAATCCGGATAAATTTCAAATTTATAATAATCAACAGGATTATAGTTTTTTTACTGGAACAGGAGTTCAGTTTATGGTAGTTTTTAATCATTAGAAAGAAGTACTTAAAGTGCATTAAAATTATATCTTAAATCGGTGTTCGGAGTTCGATATTCCAAAAGAAAAAGAATAATGAATAATGATTAACGAATGATGATTTTAGAAGGGGAAAATAAATAACGAATAAAGATTAATGAATAATGAATAATGATTTTAGAAAAGGATTTGAAATCAAAAATCGTTACCCCGAAAGCTTTCGGGGGTGTTCGGGGTTCGGAATTCAAAATAAAAGAATACTGAATAACGATTAACGAATGATGATTTTAGATGGAAAAAATGAATAATGAATATCGATTAACGAATGATGAATAATGATTTAAATCAAAATAAAAATGGAAAACTCAGAAATTATTTCTATTAAAGGCTTGGTCAAACGCTTTCCTATTGGTAAAGGATATTTTACAGCTTTGAATGGTATTGACCTCACTTTTGATAAAGGTCAGTTTGCGGGTGTTGTAGGACCAAGTGGTTCGGGGAAAACAACACTTTTAAATATTATTGGCTCTTTAGATTCGCCATCAGAAGGTATAGCCAATGTTCTCGGACAGGATGTTAACAAACTTTCAACAAAAAAGGCTGCGATATTACGAAGGAAACACATGGGCTTTATTTTTCAAACTTATAATTTGCTTCCCGTATATACAGTTTTTGAGAATATTGAATTTCCTTTGCTTTTACTAAAAATGAGTAATTCGGAACGCAAAAAAGCTGTGATGGATGCTCTGGATTGGGTTGGAATATCAGACAAAGTTAAATCAAGGCCCGCTCAACTTTCAGGAGGTGAATGTCAAAGAGTGGCTATTGCACGAGCCATGGTTAAAAAACCTAAATTGGTTTTAGCCGATGAACCTACTGCAAACCTTGACTCAGAAAATTCTTATAATATTTTGCAGACAATGGTTAATCTCAATAAAGAATTGCAGACAACTTTCATCTTTGCCACTCACGACGATAAAGTAATTAAATATTTGAAGAGAAAAATTCTTCTCGAAGATGGCAAAGTTAAATCAGACAATATTATAACTAATTAAGGAGGGTACATGATGTTATCATTAAAATTAGCATATAGAAATTTGGTTGGTGCAGGTCTGCGAACCTGGCTCAACGTATTTGTATTGTCTTTTACTTATATCCTTATAATCTGGCATTATGGTATTATTGATGGCTGGAATCTGCAGGCAAAACAAGATATGAAAGAATGGGAGACCGGAAATGGACAATACTGGCAACAAAATTATGATCCCTATGATTTCTTTTCTTTTGAAGAAAGTCATGCCCAAATTCCTCAATCTTTTAATACGGCAATTTGTGATGGAACTATAACCCCTGTTTTAATTTTTCAAGCAACTATTTATCCTGAGGGAAGAATTCAAAATATCCTTTTAAAAGGTATTGATCCAAATCAAAAAATTATTAGTTTACCAACAGATGAAATGAATGTTGTTTCTGAGGAGATACCTGTAATGATAGGACGTAGAATGGCAAAAAACTGTAAACTAAAAGAAGGTGATATTACAACAATGAGATGGAGAGACGTAAATGGAACTTTTGATGCCAAAGAAGTGAAAATTGTAAAGGTGTTTAATTGCAATGTTCCAAATGTGGATGCCGGGCAAATGTGGATTCCAATTAAAATACTTCAGGAAATGATGCAAGCAAAAGATGAAGCAAGTTTGTTCATCGTTGGAGAAAACCATGAAATTAATGATTCTGTTTTGGGTTGGGAATTTAAAAGTTACGACTATTTAATGACTGAAGTGGATGAAATGATTAAAATGAAAAAAATTGGTGGGTCGGTGTTTTATTTTATTCTTATTCTTTTAGCAATGTTAGCAATATTCGATACACAGGTACTCTCTATATTTAGAAGGCAAAAAGAAATCGGGACATATATTGCAATGGGTATGACTCGCCGACAAGTAGTTGGGCTTTTTACTGTTGAAGGAGCCATGCATGCAATACTTGCAATTATTGTCGGTGCAATTTATGGAATTCCATTTTTATTATGGCAAATGAAAATTGGATTTACTATGCCTGCCGGTACTGATGATATGGGAATTGCGATAGCAGAAAAAATCTTTCCTGTTTATGGAATGGGTTTAATTATATTTACTGTGCTTTTGGTAATAATTATAACAACAATTGTTAGTTATATGCCGGCACGCAAGATTTCGAAAATGAAACCAACTGATGCAATAAAAGGAAAAATACAATGATACGATTTTTATTTAAAGGATTAATAAGAGATCGAAACCGCAGTTTGTTGCCTGTTTTGGTCGTAACAGCAGGTGTAGCACTTACTGTTTTCGCCTATTGTTATATAAATGGTATTTTGGGAGATAGTCTTGAATTTTCTGCAAAATATACCTCTGGTCATGTGAAAATTATGACCAACGCTTATGCTGAAAACAAAAACCAAAACCCTAACGATCTTGCTCTTATTGAAGTTAACAAATTATTTCAAAAGCTAAAAGTAGAATTTCCAGACATGGAATTTGTTCCTCGTATTAGTTTTGGGGGATTGTTAGATTCTCCTGATGAATACGGAGAAACCAAAAAACAGGGCATTGTAGCAGGAATGGCTGCTGACATACTCTCAAAAGACTCAAAAGAAACTGACAGGCTGAACATAAGAAAATCCCTTAAAAAGGGACGGCTTCCCAAAAAATCAAATGAAGTTTTGCTAAGCGATGAGTTTGCAAGCAGCCTCGAAGTTGAACCCGGAAATCAGGTTACTCTTATTAGCTCGTCGATGTATGGAGGAATGTCTATTCAAAATTTTATTGTTGTAGGAACAATAGAATTTGGTGTTCAGTTTATGGACAGAAGTGGGATGATTGTAGATATAACAGGAATTCAAGATGCTTTGGACATGAATGATGCCTGTGGTGAAATTTTAGGGTTTTTAGGTTCTACAAATTATGATGATGAGCTTGCACTAAATGTTGAAACCACTTTTAATGAGAAATATTCTAATGCTGATGAATTTTCGCCGGTAATGAATCGCCTAAAAAATGATTCAATAATGGCTGGTTATTTTGATTTTATCGATTCGTTTGTAGGAATAATTATTTTCGTTTTTATTTTGGCAATGTCTATTGTTTTGTGGAACACCGGATTGATTGGTGGCTTGCGTCGTTATGGCGAAATTGGTGTTCGGCTTGCGATTGGTGAGCAAAAAGGTCATATTTACAGATCAATGATTTTCGAAGCAATTTATATAGGACTTATTGGTTCTGTTTTGGGTACAATTGTAGGACTTGTTTTTTCTTACTGGGTTCAGGAGGTTGGAATTGATGTTGGGAGTATTATGAAAAATTCGAAAATGATGATGCCAAGTGTTTTTAGAGCAAATATAACAACTCCTGCATATTATATTGGTTTTATTCCTGGTCTGTTTTCAATTGTTTTGGGAACCATGTTATCTGGAATTGGGATTTATAAACGTAAAACAGCTCAGTTGTTTAAAGAGCTTGAAACGTAAATATATTTTAAATTTAGATTTTAGATTTGAAAAATAAATTCTGCAAAGCATATTCCCCTCCTATTTTTAGGAGGGGTTTGGGGCATAGCCGTCAACTTAAGGGCTATAAATATTAATTATTAACTTATTAATGTTGAAAATTAATTACAAAATAAGATAAACTAAATGATGACTTCAATAAGATTGCAAAGCAACCAAACTTTAGC
>Ga0208905_1000405_pt1 | contig 21989 bp, 15 predicted proteins | sample AntAceMetag02UKS_FD_184776 | JGI IMG/M metagenome (GOLD analysis project Ga0208905, IMG submission 184776) | Saline lake microbial communities from Ace Lake, Antarctica - Antarctic Ace Lake Metagenome 02UKS (SPAdes) (version 2) | ecosystem: Environmental > Aquatic > Non-marine Saline and... | reverse complement strand
GGAGGTTTTGGAGTCAACAGGAAAATCGATCATAACAATGCAGGGGGAGCATGCCTTCAAAGACAGAGTATATGATTACAAGGTAGTCGGTTTAAAAAGAGAAAGAGGAGATCTCTACGAGAAGATCGACAAAAGGGTCGACAAAATGATGGCCGAGGGGCTTGTGGACGAGGTGGAAAAACTGATTCGGATGGGTTACGGCGAATCGCTAAAACCTATGCAGTCGATGTGTTACAGGCATATTGTCGATTACATAAAGAGGCGCTGCGACAAGGATGAAGCTATACGATTGGTCAAACGCGATACGAGACACTATGCAAGGAGGCAGCTCACGTGGTTTAAGAAGGATAAGGATGTCATCTGGCTTGATCCGGAAGATAGTTCTGCCGTGAGTATCGAGGTGGAGAATTTCTTCGAAGCACATGCTATTTAGTATTTCAAGCAGGGAAAATGATGGAATGGTTGGAGGCTATCTGTTTGAAAATTACTTGACTTCGGGGGGTTTAGGAGCTATTTATCCACCTTCCAATGATTTAGCTACAAGGGCCGTATTTGCGGTGATGATAGAAGGCAAACTGAAAAAGAATGCGAGCGGCAGGAATGAATCGGTAAAGCATGAAGAGGAAGCATCACCCTATTAGGCTATGAAGATCAATCATTCCTCTTTCAGTGCGGAAACGATGGTAACGGATCAGGGAATTATGCATGCGAGAAATCTCACAACGGGTGAGTTCTCCCCCTTTGTACCCCTATCCGGCTTTGCGGCCCTTTTGATTGTGAGAAAGTTGAAAGAAAACTTGATGTATTATTGATGGAATTGAGGGCGTAAGGTTTTTGACTTGCGCCTTTCGTGTATAAATAAATATTGGCAGGTAGTAGTATGGATAAAGAAGCTTTGAGCAAAACCTATTCGCCCCATGTGGTTGAGGAAAAGTGGTACAAGTACTGGATGGAAGGGGGTCTTTTTGAAGCGGAAGACAAAAGCGAAAAAAAGCCTTTTTCGATCGTAATTCCACCACCTAATGTTACAGGCATGCTGCACATGGGACATGCCCTGAACAACACACTTCAGGACATCATTATCAGATATAAGAGAATGCAGGGATTCAATTCCCTGTGGATGCCCGGTACTGACCATGCCGGGATAGCAACACAGAATGTTGTCGAGCAGGCACTTGCAAAAGAGGGAATCAGCAGACATGACATAGGAAGAGAAAAATTCATTGAAGATGTCTGGAAATGGAGAGAAAAATACGGTGGCATAATTCTAAATCAGCTTCAGAAACTGGGATGCTCCTGTGACTGGAAAAGGGAGCGATTTACCATGGACGAAGGTCTTTCACGTGCAGTGAGGGAAGTATTCGTTAAACTCTACAACGATGGTCTCATTTATCAGGGAGATTATATTGTCAACTGGTGTCCGAGGTGTCATACCGCAATATCCGACCTTGAAGTCGAATATGAGGAAGAAAAAGGAGGGCTCTGGTACATCAACTATCCCTATGCGGAAGGGGAGGGTGGAATAGTTGTCGCAACGACACGTCCCGAGACCATGCTGGGAGATACCGCCGTTGCGGTCAACCCGAACGACGAAAGATATGAGGATGTGATCGGAAAGAAGGTAATCCTTCCTCTGATGAACAGGGAGATCGAAATAATTGCCGACGATTATGTGTCAAAGGAATTCGGCACCGGTGCCGTCAAGATAACCCCCGCCTCTGATCCCAACGATTTCGCGATTGCAGAACGACACGACCTCGAAATCATTGTTGTTATAGATGGAAATGGCATCATAAATGAAAACGGAGGCGTTTACCAGGGACAGGATCGTGACACCTGTAGGGGAAACGTGGTCGAGGACCTTAAGAAGGGGGGGTATCTTCTTCGAGAGGAACCCTACCTGCACAATGTTGGACGATGCTACCGGTGCAAGACAATTGTCGAACCGGCCGTGTCGAAGCAGTGGTTTGTAAAGGTAAAGCCACTTGCAAAAGAAGCCTCTGCGGCCGTGTTAAAGGGAGATACCAGAATCATTCCCTCCATGTGGGAAGGTACATACTTCGAGTGGATGGAAAACATTCGTGACTGGTGTATCTCAAGGCAGATATGGTGGGGGCATAGAATCCCTGTCTGGTATTGTGAGGAATGCGGTAAGATAATAGCGGCCGTAGAAGAACCCCATAAATGTCCGGATTGTGGCGGAGAGTCTCTCAAGCAGGATGAAGATGTACTTGATACCTGGTTCAGCTCAGCACTCTGGCCCTTTTCGACTCTCGGTTGGCCGGACAAGACCGAGGCCCTGGAGACATTTTATCCCACGTCTCTCCTTGTTACAGGATTCGATATCATATTCTTCTGGGTGGCCAGGATGATGATGATGGGGCTTTACATCATGAAAAAGGTTCCCTTCAATGACGTCTATCTTCACGCCCTTGTGCGAGATGAAGAGGGTGATAAGATGAGCAAGTCCAAGGGGAATAGTATCGATCCCCTAAAGATGATTGACCGGTACGGGGCGGATGCGTTTCGTTTTACCCTTGCTGCATTTACGGCCCAGGGAAGAGACGTGAAGATGTCGGAGGCACGTATCGAGGGCTATCAGCACTTCGTAAATAAGATATGGAATACGGCGAGATTTGCCTTCATGAACCTGGAAGATTATAGGGGGAATGGGGGAGAAGTCAAAGATAGTGAGTATTCCCTGGCAGACAGATGGATCAAAGACGCTCTCAACCGAACCATAGGGGAGGTTTCGCGTTCCCTTGATGAATACAGGTTTAATGATGCCTCGGGAGCGGTATATCAATTTGTCTGGCATGAACTCTGCGACTGGTATCTGGAAATGATAAAACCGGTTCTTTATAGCGATAATTCACCCGAGAGGAGACTCGCTGCCCAGGAGACACTTTTTGACGTATTTGAGAAGACGATAAAACTTCTTCACCCCTTTATTCCTTTCGTAACGGAAGAGATATGGCAGAAAATGACGGAGGAGAAAGGGTCTTCCGTCATGGTGAGTGAATTCCCCGCGGAAAGTGAAATATATGAAGATGGAGAGGCCTTTCATCGAGTGAACGTTCTAAAGGAGATAATAGGGAATATACGAAATATACGGGGTGTAATGAACATACCGCCCCCAAAGAAGCTCAGTGTTCTTCTCTCAGTTCCCGACAGGGAGTTACGCTCAATTCTGGATGAAGGAAGGGAGTATATCCTTAATCTTGCAAATCTCGAGAAACTCTCGGTGGAAGGAGCGGTTGAGGAGCCAAAAGGAGTTGCCACGGGCATTGTAGGTTCCATAAAGATATACGTATTTCTTGAAGGAATGGTCGATATTGCTGCCGAGAAGGCCAGACTGGAAAAGCAGATGCGAAAACTTTCAAAGGATCTTGTTATTGTCTCCAAGAAATTGAATAACCGTGATTTTATGGAGAAGGCCTCTGAAGTGATAATTCGGAAGGAAGAGGCAAAATTCGAGGAATTGAAAGAGAAAAACAGGAATTTAGAAGAGGCCTTGAAAAAACTGCAAGAGATTGAGGAATAGGCAGAATGTTTCGGGATGTCGGACTGGACAAACTGATAGCAAAAGCCCTTGAAGAAGACGTGGGGCACGGAGATGTTACGACGTCGGCCATTTTCACCGGCGATGAAGGTGGCATTGCGCGTGCAGTGGCAAAAGAAGATATGGTGGTTGCGGGAATCGATGTCTTCAAGAAGGTGTTTCTCTCTCTGGATCCCGACATAGAATTCCACACGGACTGTAAAGATGGGGCAGCGGCGAAAAAGGGAACAATTCTCGCTGAGATATCGGGAGCCATTAAAAATATACTTATTGCCGAAAGGGTAGCCTTAAACTTTTTCCAAAGGTTATGCGGTATTGCAACGCTGACACAGAAATACGTTGAAGCCGTGAAGGGCACAAGGGCGAAGATTATCGATACGAGAAAAACAACCCCCTGTCTTCGAGACTTGGAGAAATATGCCGTAAGGGTGGGCGGAGGATTTAACCACCGATTCGGGCTTGATGGGGGAGTCTTGATAAAGGATAATCACATCAGCGCCGCAGGCGGCATAACGAGTGCAGTGAGCGGCGTCCGCAATACTATTCCCCTTACACTGAAAATAGAAGTTGAGGTAAAAGATCTGAAGGAAGTCGAGGAAGCCCTTGCATCGGGTGTGGATATCATCATGTTCGATAACATGAAACCGGAAGAGATGAAAAAAGCGGTCTTACTCATTAATGGCAGGGCCATCGTCGAGGCCTCAGGAAATGTAACGTTAGAAAGAGTAAGGCAAATCGCCGAGACAGGGGTTGATTACATTTCAGTGGGGGCTCTCACTCACTCATCTCCAGCGGCAGACATATCTCTCAACATGACAATTGTATGATAGAAAGAGAAAATGACAGCCTCGAGAATCTTGTATGCAAAGGGCTCATTGGCAAGAAGATTCATTATCTGAAAGAGGTTGATTCCACAAACAGTTATGCCTGGAAATTGGCCGGTAACGGCTCCGAGGAGGGAGAGGTTGTCGTAGCAGAGAGCCAGAATAGGGGCAGGGGAAGAAATAAGCATGTCTGGCAATCACCGCCGGAATGCAATATTTATACGTCGATTATCTTACGGCCTTCCATAAAGCCTTCTCTGGCACCACAACTGACACTCATGGCAGGCGTTGCAGTAGCCGAACTTCTTACGCAGTATTGTCCTGATACGGTTTCCCTGAAGTGGCCGAACGATGTTCTTATCGGTGGTAAGAAGATTTGCGGCATACTGACGGAAATGAGCGTAAAACACGGGGCAGTCGATTTTGTCGTTGTTGGTATTGGCATCAACATAAATATAAAGAAGACCGATTTAGACGAGGACTATCGTCACAAGGCCACGTCGCTTATCGAAGAAACTGCGAGACAGGTTTCTCGTTCTTCCTTCGCATCGGCCTTGTTCAGGACGTTTGAGACGTGGTATACGTCCTATATCTCGGAGGGATTCGTTGTTATAAAAGACAGATGGACCGCCTTTTCAGGAATTATCGGGAGGGAGATTGCGGTGAGCGACGGGGACAAAGTAAGGAGAGGAACAGTTCTCGGGATAAATGATTGCGGGGAACTTGTCGTGATCGATACTAACAAAAAAACGCATCAGATAGTTTCTGGCGATGTGGAAATAATAGGAGACTGAGGCATGCTTCTCGTTATCGATGTGGGAAATTCAAATACGGTGATAGGGCTTTATGACGGAGAGAAGCTCTTACACGACTGGCGTGTAAGAACAGTGGTAAACCATACCATGGATGAATATGGAATGCTCATCCTGAATCTTTACAAAACGACGAAGATAAGCTCAAAGACGGTGAGCGACATAATCATTTCCTGTGTGGTACCGCCCATGTTGAATATTTTGGAACCGCTTTGCGAAAAATATTTTAATCTCAAACCCCTTATCGTGGGACCGGGAATCAGAACTGGTATGCCTATCTACTATGATAATCCGCGAGAAGTTGGGGCCGACAGAATAGTCAATGCCGTTGCGGCTCATGAAAAGTATGAGGGGGATCTCATAGTCGTTGATTTCGGAACAGCAACAACTTTTGATTATGTGACAAAGAAAGGTGAATACATGGGGGGGTGCATTGCTCCGGGTATTACGATATCAAGCGATGCACTCTTTGAGCGGGCCTCAAAGCTCCCGCGTGTAGAGTTTGGAAGACCAAAGTCGGTCATAGCAAGAGATACGGTAAGTAGTATGCAGGCGGGAATCATGTTTGGTTATGCCGGACTTGTCGATGGTATCGTTAACCGGATGAAAGCGGAGCTGAAATCTGTTCCCACCGTCATAGCAACGGGGGGACTGACAAAGATCATAGCACCCGAGACCAAGACCATAAATATCGTCGATGAGATGCTAACGCTCGAAGGGCTCAGGATTATCTATTTGCGCAACAAGTAAAAGGGTAACGACAAGGGGGGATTGAGCACGGGTCCACCTTAAACCTTATGATTTGTTACCTTCTTTCAGCAATCTCGTACCGTCACAATGTCTTATTTCTCTCGCTTAACATGAAGGAAATATGAAGAGACGCCAACAAATACAATCAGTTAAAGATAAATGAAAAGAGCAGATACAAAAGAGGCGGCACTGACAGTTGAACTCGAAGAGGCACGCCGAACAATAGCCGAATATGAAAAGGTCCTGAAAGATCGCGAGATAGAAGAGGGTTTTTACAGTGCCCTCGAGAATATTGTCCGTGCCGGGATCTATATAGTACAGGATGGAAAATTCAGGTTTGTAAATCATTATGCATCAAAATTTCTCGGCTATGCCAGAGAAGATATCGTCGGTCAGAATTCGATAGACTTCGTGCACCCGGATGATCGCGAGATGGTAGTCGGCAATGCAAAGAAGATGTTGTCCGGGGAGCGTCACTCGTCCTATGAATTCAGGTCAATTGCAGAGGATGGCAGCATTCACTGGATTGAAGAGATCGTACGGACCACACAATATGAGGGAAGGGTGGCTGTTCTCGGTAATATAATGGAGGTGACCGAGAGGGTAGAATCGAGGGAGAAACAGAAGGAACTTGAAACACTCGAAGCATCGATTCTTGCGGCAATCCCCCACGCCGTCATTGGGCTGAAAGACAGGCGAATTATCTTTGCCAATGATGGTGTCCAGACAGTCTTTGGGTGGAAAGAGGAGGAATTGATAGGGAAGAGTACGAGGATTCTCTACCGCACGGAAGAGGATTACAAAAAGATGGCCGGTCTCTATTCGAGACTGGAGCAGCAAAAAACGGTACTGACGGAGTTTCCCTGCAGGCGTAAGGACGGCACCGATATCGAATGCATGGTGAGCGCTTCGAGAATAGGAGAGAGTCTCACAAGAAGAAATATCGTTATTACCTATGAAGACATTACGGAGCGTGAAAAGGCCAAAAACGAACTTGAACTGTCGAGAGAACAGCTCCGAAATCTCTACGCCCACCTTCAGTCGATTCGAGAGAAAGAGCGCACGAGCATAGCAAGAGAGCTTCATGACGAGATTGGACAACTGCTCACGGCATTGAATATTGATCTTATCATGCTGCAGAGGAAGATACCTGAAAAAGAGGTGGCGCTTCTCGAAAAGACAGATGCAATGGTGAAGCTTATTGATATGACGATGAATACCCTGAAGCGCATATATATGGATCTACGCCCGGGCATGCTGGATCACCTGGGTCTCCCAGCCGCAATTAGGTGGCAGATAGAGGAGTTCAAAAAACGTTCAGGTATAGGGTGCACTATTATTGCCGAGCCCGATGAGATTTCACTTGACGACGAACTTTCAACGACTGTTTTTCGCATTTTTCAGGAAACACTTACCAATATATTACGACATGCGGAAGCGACAAATGTAAATGTGAGACTGAAGAAAACCAAAAAATTCGTCGATCTTGTCGTCCGCGACAACGGTAAAGGCATACGAGAAGAGGAACTCACAAAGACTAATTCATTCGGCCTCATTGGGATTCGAGAACGGGCCATCGCCCTGGGAGGAACAGCCGAAATATCGGGAGAAAAAGGGAGCGGCACAACGGTAAAGGTTCGTATCCCTCTGAAAGAAAGGGGAGACAGGAAATGAAGAAAATAGAGATACTGATTGCCGATGATCATCCGATTGTAAGAGAAGGATTTAAACAGGTTATTTCAGAAACCGATGACATGATAGTGGCTGACGAGGCGAGTAACGGGCAGGAGGTTTTGTCCCTCGTAAGAAAACGGAAGTATGATCTGATACTGCTTGATATATCAATGCCGGGAAGAAACGGTCTTGAGGTCTTAAAGGAATTGAAAAGTGAATATCAGAAGCTTCCGGTTCTCATACTGAGTATCTATCCAGAAGAACAGTATGCGGTGAGGGCCTTCAGGGCAGGCGCATCGGGATATCTGACGAAGGCGAGTGCACCGAATGAACTGATTTCGGCAATCAGAAAAATAGTTCATGGCGGGAGATACGTCAGTGAGTCGCTTGCTGAAAAGCTTACCTATTATCTCGATCAGGATGTCTCGAAACCTCTTCATGATTTGCTTTCGGATCGTGAATATCAGGTTATACTGATGTTGGGTTCGGGAAAAACGGTGAAAGAAATTGCCGAAATATTGTTCCTCAGTGTAAAGACGATCAGTACATACAGATCACACATACTCGAAAAAATGAAGATGAAAAACAATGCAGAGATTACGCTCTATGTGGTTAAAAACAAACTGATAGATTAGGACATTTACCTATGCCATCATTACTTTCTGTCTTATGCCCCCCCGATATAATATCTTAGCTGATTTAACTCATCATCTTACACAATAATCAGACCCATGCTGATTGCCTCTGCTGTGATTGAGCATTAGACTATCCTTGTCGAAAAACCGCTTTATGTAAATATAGCATGTGAAGGAAAGGGAGAAAATCATGGAGGCGAGAAGAAACAGAAAAGGTAATGCTGAAGAAATGATACGTGACGATGCATTATGGCAGGATCCTATGTCCTATCCCGCATATAACAGTGAAAGCCTGATAGAGAGGGCGGCAACGGGACGTAAAGAGACTGAGAATAGTTCAATAGATACTGCCGTCGGCAAAGTTGCTGCCTGAGGGCATTTAGTAACGGAAAAAATCGCAATCAACCTTTATGAAAAGTTATATATTCTTCACTCTGCGCGGATATAAAGGTCGATTAGTTCAAAAGGGTAATAGATTAGATGGATGAGATACAAAAAGTAGCGGTTATTGGTACAGGGGTCATTGGTGCCGCGTGGGTGACGCTCTTTGCCATAAAAGGATACGACGTTACGGCATATTCAAGGAAAAGAGAAACACGAGAAAGAGGCCTTGAAAATGTGCGTTCGAACCTCGACTTCTTTGTGAAGAAGGAGATGATATCCGAGGCCGATAGTGAGCACGCATTTGCAAGGATAACAATGGTAGAGGATCTGGCTGAAGCGGTAAGGAATGCCGATTTTGTTGAGGAATGCACGGGAGAGCATTACGATATAAAAAAGAGTATTTTTAGTGAGATTGGAAAATATGCACCACCGCATGCCATTCTTGCAAGCAGCACATCGGGTCTCAGTATGTCTGAGATTCAGCAGGTTGTGACACAGAAAGATAAGTGTATCACGACGCATCCGTGGAACCCCCCGCATTTAATACCACTTATAGAGATAGTGCCTGGCAAGGATACGTCAAAAGAGACAACTGATACAGTCTATTCATTCATGGAACACCTCGGAAAGGTTCCTGTCATCGTCAAAAAAGAGGTTGCAGGATTTATTGGAAACAGATTGGCAGCCGCCCTGTGGCGTGAAGCGATCGATCTTGTTGACCGTGGTGTTGCGACAGTTGAAGATGTTGATAAGGCTATTTATGCAGGTCCCGGAATCAGATGGGCGCTCATGGGAACTCATATGACCTATCATCTCGGAGGGGGAGAAGAGGGCGGGTACTCTCATTTTATCGAGGGTATCGGTAACACGACATTCAAGACAATATGGGAAGAACTCGAAACAAGAAATCACATAAGTGATACGGTAAAAAATAAATTAAACCAAGGCGTGAAAGAGGCAATCAAGGGGAAATCCTTTAAGGATATAATACGATGGAGAGATGATAAGATCGTTGATATCCTGTCAATAAAAGAAGACGAGTTCTGGGGTGATCCGATGAGCTTCCCCGTTTATGACAGGAAAAGCATAACACAGAATAAAGATAAAGAGGCTCAGAAGAAACCTGCAGAGGTAAGAAAAATAAAGGAACAAATAGCATAAACACTTCTATCTAAGATACTTCGACCTTTTCCTTCCAGATCGTTAAATCGGCGAGAGCTCTCTCGGTGTAGCATTTACCCCGTTCCTTTTTTGGTGTTTTCTTTTCGAGTGCTGGAAAGAGGCCAAAATTAACATTCATCGGCTGGAAATTTTTCTGTGACGCGTTGGTTATATGGCCGCAGAGTGCTCCAAGAGCTGTCGTTTCGGGAGGTGCTACCGTCATTCTGCCGTTGCAGTAGCGAGATGCGTTGATGCCCGCCAGAAGTCCCATGGCCGTGGACTCCACATATCCCTCAACGCCGGTAATCTGCCCGGCAAAAAAGATTCCCTTTTTATCGTTGAGCTCGAGAGTCTTCCCCAGCAGGCGTGGGGCATTGATAAAGGTGTTTCGGTGTATGCTCCCGAATCTCGCAAATTCGGCCTTCTCAAGCCCGGGAATCAGGGAAAAAATTCGCCTCTGTTCGGGCCATGTCAATTTCGTTTGAAACCCCACCATATTAAATAGGGTAAAGTTGCGATTCTCGCTGCGAAGCTGTACGACGGCGTAGGGCTGAGTATTTGTTCGCGGATCTGTAAGACCGACGGGTTTCATGGGTCCGTAGCGCAATGTATCCACTCCCCTTCGGGCAAGAACCTCTATGGGGAGACACCCCTCGAAACATTTTTTGTCTTCAAAATCTTTGGCAATGGTTTCTTCACCCGCAAGCACCTCATCCCGGAACCGCTCATATTCTTCCTTTGACATGGGACAGTTCAGGTAATCGCCTTCGCCTTCGTCATACCTGGATGCTCTGAATACTATCGAATAGTCGATAGATTCTGCATCAATGATCGGTGAGATCGCATCGTAAAAGTAGAGATTATCGCCGCCGGTGAGTGTAGAGATATTCTCTGTCAGGGAGTCCGATGTAAGGGGGCCCGATGCAATGATGACGATACTCTCGCCCGGAATATCGGATATTTCTTTTCTTTCGATCGTCAGTCCATCGAAGGTCGCCAGTTTTTCTTCTACATAGAGGGAAAATAGTTCTCTGTCGACGGCAAGGGCCTTTCCTGCGGGGACAGAGGTGTGATCGGCCGCCTCGATAATGAGGGAGTCCATCAGCCGCAGTTCCTCTTTAAGCAAACCGACGGCACTTCGAACTTCATTGGATCGCAGGGAATTACTGCACACAAGCTCTGCAAGGTGGGCTGATTTATGAGCGGGGGAAAAAGAAGAGGGTTTCATCTCATAGAGGGTGACCTGCATCCCCCGCTTCAAAAGTTGCCAGGCGGCTTCACATCCGGCAAGACCGCCCCCGATGACAATCGCATGATTCGTATCGCTTAATAGTATATTCTGCACTTTGATTTTCCAACTGAGTCTTCAGCCCTTTTGCGAAAGGGCATCAGCGACCTTCTTTGTAACCGCACTCCTTGTTCGGACAGATCTTGACGGCTCCCTTTCCCCGGTAATATTTTTCCACCAGGAAAGGATGACCGCACTGGGGGCATTTTTCCGGCAGGGGTTTGTCCCAGATGGCATAGGAGCATTTAGGATAGTTTGAACAGCTGTAGAAAAGCTTTCCTTTTCTTGTCCTCCTTTCGCAGAGGGTTCCATCACAACCCTCCTCCGGACAGCCGATGCCGGTATCGAGGGGTTTCGTATTCTTGCAGTCGGGATAACCGGAGCATCCGAGAAATCTCCCGAATCGTCCTTCCTTTATGACCATGTTCTTGCCGCAGAGATCGCAGATTGTATCCGTTAGCTGTTCTGAAGCGGTGCCGATTTCACCATTTTCATCGGTAGCAATGTTGGCGGTATTTTTACATTCCGGATAGTTAGAACAGGCGAGAAACTTTCCGTTCCTTCCCCACTTTATCACCATGGGGTTTCCGCACTTATCGCAGGTGAGTTCCGTCGGCGTCTCTTCTCTCTTTACATTTCTCATCTGCTCCTTTGCTGCTTCAAGGTCCGGTGCAAATGTTGTGTAAAAATCTCTCAGTGTTTTATCTCTGGTAAGTTTGCCCTCTTCAATAAGGTCCAGTTTGTCCTCCATGGAGGCCGTAAATTCCACATCGAAGACATGGGAGAAGTTTTTTACAAGGAGTTCATTCACCAATTCTCCCATCTCAGTGGGATGAAATCTCCCCTTATCAAGTTTCGCATATTCTCTGTCCTGAATGGTGCTCAATATAGCGGCGTAGGTGCTCGGTCTTCCAAGGCCCTTTTCTTCCAGCTCCCTGACCAGTGTGGCCTCGGAAAATCTCGGGGGAGGTTGGGTGAAGTTCTGCTCCGGGGTAAAGGAAAGCAGGGTGAGTCCTTCGCCCTCAGATATCTCGGGAAGCACCTTCTCCGCCCCGTTTTCTTCAACGCTCTCTTCTTTGCTTTCCGTATACAGAATGGTATGACCCGGCGATTTCATGATCGCCCCCTTCGTATTGAAGAAGTAACTGCCTGCCGATATGTCTATATTTGTCTGATCGAAAAGTGCGGGATTCATCTGACTGGCAACAAATCGGTTCCATATGAGCTGGTAGAGGCGATACTCGTCATTTCCCAGGTAGCTCTTGATATCCTCAGGTTTGTAGGCAATGGAGGCGGGACGTATTGCCTCGTGGGCGTCCTGAGATTTTTTGGGTGATTTAAATACCCGCGCCTTTTCAGGAAGAAACTCTTTCCCGTATTGATTCAGTATGTACTCACGCGCCTCGTCGAGTGCTTCCGATGCTACTCTGAAGGAATCAGTTCTCATGTAGGTGATGAGTCCCACAGAACCCTCATCTCCGATTGTTATTCCTTCATAGAGCTTCTGGGCGGTCCTCATGGTCTTGTTGGCAGAGAAACGAAACCTTCTCGATGCCTCCTGCTGGAGCTTACTGGTGGTGAAGGCCGGAGGTGCAAATCGCTTCACCTCCTTCTTTTCAACCTTGTTGACAATAAAGGGCGTGTCCTTAAGGCTGGCTATAATCTCTTCAGCCTGGCCTCCATTTTCTATCTTTGCCTTTTTTGAATTGATCTTTACGAGGCGTGCTTCAAACGAGGGCGGATTTTGGCCTTCCAAAAGGGCCTTGATATTCCAGTATTCTTCTTCTGTGAAATTTCGTATCTCTTCTTCTCTTTCACAGATAATTCGGACCGCCACTGTCTGAACACGACCGGCGCTCAATCCCCTTCGTACCTTGTCCCATAAAATGGGGCTCACCTGGTATCCAACAAGGCGGTCGAGAATTCTTCGGGTTTGCTGCGCCTCGTACTTTTCAGGATCGAGTTTCTGCGGATTTTTTATGGCAGAAAGTACCGTGTTTTTTGTCAGGTCGTTGAAAAGGACACGATAGAGGGTCTTGTCTTTGGTTCCGATCTCCTGAGCTACATGCCACGCGATAGCCTCTCCCTCACGGTCAGGGTCAGGAGCGAGATAGATATTGTCGGCCTTTTTTGCGGCTTTTTTTAATTCAGATATAACCTTCCGCTTTTCTTTTATGATCTCGTAGGCCGGCTCAAAGTCCTTTTCTATATCGATACCGAGCTTACTTTTCGGAAGATCCTTGACGTGACCCAGTGATGCCTTCACTTCAAACTCGGAACCGAGGTACTTCTTTATTGTCTTTATCTTTGTGGGTGATTCAACGATAATAAGTGAACCTGACATAATTACTCCTACTCCTTAAATTTAAAATGTTTTCCTGGAAGCTGTTCAATATATCCTTTGAGCTCAAGAGAGAGGAGAGAATTTAAGACATCGTTTGCAGTACAACCGCTTTTTGTTATTATCGAATCGATCTGCTGCGGTTTTTTCTCCATGAGGTCTAATATTTCCCTTTCCATTTTTCCCAAGTCATCGTAATCAGAATCGGAGACGTGACCGGATTCCGTGGAATCTGCTGAAGGTGGGGAATCGCCTCTCCCCTCTATCTGAGGAAGAATCTCTTCCAGAATATCATAGACATTCTCAATCAGCTTTGCCCCGTCACGTATGAGTTTGTGCGTGCCCTTTGTCCCAGGAGAATCGATACTTCCCGGGACGGCAAAGACCTCTCTTCCCTGTTCCAGAGCGGTTCGTGCCGTTATGAGTGAACCGCTTTTTTCATTTGCCTCAACGACGACCACCCCTAATGACATCCCGCTGATGATCCTGTTTCGTACAGGAAAATGAGGACCCTTTGGGAGGGTGGAAAAGGGGAACTCCGTAATGACGGCGCCATTTGCGGCTATCTTATCATAGAGCTCCTTATTTTCAGGGGGGTAGATTACATCTATACCCGATCCCAAAACTGCCACTGTCCTTCCATTTCCCGAGAGCGATCCCCTGTGGGCCGCAGAGTCTATCCCACGCGCCATACCGCTTACCGTGGTAATGCCTTTAAAGGCAAGTTCCCGGCAGAGTCTCTCAGTGGTGAATTTTCCATATGTGCTGGCTATCCTGGAACCGACCACCGAAATATAAATGTCCTCTTCCAAGAGCGTTCCCTTCACATAGAGAAGGGGAGGGTAATCGTATATGTTGAGAAGACCCTGAGGATACAAGGGGCTTTGTGATGGAAGTATGGACACCCCTGATTTCTCGGCCAGATTATACTCTTTTTCGACCTTTTCCCAGTCGCTGAAACCCTTGATAGCGGCCGCGATTTTTCTTGTAATCCTCGGTACCTCCCTCAAGGCATTGACGGGAGCATGGAATACATCTCGAGGTGAACCGAAGGCATCTATAAGATGAATGTACGTCACATTTCCTATATCTTCGATAAACTTGAGTGCAATCCAGTATTTTAAAGTATCGTATGACATCGTTGCCAAGTATAAAAAGTCTTATGGTTATGTAATGGGTTAATCCGATAATTGAGGTTGGCACTATATATAGTATATTTGGAGAGTGTCAAGCATTTTTGTAGGAACTCCCGTATCTTGACATAGCAGGGCACATATAATAGGTATATGCGATTATTGCATGCTTTTGCGTACTTTGTGAGGAATAGAAAATGTCACGATTGTTTCGATGCCTGATTATCATGGTGATTTTCGTAGTACTGCTATCTGTAAATGGGGCATATGCGGAGACATCAATCGGGGTTGCTCCCGAGAAAATAGATTTTGGTATCATGAGAACATCGGACGCTGCCGTAAAATCCGTCATGATTACAAAAAACGGCGATGGAAATGTGCTCTGGATGGCAGCCGGGGTGCCTTCGTGGGTTACTATTGACAGGGATTACGGTATAGCTTCAAATGATAATGATGAGGTCTATCTCGTCGCGCATCCTTCGGAACTTATGCCCGGTCAGTATCGTTCTAATATCATCATATCATCTTCCCGTGGAACAGAGGTCATTCCTCTCGCCGTAACCGTTATCAGGGATAGAAAACCGACAGTTTATATAAAACCTGAAACAATAGTGGTTGAAGCGGAAACAACTGCCGTGCAGTCGGAGCAAAAGACATACCTGAAGGCTATCGGAAGGTATTCGGACGGTTCGACCGCCGATATCACCGAGGCGGTTTCGTGGATATCTAAAAACAAAGGGGTTGCCAATTTCATCGACAAGGGAGTCCTTGTGGGAAAATCTCCCGGGAATGCGGAGGTCCTCGCAAAGCTGGGCAATGTGAAAAGCATACCCCTGGAATTTCAGATAGGTGCTCTCGAGGGACCGCTTCTCAAGTTATCAAAGGCCAAATTTGATTTTAACCATGTCGAGGAGGGCTCCTACGAAGTATTTGACGTAAAGATTCGAAACGGCGGGAAGGAATCCCTTGAATGGGAGGTAATAAGCAAAAGTCCCTGGCTTTCGGTTCACGAAGAGGCACCCGATGAGGCAACAATCGACCGATTAAAGAAAAACGAGGAGCGTATAGCACACCTTATAAAAGAAACGGGGGTAGGGCTTTCTGATACTCCCACTCCCGAGTCAGAAGAAATACAAAGAATGCCGGAAGGGATGTATCTCGCGGGCAGTGGAAGGGGCGAGATATCTATCGCAATCGATGCTAAAGACCTCAAGGAGGGAAACTATAGAGGATCAATCCTCGTAAAGTCAAATGGCGGAGATGAAATCATCACTGTTTCTGCCAACATTGTTTCCCTGAAAACAATTTTAGTCTCTCCCTCATCAATTACAATGAAAGTGGGTGGTAAAAGAAGATTCAGAGCAACCGGACTATGGTCTGACGGGAAGAGGAGTGACCTTTCCGATGAGGGCGAGGGAAGATGGATAATAACAGACCCATCTGTTGGTGTATTTCTGCGCAAAAAAAACACCTTTATTGCAAAGAGCGCCGGATATACCGAGATAATAAAGGAAAGGGGTTCCGTAACGAGCAATCCGGCGAGTATCGATGTTGAAGCATCGACATTGGGACCGGTTCTTATGGTATCCCCTCGGGAGGTGGATCTCGGGAGAATAGGCCCCGGGGAACGTTCAAAGGGAATAATCACACTTCGAAATGCGGGGACGGGAGAACTTGAATGGTCATTAGAGGACAGGGATGGAAAGTTCCTGTCAGAAGACAGAGGGCTCGCAGGAACAATAGAGAGGAGTCCCCATTACCTCAGGATTGATGTCGAATCCCTCGAGGAACGGGGGGCAAGGGAGGTGTCTTCCGAAAAAGTACTCTACCCGATAAAAATAAGGATAGAAAATGGCCGTAAGACCGTATCCTACAAAAGGGCATTGCCCTTGGGAGATTACAGAGAAGCGTTGAAGGTAAAATTTAACGGTTCTTTTCGGACCACATTTATATCATTTACTGTTTCTTCCGTACCATCAAGGCCTGTGCTTGAAGTTGAACCTCGTGGAATCGATTTTGGGGATGTTGAGGCCGGCGGTAGCCGGATACGAAAAATTGAGTTGAGAAATTCCGGTAAGAATGTTCTCGCCTGGGGGGCGAGAGTTCAGGGGAAACGAAAATATTTCAAAGGAGTCCCGCTGAAAAAAGGGAGATATGTTTCTTTTCAAAATATCGATGAAAGAAATGAAGAGGCATACAGGGCACCTGAAAATATAAAAAACGATCTTATTGTAAGTGGTGCATGGCTTGCAAATAAGGAGGGGTACCCGGAAAGCACCGAAGGGGGCGAAAGTCTTAAATACACATTTCGGGGTACCGGTATCTCAGTCTTTTTGTGGAAAGATGTTTATGGCGGTATTCTCAGTGCATCTATCGACGGAATCCCTGTGGGTGAACTTGATTGCATTTCTGAAAAAAGAGAACGCTATGACTATGCCGTTGCACAAGGACTCGAAGAGGAAATGCATAGCCTGACTCTCACGAGCAGAAGCGGTTCAGTCGGATTAGAGGGTGTGAGCGTCATAAGCGAAGAATTTGTGACTAACAAGAGAGGCTGGCTTAAGATCTTCCCCGAAAAGGGAACAACGACCAACGAGATCGATTACGTGAATGTTATTACCAAGACGGAGGGACTAACACCTGGCATCTATTGTGAAAACCTGCTGTTTCAATCGGAATCCGGGAATGAAATAGTTGAAGTATCACTTGAGATATTAGATTCCAGTACCTTCAAATATATCAATATATACCGGTATAAAAAGGGAGTATATTCTGCGCTTGCGACGAGGGCTGTCTTTGAAAAAGACGACCTCTTGAAGGGGTACAAAGAAAGTGGTCTTGCATTCGGACTTTTCAGACCGGGAACATCCGGAACGGCTCCATTTTTCTGGTGGTATAACCCCATAAAGAAGGACTATTTCTATTCCACCGATAGAAAGGGAGGGGGAAAGTCGCTGAGGGGTTACGTCTTTGGAGGAACGATTGGAAACATAGCAACGCTCAGAATCGCCGATTCACGGGAACTATACAGGTGGTTCAATCCCGGCAGGGGAACCCACTACTATACTGTTGATTTAAAGGGCGAAGGATACAAGAAGAAGGGGTATCGATACGACGGAATAGCCGGGTATGTCAGATAGCTTCTCTCACAGCTTTTGACTTGACAAATCAAGGTAAAGACGTTAGTGGTAGTGCCCTCTTTTTAAGAGTATGTGCGCCTGTAGCTCAGCTGGATAGAGCAACGGACTTCTAATCCGTAGGTCCCGGGTTCGAATCCCTGCAGGCGTACCATAAATATACATGGTGGGTGTAGCTCAGTTGGTTAGAGTGCCTGGTTGTGGCCCAGGAGGCCGGGGGTTCAAGTCCCCTCACTCACCCCAAATAATAATAAAGGGGTTGCGAATCTCTCGCAACCCCTTTATTATGTGTGATAATTAATCCAACCATATTTTCAACCCTTGATAGACTTCGCCTGCTAATCCACACCATTGACTGTACCGAGAGATTACTCATTCTTTATTGTAGTCAATAAATGAGGGAAAGGGGTTAGCGTAGTAGCTTTCAACCCGTACTGTTCAGGTAAGATCAAAGAAAATGTCAAGAGTGCCGGTTATTGTCTCCACCTACAAGTCAAAGGCTTTCGTTCTGGAATTTAAGTGATGATAAACACTTGAACTGTAATCTCTGCGATTGTTAATGAATCAAGCAAAGACTTGACCCCTTTGCTTCCGTTCTGCTTTATTTGAATTCCCCCATTTCGTCGAAGGGTATACGGAAAGATGTGGATCCCGAGTAAACGGACCCTTTCAGCCGGTACTTGAATCCCGAGGTGAAGCTTCCTTTTCTTGCCTCAGCGAGCTGCCTCAGGATACTGGTGAGCCCCGTGTAGGCCTCCACTTGGACTATCTTGGTGCTCAGGCGCTCCACCTTCATGCTCTGATTGGAAACCCCCTTGGCGAAGGGCTGCCCGTTGATCTCGAGATCGAAGGCAAGCCCGGTGATGTCCAAGTCTGTCTCCGAGGGATTCTGGATGCGGAGCTCCATCAGAAAAGTCTGCTCCATGAGCCGCATCTCCTTGGGGATAATGTTCACTATATCGACGCGCGGCTTCTCCCCCATCCAGAAGAGCGAGGCACATCCGGAAACCAGAGTCACAAAGAACACGACCCATAACGAATATGCCGAAACGACTTCCCGTCTCATTGCTTCTGCTCCCTTTCCGATTATGTCATAGGATTATGAGGATATCAGGAATTCTTTCTGATATCGCATCGCTTCTTACTATGCGAGTATATGAAGAAAAAAATTGTGTGTCAATGAGATATCGGAAAATACGATGAAGCTGGGACTCTGACTGACTCCTATAATTATAAACATTTGCATTAATTGATGTGCTCGTGACCTTCAGGAAGAAGCAGCTACGCCTGCAAACCAATAAAACTAATAGCGATAAAAAGACACCATTACCAGATGAAAACATTAACAGATATAGCGTGCCACTAGCCTTAGTATGCAATTTTTCACTGGACAGGCATGTTTTATCTCTTTTTCGCCCACCATACTTACGGTTTGCTTCTAAGTAACTTTTTATTGTGAGTGACAGAAATATATCATATTAATATTACAGTGATTATCATCATAGCATTAGTTAATAACTAACAATTACCTAATGATAATTTAACAACACAATCATTCAGTTTTTTGTTACAAGGAAAAATCGATAGATTCTAATTTTAATATTCTGTCTGAATTGTATGTTTAGTGTGTTCAGAGGATGGTGAAAATTGATGCGGGTAAGGTTTCATGTCTGGAATTTGCAGTTCATGTAAATCATGCAGAATCTCCCTGTCTTTTTAGGGGCGGGTAGATTCACTCAAACCGTGAATTAATCGAACACACCAATAGACTATCTGCATGTATGAAAAGTGGGCATCGCTTTATTATGCCTGTTCAAAATATGGTGGAGGTGCTGTGCATTATACCGCATAAAAAAGGGAGGGAAACATAAAATGTCTAAAAAATCTTCTCTACGTTTTATCTATTCTTATGTAATCGTTTTTTTGCTTTCCACAATAATCACATCAGGATTTGTTTTTTTTACTTCAGCACGAGCTGATTCCAACCAGGGCTTACAAGAAATCTCGAAACATATCAGTGAAGGATTTACAACACCGGAAGGTGTTGATGCTTCGAGCGGGGAAATCACAGATCGGAGGACGGCACATTCTAAGACATTTAAAAATAGTGATGGAACTTTTACTTTAATGCATAAGTTTGGTCCCCCGGTTCACTATTACAATCCAAACTCTGAGAGTTTCAAAGAAATAAAAACCGCTATTCTTACAGAAACAAGAAGAGTTCCTGCAGGCGAGTCATCGGGTTCTTTGGATTTTGGAGAATATGAGTATTCTAATGAAGAAAACAGTCTGCGCTCATATTATCGGAGCCGATCTTCGGGCAGAGATATGATGAAGGTAGAACAGGGAGAACATTATATTACCTATCAACCACTTTCCGCCATGTGGGTCGATGCGGGCGGCAATGAAATGGTAGTATTTACAATAAACGATGTTGCATGCAGCGTTAGTGGAAACAAGGCACTTTATAGAGATATTTTCCCAAATATCGACGAAGAGTTTTCAGTGCTGCACGGGAAAGTAAAGGATTTATTTCTAATTAAGGAGAGGTTGGCACAACCCGAAGGGTTTTCTGAAGATGCCTATTTTAGAATTGAAGGCATTATCAGATGCTCCGATGGCCTCAGCATGTTTGTCGAAGAAAATGAACAGGGCGATTCTTTCGAGACCTCATCCAGCATTGAAATCAGGGATGTAGAGGAAGAGACTGTCTGTTGGATTGAGGCACCGCGTGTATATGATTCTACACACCAGACTGCTGATTCCGTTTTCTATTCCGTAAGCCGCCAGGAAAACGAAATGCTGTTCGCCATTAATGTCCCAGCACAATGGCTTTTTTCTGAAACGACGTGCTATCCGGTGAGTATTGATCCAACGGTTACTCAACATTTTTATTACGATGCGTACACATGCAGTGACTGTCCCAACGATAACTATGGTTATGAGGGTTATATTAGGGTGGGATATAATCATGGTACGCCAATATGTCCAGGCTATAATCAAGGTTTATACTATGGCTTTATGAAACTAAGTGGTGATCTTGCATTGCCCGATTATGTGACAAGTTACGACATAACGGCAGCGCGTTTGTACGCCTATGTCGATCCATCAGATTCAGATGGGGCGTGTCCCGAAATAACGCCTGACCGGATAATTGAGGACTGGAATGAGAGTAGTATAAATTACGATAATTTGCCACAAGTCACCGATGATTCAAATGAAGATTACAACCCAGGGAACACATCAGCAGGATATACATGGTGGGATGTTAAGCCGAGTATTAAAAAAGTTGCTGATGGATCTCATTTTTATGGCTTTGCCTTACTTCCGATTTCTTGGAGCTACTCAGTCGATAACTGGGTGAGCTTTAGAGCTTGGGAATATGATTATAGTAGCACATACACTCCATATCTTTATGTAGATTACGCTGATCCTTTTTGTACCTATGCTATCACTTGGCCCAATGGCGGTGAGGATTGGGAGATCGGACAGGGTTATTACATTAAGTGGGACGCGTCAGGGAACGACTGCGGGTCCAACGTGAAGCTGGAATACTCGACGAACGGTGGCAGTTCCTGGATGACGATTACGAACAGCACCGCAAATGCCGGAATGTACGCCTGGTTTGTCCCCAACGCACCGACCACTCAGGCGAGGATACGGGTGACCGACACATCAAATGGCAGTTTTTCGGATATTAGCGATTCCAACTTTACCATTTCAGAAGTTCCTTATTGTAACGTCACTGTCACTTCACCCAACGGTGGTGAGGACTGGCAGGTCGGGAGCAGTCATTCCATTACCTGGATTACATCGGGAAACGACTGCGGGTCGTACGTGAAGCTGGAATACTCGACGAACGGCGGTACTTCCTGGACGACGATTACGAGTTCCACCTCAAATGACGGATCTCGCAGCTGGACCATCCCCAACGCACTGACCACCCAGGCGAGGGTGCGGGTGACTGACACGTCCGATGGAAGCTACTCGGATACGAGTAACTCTAATTTTACCATTTCACCAATTCCTGATTGTGACGTCACTGTCGCTTCACCTAACGGCGGTGAGAACTGGCAGGTCGGCAGTAGTCAAACCGTTTCTTGGAGCACATCGGGGAACGACTGTGATTCCAACGTGAAGCTGGAGTACTCGACAGATGGCGGCAGTTCCTGGATGACGATTACGAACAGCACCGCAAATGCCGGAATGTACGCCTGGTTTGTCCCCAACGCACCGACCACTCAGGCGAGGATACGGGTGACCGACACATCAAATGGCAGTTTTTCGG
>Ga0208905_1000404_pt1 | contig 22015 bp, 33 predicted proteins | sample AntAceMetag02UKS_FD_184776 | JGI IMG/M metagenome (GOLD analysis project Ga0208905, IMG submission 184776) | Saline lake microbial communities from Ace Lake, Antarctica - Antarctic Ace Lake Metagenome 02UKS (SPAdes) (version 2) | ecosystem: Environmental > Aquatic > Non-marine Saline and... | reverse complement strand
ATATCTGCCATTTTAATTAGTTATGTTCTGTGTAGACTTTTTCAACTCTTTGTTTTGAAATGTGTTTTATCCCGTCTTTTGTGATTGTGAAAACATCTACTCCGTGTCCGGATGCGGTGTCTCGTTCAGATGATGCTTTGATTGCTTCTATTGATAATTCTATCCCATCTTCTACTGATAGTCCTGGTTTGTACATTCTTTCTAGTAGTCCTAGGATGTAGGGCATTCCGGATGAGAAGTTTGCGTCGAAGTCTTCAACGTGCATTACGCTTCCTGCCGGTTCTACTGAGTATAGTTCTGCTTCTCCGTGTTCGTTCAGTCCGCCGACCATTAGTCCTGCCATAAAAGGAATCATAGAGGGTTGTCGGATGTTTTTGTAAGAAGTCATCGCGATCATGTTTGCCGCTTCTTTGATTGTCGGGGTTTTTTTGTCTTTTAGTTCTTTTAATTTAAGTTGGGCTGTGATTAATTTTTTTGCTAGTTCTATGTCTGAAGATGTTCCGGTTCCTGAGATTACGAGGTATTCGTTTAGTTGGCAGACTTTTTGAGTGTTTTTGTTCATGACTATTTGTCCGCCCGCTGTTGTTTTACGGTCTCCTGCCATGACTACGCCGTCTTTGCATACTATTCCGACTAAGCTAGTACCTGTCGTTAAAATTTTCTTTTTTAATTCTGTATCCATTTGAAATCTCTAGAATTTATATTAATTGTTGTAATGGTTGATTTATAAGGTTTTTGGTGGTATTTGTGTGTGGGAATGCTTAAATAGGCGTATTTCTATGGGGATTTATGAATTACGAGCAGTTACTGGATGAAGCGTATGAGAATGTTGAGGCGTCTGAGGAAGCGGAGCGTTTCGAGATTTTGAAGGTTGAGGGGCATCATGAGGGGGTGAGGACGATTATTTCGAATTTTTCGCAGATTGTTGCTAATGTTAGGCGGGCGCCGGAGCATTTGTTGAAGTTTTTGAGTAAGGAGTTGGCGAGTCAGTGTGAGGTTCGTGGGGATAGATTGATTTTGTCGCGTAAGTTGTCTCGGAAGAATATTGATGATAAGATTGAAAAATATGTGAATAGTTTTGTTTTGTGTCCGAGGTGTTTGAAGGTTGATACTGAATTGAGTGAAGAAGGGGGTAAGACGTTTTTGAGATGTCTTGCCTGTGGAGAGAAGCAAGAGATTCACAAGATTTAGCTAAATGAACTAAATTAATGGGAGGAAAAAATGGTTGAAGGACATTGTATGAAGTGTAAGGAAAAGAGAGAAATGAAGAATGTTAGAGTTGAGGCTACGTCTAGAGGAACGCCGATGGCAAAGGGTCAGTGTGTCAAGTGTGGAACTAACATGTGTAAGATTCTTTCGAAGGATCAGGCTGCTGAATTAAAGAAGGCTGCTTAGGTTTATTCTTTTTAAAGTCCCCTTTTTAGGGAGAAGGGGCATTTTTTTATTTTTTATTGTGTGGGGGAAAGTGTGACATGGGTGTTTTAGATTGAATAGATAAATAAAAAAAGTATGGAGTTCTTCGAAAACCATTCATATTTTTTTCGTTAAAACTCAAAAAAAGTGGAAGGATAATAACCGAAGTTGAAATCCAACCGAACTTTTTAACCGAAGTCAAAAAGCACTCAACCGAAGTTGAGTGATTTATGATGGAATTTTTAGTATTCAAAGGTTTTGGTTGGGAATTATTTTTGGGAGCCATTTGGAGAAATTATTTGGAGAATCGGGAGCAGGGGGTCATTTGGAGAAGTTTTTTAAGGGGAAGCCGTTTGGAGAGCTTCGCTCTCATATTTTGTCGGGGTTCTGCGGAACCCCCCCGCCGCCCGCGGGCGGCTCATCGTTGTTTCGGTAAGTATTATAAACTCTCTGGATTATTTTTTATTATGGGAAATATTTTGGTGAAGGTGCATGAGTCGTATCGGTGGGTTGTTGCGGTTTGTGATGAGGATATTTTTGGGCGGAAGCTTGTTGAGGGGAATCGGGTTTTGGATGTGAGTGGAATATTTTTTGAGGGTGAAAAGATGAGTGAGACTGAGGCTGTTGAGGAGATTGTTCGGTGCAATCGAGAGGACGCGACTTTTAATTTTGTTGGAGTTGAAAGTGTTGGGATTGCTAAGAAGTTGGGTTTGGTTAAGGACGAGGGTGTTGTTATGATTGAAGGAGTTCCGTTTGCTTTGGTGTTATTGTGATTTCTAGCGATTTATATGTCGTTGCAAGAATGCTCACGTATATGAATACGCTTCGCAATCTTGCGTCTAATCTAAATCTGCTATAAATTATAATTGCTCGAGGGTTTGGATAGTTTTATAAGTGAAATTTAATTGTTTTGATTATGGCGTTTAGTAAGTTTAAGGATAAGTCGAAGAAGAATAAGGCGAAAACTTTTGTTCCTGGTTATGAGGGTCCGGTGCGGGTTAAGTTGCCTAATTCGAAAGAAGTAATTGGGATTATTACTCAAAGGTGTGGGGGTTCGAGGATGATGGTTTCGTGTATGGATGGGAAGACTCGGAACTGTAGGGTGCCTGGAAGGAAGAGGAGAGGGCTTTGGTTGAGAGAGGGGGATGCGATTATTGTTGAGCCGTGGGAGTTTGATGATGAAAAGGGAGATGTTTTGTTTAAGTATACTGATAATCAGGTTAGGAAGTTGAAGGAGATGGGGAAGCTTGATACGGGTAGTGATGAGTTCTAGTGTTATTGTCTAGTAGTTACAAATAGAAAGGTTTTTAAGGATAGTATTTTTTGTAGAATTATGGGAAAAGGTTTTGGTCAAATGAATGGGGTAGATGCTGCCAGGTTGTTGAATAATGGTAATGTTAGTGCAATCTCTCGCAGTAGGCGTTTGTCTGGTATTGAATCATTATCTATTGATGGGGTACAAGCGGCAGTTTCTGGATTGCTTGGGTCTGGCGGAAGTAAGGAGGTTTATGATGCTACTGTGGGTGGTCAACATTATGCATTGGCCTTGCCCGGAACGGTAGATTTTCCGCAAATTGTTATTGAGAAATGGAATAAAGTACTGCGGGAACCAGTCAATACTGATCGGTTGAGAGATCTTGGATTGTATGTAAATGATGTCTGTCAGGTTGTATCAACGATAGTTAATGGGCATGAATTTCCTGCATTAATAATGAAAAAATATTCAGACCATAATTTTCCAGTTTATGATTCTAAAAATCTTCAAGGAAGAGGTCATGAATTGATTAAGTCAGATGGGCGGGTTGATGATGAAGCGGCGTTAAGGCTATTTGTTCCTATTGGGATTGAGGTAGCTTCTTTGATAAGGGGCGGTGCGCGACTAGGAAGGGACTGTTTTAATTTATGTGATATTAGTGGGGTACCTCACTTATATCTTAATGATTTGGGTGCTGCAACGTTTAGAAAAATTTCCGAGGGGGACTTGGAAAGATATGCTGATGGTTATGTGAGTTCGGCTTTTTGGGCTTTCGTGAATACGATTACAGAAAAAGTTTACAGAGGAAATCCGTATGTTAATTCAATGGTGGATCCAGAATGTTCTTTGCAGCCGAAATTAGTGGAGAGCGTGATGGGCATACTAAAAGAAAGCACTTCTTCTTCGTAATCCTTAATCTTATAAACTAAATTCCGTTTATTATAATATGAGAAATGTGCTTGTTGAGAATATGAATAAAGTCAAGAGGGCTGTGCCTGCGATTGAGAACAAGGTGAAGGTTAAGATAGGATTTGGGAAAGATTCGGTTAGTGTTAAGGGGAGTGAGTTTAATGAATATTTGGTTGAAAAGGTTGTGCAGGCAATTGATTTTGGCTTTGCTGTCGACGATGCTCTTTTGTTGTTGAGTGATGATTTTGTTTTAGAGTTTATTGAAGTTAAGGAGCATACTCGTCGGAAGAATTTGAAGGAAGTTCGAGCTAGGATTATTGGGACGGGGGGGAAGGCGCGGAAGACGATTGAGAATTTGACAGGGTCGGAGATTGTGATTCATAATAATACTGTCGGGGTGATTGTTGATTCTGTGCACTTGGATGCGGTTGTTCAGGGGATTGAGTCGTTGATTCAGGGGGCGAAGCATGGGAATGTTTTTGCGTATTTGGAGAAGCAGAATGTTTCTAGGCGGAAGTTTGATGAGGATGATTTGGGATTAAAAGAAGGGGTTAAGGATATTGAGGAAGAGGAAGGTTTGAGTGCCGAGGAGATTCGGGAAGCTGAGAAGGAATTGAATAGTTAGTTTTAAATAGCCCCAATTAGGATTACTGCGATGGGATTTATTTATTTTGATTGTATAGTCATGCCATTGCTTATTTTTCTTGCAAGGATTATTGATGTTAGCTTGGGAACTGTTAGAATTATCTTTGTGAATAAAGGTCATAAAATATGGGCTCCGATTTTGGGTTTTTTTGAGGTTTTTATTTGGGTTGTTGTTGTCGCTCGGCTTGTTGGAGGGGTGTCCAATTTTTGGATTTATTTTGCTTATGCGTTTGGTTTTTCGGTGGGTACATATGTTGGTATTTTTTTAGATGAGAAGCTTTGTGTTGGTAAAGTTATGATTAGATTGATTATTAAGAAAAATAATAAAGAAGTTTTGTCTAATTTAAGAGAAGAAAGTTTCCCTCTGACAATTATTAATGCAGAGTCTGGAAGGGGAAAAAAGAAGGTTCTTGTTGTTATGTCTGTTATTAACAGAAAAAAGTTAGGTATATTTTTGAGAGTTGTAAATAAAACAAATCCTAAAGCTTTTTATTCTATTGAAGATGTTAGGATGGTAAGGGATAAGGATTATCTTCCCGTTTCTTCTGGGAAATCATTGAATTTTTTAAAGAAGAGGAAGTGATTTAATAGTTAGTTTTATATATACTTCTTTGGATATTTTATTATGCTTTGGTAGCTCAGCAGGTAGAGCGCACGGCTGTTAAGTACGAACAAGTTCGTTCATTCGAAAATTTGTTCGCAAATTGCCGAAACCGTGATGTCGGAGGTTCGAGTCCTCCCCGAAGCGTTGTTCGAACCTGATTGAGTCCAAATTGCTCACTTGAAGCGTCTTTTATCTTTTTGAAATTTCTGCATATAGTTTTTTGATTTCTTCTTTGGAATGGTGTTTTACCGCGGAAACTTTATCGCATAGACTTCCTTTACCGCCTGCTATGAATTCGAGGGGTTGTGGTTTTCCTACGTTCATATAGGCGGCGCTTTCTGGTCTGCGGAGGTATCTTGATGCAAATGCGATGGCGTCTAATCCCACGTAGAGAAGTTTCCCGGGTTTTCCTAGATGCTTTGCTATTTGTAAAGCTGTAAAATATCCCTCTTCTATTCTGGGGCTGTAATGAAATGCCATGTTTACGATATCTATATCGGGTTGTGTTCTTAGGACTTCTTTTATGATTCCCGTTTTGTATCTTGTAAATAGTTTTCCGTCGTAGCTTCTTCCTCCTTCTGGGAATACGAGTATGTCATGACCATCCTTCATTAATTGTCCAACCTTGTCTCTTATTTGTCTTGTGTACCTTACGGCGTCTCTTGGAGTTTCCCTTATCTTGTCTCTGTCTACCCAAAATGCGCCTAGTTTTCCAAAATCTATGCCCATCAATTGTAGCAATTTTAGGTCTAAATTTGTTCCTGCGGCGATCATTGGCATTTGTGTTTTTTGAATGTGACATTGAAGCCATGTTATTAAATAGTCTGCATGGCTGTTATGATTTACGAGAAGTAGTCTTGGTTTGTCACCAGGTGATTTGTTTAGGTTTTCGGCTCCGATTACTTCTAATTTTCTAAAGAAAAGTCTATGTTTGCCTCTTCGCTCTATTGCTTTTAGGACTTTTTTTGCATATTCTCTATCGTATTCTTCTGCCATAATGTTTTGCTAAAAACTGTGCTTAAATTCTTTTTGATTGGGTTTTTTGGGGGAAAATAGTGTTGTTATTGTTGAATTAGACACAATATTTATAAAGAAACCACCCTTTAATATAGTATTCTGATGTGAAAATTGGAAAGGTTTAAAAGTGAGAATTTGAGACAATCGGGTTCTTGGGAAATATTAAAATGTCGGCGAAAAGAAATGAAAAATTGAAAATAGGAATGCTTTCTTTTTATTATCCTCATCTGGGTGGTAGTGGGATAGTCACTGCGAGGCTAGCAAAGCATTTGTCTCAGGATGGGCATGATGTTCATTTTATTGGATATGATTCCGATAGTAATCCAAAAGATATGGTAGCGCAGGGTGTCAAGTTGCACAGAGTGAAGCGTGTTGATTATCCTTGCTTAAAAAGCGAGCCGTATGTTTGGAGTTTGGCTTCTCAGGCTACTAGGGTTGCTGAAAGGGAGGGTTTGGATTTGTTACATGCTAATTATGCGGTCCCCCATGCGCTTAGTGCTTATTTGGCGAGGGAGGCTTTAAAGACAAAGGGCAAACACTTACCCTATGTTGTTACTGGACATGGAAGTGACATCCATACTAATGGAGCAAAGGATGAAATTAATCCGATTTTACGATTGGCGCTTAATGGAGCTGATGCGTTGACCTATGTTTCAAAGGATTTGCAGAGTATTGCCAAAGATGTCCTTGGGGTTGATAAGGATGGAAGGGTAATTCCGAATTTTGTTGATACGGATATTTTTGCGCCGGGTAGTACTGGTTTGAGAAATGAGTTAGATATTCCTCAGGACGCTTTTGTCGTTGGCCATGTCTCGAATTTTGCGCCAGTTAAACAGACGGGGGATATTGCAGATGTTGCATCTAATATGCGTGGTGCCAATACATTGCATAATGTTTATTTTTTGATGGTTGGAGACGGTGAGCATAGATCTGTATTAGAGAGAGAAGTTGAAAGAAGAGGGCTTTCTGGTCATTTTATTTTTAGGGGCAGAAGATCGTCTGAGGAGGTTGTAAGTTCTTATAGGGTTATGGATTCTTTGATTTTACCTTCTAAACATGAAGGCAATCCTTTAACCTTGCTGGAAGCAATGGCTTGTGAGACTCCGGTTGTTGGGTATGATGTAGGAGGAGTTTCGGAGACTATCGGTGCTGGTGGGGGTTTTTTGGTTCCAAATAGGGATGGGGCGGCGATGGGGAGTCAGCTTTCTAAGCTGAAGGCCGATAAGGCTTTGAGGGAGAGGGTTGGTAGGGAAGCAAGGAAAAATGTTATGGAAAAATTTTCTGTTAGTGGTGTTATGTCTAAATATCTTGATGTTTTTCGAGAAGTAGTAGAACGTGGCGCCGAAAATTAGTGTTGTTGTTCCGGTTTACAATTGTGCAAAATATTTGCCTGCTGCGCTTGCATCTGTGGATGCTCAAACACTTTCTCTGAAGGACTATGAGACCATTGTTCTTAATGACGGTTCTACTGATGCCTCATTTGATATTGCAAAGTCCTGGGCTGATAAGAGGAGTAATGCCAGAGTTTATAGTAATGAGTGCAACAAGGGGTTGCCCACCTCTAAAAATAGAGCTATTGAATTTGCCGAAGGTGAATATGTTGCTTTGTTGGACTCCGATGATTTGATTGTTCCTGGCGCTCTTGAAAAAAGTTTGGATTTTATTTCTCGTAATCCGGATGCTTCGTATGTCTATTCTGCACATCAGAGAATGACTGCTGATGGGAAATTTTTATGTAATCGTCCAAGCCAGGAGTTTTCTTTTGATGATTTATTTCATTATAATTTTGTTTCACCCATGAAGGTTTTTAGTAGAAAAGTTCATGGAGATGTGGGGGGTTTTGATTCTGCTATTTTGTATGCTGAGGATTGGGAACATGCCTTGAAGTTTGCTTTACTTGATTTTGGCCGGGGAATGATGCTGAATTCGGATAATTTATATCGTTACCGTTGGCACTCTGAGAGTATGTCCCATGCCGATGTTTCTAAAAAAGATAAGTTTATTTGTGGTTTTCTTCAAGAGCATTTGCGCTCAAGGGGAATAAGGGGGAAGGTGTTTAGGAGTCATGAGACTAGTGAGGGGTATAATTATTTCGATTGGACTAAAGATGGAGCCCAATGACTAATTTTATAAACTTCTTCTGGTAAGGTATTTTATGCAATTAAAAGATGCGATTGAGTCTAGGAAGAGTGTGAGGAAGTTTCATCATAAGAAGCCGGATTGGCGGAAGATTATTCGGGCGATTGATGCTGCGAGATTTGCGCCGAGTGCTGGTGGGAATTTTGTGACGAAGTTTATTTTGGTTAGTGATGAGAAGAAAATTTCGGAGTTGGCTGCTGCTTCTCAGCAGGAATTTGTTGGGAAGGCGAAGTATATTGTCGTCGCTGTTACTGATGATTCTAAATTGATTCAGGATTATGATGAGAGGGGTGAGCGTTATGGGGCGAGTCAGACTGGAGCGGCTATTGAGAATTTTTTATTGGCTTTGGTTGAGCAGAAATTGGTTACGACGTGGGTTGGACATTTTTATGATGAGCAGGTTCGGAGGACGTTGAATATCCCGGATGGATTGAAGATTGAGGCGATGTTTCCTGTTGGGGTTGAGATTAAGGTTAAAATAATCCTAAGCGGAAGAAGAAGTTGGACCAGATTCTTTATTATGATAAGTGGAAGAATACGTTGATGGTTCCTACTATGAAATTTACTAAGGATGCGATTTAGTTCTAAAAATAAAGTTTAAGCCCCTCTTTTAAGGGGCTAAAAATAAAAATAAAAAATTAAGTTATAATTTAACTTAGATCGTCTAGGCCGAGTTCATTAACACTGATAGTGTCTTCGTCGTCGAAGTTGCTACCCGAGTTTCTTCCGAGGATGTATGGTGATTTGACACCTGTCATAATTGTGATAACTCTGACACGTCCTTGGAATTCTTTATTGACTCTTGCTCCGATGATTACCTGAGCTTCTGGGCTTAGGTTTTCGGTTACGAGTCGTCCGATAGTATCGAACTCTTCAAGTTTTAGATCTGGACCGCATGTGATGTGGACTAATGCTCCTGTCGCGCCTCTGTAATCTACATCCAATAATGGATGGGTTAGAGCTTGTTGCACTGCTGCATCTACTCGCGCGTTGGAATTGTCCTCACCGATACCAATAACTGCTACGTCTCCGTTCTTCATGATAGAAGAAACGTCTGCGTAGTCTAGGTTAATTAATGAAGGTAATGTGATTGTCTCAACGATACCTTTAATCATTGTGGATACAAGTTCATTCGCAACTGCGAAGGCTTGCTCCATTGGTAGCTGGCCAGCTATATCTACTAATCGATTGTTGTCTAATACAATTACTGTATCGACACTTTCTCTTAGTTCTTGAAGACCGAACTCTGCCTTATCGATTCTTGCTTTTTCTGCCTCGAAAGGCATCGTAACAACTGCAATAACTACCGCTCCTGCTTCTTTAGCTAATTGAGCAACTACTGGAATGGATCCGGTTCCGGATCCTCCTCCCATACCAGCCAGAACGAAAACCATATCCGAATTCGAAACGGCTTTTTTCAGGTCAGTAAGAGATTCTTTAGCAGCTTCTCGTCCCCTTTTGGGGTAGCCTCCGCAACCTAAACCTCGAGTTAATTCTTTACCGATAAGGATTTTTTCGTCAGTCTTTGTGATGGATAAATGAAGTGCATCGGTGTTGACACCATAAATGGTAGCCCCGCTGATACCCTTGTTGAAAAGCCAGGTAGCCATGTTACATCCGCATCCTCCGCATCCGAAAACTTTAATGTTGGCTTTTCCAGCTTTAAGGTCGTCGAAATTAATCGAGTTTGCTTCCGCAGTTTGTATCGCTTCTTTTGCAAAATCTAATGGCATATTCTCTTTTTATTAAACCTCCTTTCAAATCTTTAAATGTAATTCTAAAATTTGTATGAAACAAATTTTATGTTACTTTCAGTTGTTGAAATTTGATAATAATAGAGGTTTATTTTTGTTTAAATAGATATATGTGGTTGGGAAGTTATTTTGTTTTGTCTTGGGAGTGGTTGTTAAGTCTTGGGACTGGCCGTTAAGTCTTGGGAGTGGTTGTTATACGAAATGTGGTTTTGCTCGCATAGGCTGCGCAAAACTCGCTACGGCGCTCACATTTCTGGTTTGGTATCGTCACGAATGGAGTCGTTGTGGAGGGTAAGTTTTTGGGATGCTTTGGGATTGTTGTTATTTTGAGATAATTGTTTTGGGGAGTGATTTGGAGAATGGGGCAGGGGTCATTTGGAGAGTTGGGAGCAGGGGTCATTTGGACAATCTTTGATTGTCATATTTTGTCGGGGTTCTGAGGAACCCCTTGGTCGTCGGCGGACGGCCTGTCGTCGTAAGATTTATTTTATGAAGTTTCGGATATTTTGTTTGAATTTTTCTAGGTCTTTTGCTTGGATTTGTCCACCGGATGCTCTTTTGTGGCCTCCGGCGTTTGCGTTTTCAAGGTTTTTAATTCCTGCTTCTAGGAGCTTTGGGAGGTCTGCTTCTTCCGCATCGTGGCGGGAAGATATTCCTAGTAATTCGGGGTTTGATTTTTTTGGTGCGAAGAAAATAAATATTTTCCCTGGGTTTTCCATGGCAATTTTTGTTATAATTGTTTTTTTAAGTGAAAATTTGGCGTGGTCTATCATTGTCATATTGATATTGCCCATTTTTTCAAAATTATTTTTTATTTTGTTTATTTGAAATTTTATTTCTTCTTCTACGGGGTCGGAGTATTTTTTCAGTTTTTTAACTTCTTCAATAGAATTGATTTCTTTTATTTTTTCAAATGCTTCTTGTTTCTTTTCGTTGAAGAAGGAGATTGTGTTTGAAATTGTATTTGAGATGTTTTGTTTGAATTCTTTTAGGGTTATATCGTATTTTTTTAGGGTGCTTTCAATGTATTCTTTGTTTATTGAGTGTAGTTCTCCGGCGTCTGAAATTGTTCCTGCTAATCCAAGCCATGGTTTTATTTTTGTTAATTCTGCAGCTGTTCTTGAAGAGGGAATATATCCCTCATCTGTTGTTCTTAGTTCTAGAATTTCTTCGGGGATTTTTTCTTTTTTGGGATGATGATCTGTATAAAATATTTCCTTTCCTTTTGGGAATTTTATTTCGATTAATCCACCAGGGGCTACGTCGGTAATTATTATTTTGTTGAATTTTTCAAGGTTGTTTTTTTCGTCCCAGTTTCCGTATGAACATATAAAATTTTCTATCTTTGCTTCTCTTTTTTCACACCATTCACAAAATAAAATTCCTGATGCGAATCCATCTCCGTCGTCGTGGTGGATGATTGCTATTTTGTCTTCGCTAGTTATGTTATTCAAGAATTCTTTTGCTTGGTTGAATGTTATTTTAGGCATTTAATTTTTTAGTGTAGCATATTTTAATTTGATATTTTTTAAGGTAGTTTTGGAGAAGAATAGGGATTTTTGTTCGAGGTCTTTTATGTTTTCTGATTCTAGGAAGTATATAATTTTAAAAGTAGTTCCAAACTTTTCGTCGGGTTTGCCGTCGCCGTTTTCATCAATTGCTTCTAAGAGTTCATTGTCGTACCAAAGCCATGCTGGCGGAATTAATGTTGCGAGAGAGGATTTTTCGGATTTGAATTTTTTCTTGACTTCTTCTGTTGCGTATATTTCTGTTTTGAATTTTCCGAGAATTAATTCGCCGATTTTTGAAAATCCCATCCTATTCAAAATCCTTTGCTAGTTTAAAAATTAGCTCTTCTTGGAAGTGGGGGGCTAGGATTTGGAGGCCGACGTCTTTGTTGTCTATTTTTCCTGCGGGGATTGAGATTGCTGGAATGCCTGTTATATTTGCGAGGGCTGTTAGGATGTCGTATGAATACATTTCTTTGTCTGAAATTGATTCTCCGATTTTGTGGGGTGTTCGTGGAACTGTTGGCATAATTATCGCGTCTACTTCTTGGAATATTTTTTCGAATTGTTGTTTGATGAAGTTTCTTGCTTTTAGTGCTTCTCTGTAGTATTTGCCTTCGTGTTCGGCTTTTGTTATTTCAGAACCGCCTAAAATTCTTTTAATTACTTCGGGGCCTGCGGCGTCTTCTATTTTTTTACCAAATCTTCTTCCGTCAAATTTTCTTGTGGCTGAGAAAAATTCTGTGAATACAATTATGTAATAAGTTTCTAAGGCAATGTCAAGAGGGAGATTTATTTTTTTGATTTTCCATTTATTTTTTTCTGCGACTTCTTTTGTTTTTGTTTCTATTAGTTCTGCTATTTTTTCGGAGCAGAAATTTTTTACATTTACTAATCCAATTGCTTTTTTCGGGGTTGACTTTTCTTTTGGTGCGTCTTTTGTTGTTTGGTCTAAATTGTCTTGGCCCTTTATTATGTTGAAGATTAGTCTTGTGTCTTCTGGGGAGTTTGTTAGCGGGCCGATGCAATCGAAGGACATTGTCATGTCGATTAGTCCGTATCGTGAAACTGCTCCGTATGTTGGTTTTAGTCCGACGACTCCGCAATTTGATGCTGGGACTCGTATTGAACCTCCCGTGTCTGAGCCGAGTGAGAAATCACAAAGTTCTGCTGCTATTGCGGCTGCCGAACCTGAGCTTGAACCTCCGGGGACTAGCTCTGGATTTCTTGGATTTTTTGTTGGTCCAAAAGCTGAGGTTTCTCCTGACCATCCGCATGCGAATTCATCCATGTTTAACATTCCTAATAGGATTGCGTCTTCGGCTAGGAGTTTGTTGACGACGGTTGCGTTGTATCCGGATGTGTAATCTTCTAAAACTTTTGAAGCGCAGGTTGTTTTCATGTGTTTGGTGGAGATGTTTGATTTTATTGCGAAACATAGTCCGGCTAGTTTCCCGGCTTTGTTTTCTTTAATTTTTTTGTCGATGGCTTTTGCTTGTTCGATTGCGTCCTCGTTTAGTGATAAGAAAATGTTTAAGTCTTTAGTCTTTGGAGTTGCTATTTTTTTTGAGAAGTTTAGAACGTTGTTTACGGCTGATAGCTTTCCGGATTTTATTTCTTTTAGTTTTAGTTTAAGATTCATCTTGATATTGAAGAGTTTCTGAAGATGCATCGACATATCCAGTCCCTCTGTGTCTAAATCTTGTTTGTGATCGTGGAGGCTTGGATCTGGGTGTTCTGTGCGATCCTTCTCTTCGACTTTTTCTTGCTCCACTTACTCTTGCTCTTTCAGATATGTCACTATATGTCTTTTGATATTCCGAAGTATCCTTTCCGGCTGCTCTTTGGTTAGACGCTATTTTTTGGTATTCTTTATCCGCGTCTATCCAGAGGGGATTTGTTGGAGCATCTATATTTTTTTCTAGGAGTTCTTCTAATATTCGTAGACAAACTTTTATTTTGTCCTCGGGACTATCTATTTTTTTTAGTATTCTTTGAAGACAACCTTTTTCCCTGTTCCCTATCATTTTATATCTCCTTTTTCAATTAAGAATATTATTGTTTTCATTTCCATGCTCCTTTTTCTGCTACGATTGCATCGTCTTCTACGAATGGTGCGTTTGAGAGCATTGTGCTTTTGAATTCTGGGTCAGTTTCCCATCCGTTTCCTTCGATTCTTGTTCCGGTTTCGTTTTGGAAGTGACCCTCTGGGGCTTTTATTTTGGATAGTTTTGATGCGAATTCATTTAGAAGTTTTTTTGCATCTTTTCTGATTTGTTCTTTTTCTTTTTCTGATACTTCGTGCCATAGGGAGTTATTTGTCATATAGATGATTAGATGGAGAGGTTTATAAATTTGGGGTTATTTAATTCGTCATGGATGATTGTGTTTTTTGTAAGATTGTGAAGGGCGGGATTTCTGCTGAGAAGGTTTTAGAGAATGAAGATTTTATTGTTATAAAAGATGCTAATCCGAAAGTTGAGGGGCATTTGCTTGTTGTCCCGAAAAAACATTGTAGGGATTTTATGAGCTTGGATGCGGGGTTGTATTCTGGATTATTGGAGATGGTTAAGGAAGTTGTTGATAAGTTGGGCTTGAAGGATTTTAATTTAGTTGTGAATAATGGGAAGAATGCGGGGCAGGCTATTGAGCATTTTCATTTTCATATTTTGCCGAGGAAAGAGGGCGATGGGTTTGGGCTGGTTGTTTAGGGTGTTAGTCTTTCTCTATCTCGTGGGAAAAGAACTGCTTCTCTAATGTTTTCTAATCCTAACAATAACATTGTTATTCTTTCGAGTCCTGTTCCCCAGCCTGCATGGGGTGGTGCTCCGAATCTGAATGAGTCTATGTAGGCTTTGAAGTCTTTGGGTTTTAGTTTGTGTTTTTTTAATCTTTCTTCTAGTAGTTCTGGGATATGGATTCGTTGTCCGCCTGAAGAAATTTCCATTCCTTTCCAGATTGCATCAAAGCCTTTTGAATTTTCTCCATCTGGCATTATGTAAAATGTTTTTCCAGCCAAAGGCCAGTCGGTTACGAATGTAATTGTGTTTGGGTATAATTCTTCTAATTTTTTTTCTGCATCTCCAGACAGATCATGAGCGGGCATTTTTACTTTTTCTTTTTGCATGATGCTTTTTACTTCTGCGAATGTCAAGTATTTTATTTTAGGTACTTCTGCTTTTACTTTTAAGGTTTCGAGTTCTTCGGGTCTTTCTTCGATTACTTTTTGTACGATGAATTGCATACATCTTCCGAGAGTATCCATTGCTTTTTTATCATCGGCGAATGCTTCTTCGTAATCTAATTGTCGTGATTCGTTTAGGTGTCTTGTCGTATTGTGTTTTTCTGCTCTCCAAACTGTAAAGACTGCGAAAACTTTTTCCATTGAGCATGCTAGCATCTGTTTATATAATTGGCAACTTTGGGAAAGGTATGCTTCCTTTTCGAAATATTTTACCTTGAATACATCTGTTCCGCCTTCAGAACTTGATCCAATAATTGCTGGGAACATTGCTTCTATTGCATTTTCTTTAATCATAAATTCTCTAAATGCTTGTAAGATTGTAGATTGGATTTTGAATATTGCTTGTGTTCTTATGGAGTGTAGATCCAGAAATCGGTTGTCGAGTCTTAGGGGTAACTCTGTTTTCGAGTAATCCGATGCGTCTATTGGTAGCGGGTTTTTTGCTTCTGCGATAATTGTAATTGAATCCGGAAGAAGTTCTTTTCCGCCTGGAGCTTGTTTGCATTCCTTTAATTCTCCTATAACTTCAATGACCGATTCTCTGTTCAAGTTGTCTAATAATTTGAATGTTTTAGGGTTTGTTTTGCCTTCTACACCAGTTATTTGAATTCTTCCCGAGATGTCTTTTAAGACCAGGAATCTTACTTTTTTTAGATCTCTTGTTTCGTGGACCCAGCCTTTTAGTAATACTTTTCCATCTTCTTTGAATGAGTCTTTGATCATTGTTCTTTCCATATTAAGAATAGAAGTTGCTGGTTTATAAAATTGTTGGGAAGCTACTTGGAGAACTATTTAGAAGGGGAAGTCATTTAGATAATCTTCGATTATTATATTTTGTCGGGAAGCCACTTGGAGAACTATTTAGAAGGGGAAGTTATTTAGATAATCTTCGATTATCATATTTTGTCGGGAAGCCACTTGGAGAACTATTTAGAAGGGGAAGTCATTTAGATAATCTTTGATTATCATATTTTGTCGGGGTTCTGTGGAACCCCTCTGCCGCCCGCGGGCGGCTCGTCGTCGCATTTTTGTCTAGGAAACTAACAGTTTCCTGAGGCTTCACCTTTCCTTGAGATAGTTTTACAAGTTGAAATTTCTTTTGTTGGTTGTAAAATTTTGTAAAACAAAATTAACAAGACGGAATCTTCTCAACCAAATATTTAAATATAGGGTTTCCGAAATTTATCTTATGGATGTTGATGATTTGGAAGGTGCTATCAATTCGGCGAAGAAAGATGCGGCTCCTGAGGATGAGAAGGAAGTTGAGGTTTCGCAAATGTCTAAAGAAGAAGAAGTTGGTTTTCATAAAGGGGCTTTGAATACTTTGGTTGCTGAGAGGAACGAGTTGGTTAAGATGATTGGGAATGTTGAGGCGATAATGCAGGCGCATATTGGTAGGTTGAAAGAGTTGGGGGTTGATATTAATGGAAAGTAAAAGAGGAATGTTTTGGACTTCAGCACTTGCGGGTGCGATTGGAGCGGGGTTTGGTTCGGCTTCGGGTTCTAATAGTATTATTGTTGTGATTGCTGTTGGAGTTGTGATTTCTTTGTTGGCGGCTTGGGGAATTTCTGGGATGATTAAGTAGGGTTTATCATACAAATTTTTATAAAGATGCGTTTCTATTGATGAATATGGTTTTAATTGGATCTTCGGCGCGTGGTTCAGAAGTTCTTTCTGATGCTAGTAGGCTTCAACTTATTGCGACAGGTTTGAATAAATTAATATATGGGCGGGAGGTTGATGAATTTGAGGGTAGAGAATTTGTGCGGGTAGTGGATCTTTTGAATCAGATAGATGATAGTCCGGAACATTATCGTGGGAAAGAGTGTGCAGAATTATGTACGACTGCGACAAGGTTAAGGCCCTTGTTTTATGGCACATTGATAAAAGCTGGAATTTTGCCTGATGAATTTTTTACTGAAGATCTTTATAAAACATTAAGATCTTGTGGAGATAGTGTTTTGTTGGATGTAGGTAGACTAAGGGAAGCTCAGAGAGTATTTCAATCTGTGGCAACAGCTTCTCTTTTGGAACTACAGAATTCTCATAGAGCGGGACAGATTTAATTTTGGATATGCAGTGATATCGCGGTCTTTCTCTTTCACACCCATTTGGTGTGCCTCTGTTGAGGCAAAATATTTAATAAAAAAATAAAAATTGTGTTAGCTTGAAACCTTAGTTTCTAGATGCTTGAAAACATTCTCGACATCTGACTGGCTTGTCGCCTGTAGGCTTGAATGGCACTTCGCATTCTTTCCCGCAATCAGAACAAGTTGCTTTGTGCATTTCTCTTGGTCTGTCATTGCCGAATCGATTGTTGTTGCCGCCGAATCTACGATTGCCGCCGTCTCTGTTACCGCCAAAACTTCTTTGGGGCTTGTTTTTTCTAAAACATTCTTGACATCTAACCGGTTTACCTTGTGTAGGTTTGAAGGGAACTTCGCATTCCTTTCCGCAGTCAGAACAAGTTGCTTTAAACATTTCTCGATCTTCCATTATATTTTTCCTCCGTGTACTTGACATAAGCGAACTTATGCTTTATTTTAGGACGAAATTTGGGTATATAGGGTTATGGGTTAGATGTTAGATGAGAAATTTGTGGGGGGTTTGTTTGGAGAAGTCGTTTGTGGGGGCCATTTGGGGAGCTGGGAGCAGGGGCCATTTGGACAATCTTCGATTGTCATATTTCGTCGGGGTTCTGCGGAACCCCTTTGTCGCCGGAGGGCGACTCGTGGTCGTGTTTACAATAAGTCCTTTAATATGTCACTTACTTCTTTGCCTGAAACTTGGCCTTTGAATTTTCCCATTAGAAGTCCCATGTATGCGCCTTGGGATAGGTTTGGTTTTTCTTTTAGAAGTTTTCGAGCTTCTTCTTCTAGGTTGATGTCTGATTTTTCTGAGGCTTCTTTTAGAGATTTTCCTTCGGAGAGTTTTTGCATTATTGTTCTAACGTCGTTTTCGGATATTTTCTTTTTCTCAATATTTTCTAAGATTTCTTCTAGTTTGTCTGTTTCTATTTCTTTGCTTGGTTGGAATAGGGTTAGCATTTTTGCTACTAGGTTTGGATTGTTGTGTTCTTGGATTAGAACTTTGAAATCTTCTATTTTGTTTTTCTTTAGAATTAGTTTTATTAGTTCCAGGTTTAGTCCGAATTTGTCTAGGTAGAATTTGTGTTCGGATATTAATTTTGGTAAATTCTTTTTTGTTTCGTTGATTAGGTCTCGTGAGATTTTTAAAAGTGGGACGTCGGTTTCGGGATACATTCTTGCTGCTCCTGGCATTGGCCGTAAGAATTCGGTTGTGCCGTCGGGGAGTGCGTTTCTAACTTCTTGTTGACAAGATTTTTCTTGGACGCATTGTTCTTGTCTTTCTATTTCTAAGTCTATGGTTTTTTTCATCATCTTTGTATCTTGGAAGCCTTTGATTTCTACTCTTTCACTTCCTTTGATTGATATATTTACATCTTGACGAATTGTTCCGATTCCTCTTTTTACTTTACATGCTCTTAATATTTCTCCGATTTTTAGGGCGGCTTCTTTTATTTCTTCTGGGGTGTGCATGTGTGGGCCGGTTGCGATTTCGACTAAGGGGATTCCTAGTCTATCTAATTTGAAAGTTGGTCGCTGTTCTTGGTTCTTGGTTCTTGGTTCTTGGTTGACTTTTCTTGCTGAATCTTCTTCTAACATGATGGCATCTATTGTGATTTTCCCGGTTGAGATTTCGATGTATCCGTCGTGGGCGATTAGTGCGGTTCGTTGGAAGCCGGTTGTGTTTGATCCGTCAATTACGGTTTTTCGCATGACTTGGGTGACTGGGAAAATTTTGCAGTTTAGTAAGTGTGAGATTTGGATTGCTATTTTTAGGGCTTCTTTGTTGATTGCGTGGGGTGGCTCTTCGTCGAGTTCAACTAGGCAGTTTGTGTCGTAGACTTGGTATGTGAAGTTTTTGTTTTGTTTTGCTTCGTGTTCTGCTGCAATATCTACAATTCCGGTTTCACCGACTACTGGGTTTAGGGTTCTTTGGATTTCGTAAATTGGTTCGTCGTTTCTTAGTAAGCTTGGGCAGTCACAGAAGAGTTTGTGAGTGTCGAGCTGTTGATGAATTTCTAATCCTGATTTTAGTCCGAGTTTTTTGTAATCGTGTTCCATGTATTAAAGAAATTCAATAGCTTTAAATATTCTTTCTTCTGTAAATGATTAGGAGGTGAAAATGAAATTAACAAAGATTAATTATGTGTCGGCTGTGTTTTTTGGTGCGATTGCTCTTGTGATGTATTTGGCGTTGGGCGTTCTTCAATGGAGTTTGAGGGATGTTTTTATTGCTCAGGGAATTCCTGTAACATGGGTTCAAACTTTTATTACAACTCCGGTTGTAGGTGCTGTTGTCGGATTTTTAGTTGTACTAATAATGATTGTAATTTATAATCAGGTCGCTAGAAAGTTTCCTATTGGTTGGACGGTTAGCAAGTAAGCACAAATATTTATTTTTTATTTTTCTAGCATTTTTTCTTTTGGGTTCCAGGATTTGTGGCCTAAGACCCATCCGAGTTTTACTAATGCTGTTTCTGATGTGTCGTCCAAGAAAATGATTCCGGTTTTTTGTAAGTCTCTTCCGGCGGAGTATACGTTTGGGTTTAATCTTCCGAAGATTGTTTGAGCTGTTGTGCATATTGTCATTCCGTTTTGGATTGCTTTTTTTATTTTTGGAAGCCAGTTGAATTTTGCGTCTTGTGCTGGGACATGTCCAATTCCGGTGATTTCTAATATAATTCCTTTGTAACCTTGTTGTTCGTAGTATTCTAGGATTGCGGGGTCTTGTCCGGGTGTGATTTTTATTGAGGCTACTTTGTCCTGGAATTTTGTGTCTGTGGTGGGAGAGCGAAACTTTGTTTCGCGTTTTTGGTTTTTGGTTTTTGGTTTTTGGTTATCTCGTCTTGCGTTGAATGTTTTTAGGATTTTTATTTTGTCTTTTGTTATTTCTGCTATCGGGGTGTCGTTGATTATTTTGAAGGCGTCTCTTTTTGATGTATGCATTTTTCGGACTTTTGTTCCGGGCATTGCGAGGCAGGTTTCGTCGTTTGTGTTTTCGTGTCCGATTAGTGCTACTTCTGCTACATCTGAGGTTGCGTATCTCGCGGCGCAGATTAGGTTGAGTGCAGCGTCGGTTGAGGCTCGGTCGATTGAACGTTGGGAGTATGTTAGTGCGATTGGTTTGTTTAAATCTTTTAGGAAGAAGGAGAGTGCTGCGGATGTGTAGTGGAGGAAGTCGGTTCCGTGAGTTATGATTATTCCACTTATGTTTTCGTCATTGAGGTTTTTTTCGCAAACTTCTGCTAATTTTTTCCAGTCTGGAAAGGACATGTTTTCTGACCATTTTGTGAAGGGGATCTGGATGATGGGGTTGCAGATTTTTTTTAGTTCGGGAGCGATGTTTAGGATTTCTTCTTTGTCTGTTGAGATTACTCCTCCGGATTTTGGGTCTAGTCTTGAGGAGATTGTTCCGCCTGTAATCACAATTGCCACGTTTGGTAATTGTGAGTTAGTAGTTCGCTTCGCTGGTAGTTCGCTTCGCTGGCAGTTAGTAGTAGATATTTCTGTTATTTTGGCGTTGAGGATTTCGTTTTCTCTAATTCCTATGTTGTATCCAGATTTTAGTTTTAGGAGGATTATTTCGGGGTCGTGTGACTGTAGGGCGTGGCCTTCCCAGACTTTTCCTTTTGTTTGGATTTTTACTTTATCTCCTGGGGTGAAAATTATCGGAGATAATTTCGGCGTTTCGGCGTTTCGGTATTTTGGTGTTTCGGGTTTTGTTTTCATATAGTATTTAATTTGAGAAGATATAAAAAGGTTTGGAGGTTTGGGTTGTTATGACAGAGAAGGCATTTCCTATTAAGATTGGTTTGGAAGTTCATGGGTATCTTGATACTAGTGAGAAACTTTTTTGTATGTGTCGCGCGCGGGTGCGCGAGTTGGGAGTTGGGGGTCGGGAGTTGGGGGTCAATGATAGGGTTTGTCCGATTTGTACTGGGCAGCCGGGGTCGAAGCCGATGGCGGTGAATGGCGAGGCTGTTAGGAAGGTTATTGAGATTGCTTTGATTTTTGGTTCTAAGATTAATACTTCGGGTTTGGTTTGGCAGAGGAAGCATTATAGTTGGGCGGATTTGCCGAAGGGGTATCAGACGACTATTTCTGGGGCGCACGCGACGACGAATGCTGTTGGTGGGAAGTTTAGGGGGATTAATATTACGGAGTTGCATTTGGAGGAGGACCCGGCGCAGTGGAATCCTGAGACTGGGAAGATTAATTATAATCGGTCGGGGTTGCCGTTGGTTGAGATTGTGACGGAGCCTGAGTTTTCTAATTCGGAGCAGGTGATTGAATGGTTGAAGGCTTTGGTTTTGAGTTTGAGTTATATTAAGGCGATTCGGAAGAATGCGGGGATTAAGGTTGATGTTAATGTTTCTACTTATGGTGAGAGGGTTGAGATGAAGAATTTGAATTCGCTTGAGAAGATTAGGAAAGCGATTGAGTACGAGGTTGCGCGGCAGGTTGAGGCGTACGGCAATGGGCAATGTGCTGGTGCGGCAATGGGGGCGGGGAAGTATGTGCAGGAGAGGGAGACGCGGATGTTTGATGAGAAATTAGGGAAGACGATTAGGATGAGGTCGAAGGAGGGCGCGGCGGATTATAGGTTTATTCCGGACCCGGATTTGCCGGAGATTGTTATTGATAAAAAGATGATTGCGGATGTAAAGAAGGGTTTGCCTGAGATGCCTGATGTGAAGTTGGCGAGGTTGTTGAAGAAGTTTAAAGTTTCTCCGGAGGATGCTAGGATTTTGACGAAGAATTTGGAGTTGGTTGAATTTTTTGAAGCTTTGGCTGATGCGGGTGTTGATGCAAAGAAAAATATTTCTTGGATTACTGTTGAACTTTTGAGGGTTTTGAATTATAATAAGATGAGTTTGGAAGATGAGGATATTGATGTTAAGCCTGAGCATTTGGCGGAGTTGATTGGGGCGGTTGATTCGGGGAAGATAACGAAGTTGAAGGGGAAGCAGATAATGAATGAGTTTATTCCGAAGTCGTTTTCTATTTCTGATGGTAAGGATATTGGGGTGATTGCTGATGATGCTGTTGAGAATTTGTGTAGGCAGGTTATTTCGGAGAATGCACATGTTGTTGAGGATTATAAGGGTGGGAAGGAGGCTTCGTTGAATTTTTTGATTGGGCAGGTGATGAGGGTTTCTGAGAGAAGGGCGGATTTTAAGGTCGCTGGGGATATTTTGAAGAGGTTGATAGGATGAAATCAAATCAGATTTGCGCAATTATAATTGGAGTTTTGGGATTGGTTGGAATGTTTTTCTTTCCGAGTCCTGAGGAGAATTTTTTGTATTATGTTGGATTTGTTGTTCTTGTTGTGGTTTTAATTATATTTGTTTTAAAGGACAATGTCAAGGGAAGGAAAAAATAATTGTGGGTTAATGAGTGGAGCGATATAGTTGTGTGGGATTTGATTGGCTACGGGGG
>Ga0208905_1000400_pt1 | contig 22129 bp, 18 predicted proteins | sample AntAceMetag02UKS_FD_184776 | JGI IMG/M metagenome (GOLD analysis project Ga0208905, IMG submission 184776) | Saline lake microbial communities from Ace Lake, Antarctica - Antarctic Ace Lake Metagenome 02UKS (SPAdes) (version 2) | ecosystem: Environmental > Aquatic > Non-marine Saline and... | reverse complement strand
ATTGTATAAATTCGTTTCATTTTTTATTCCTCCTTATTTTTTAATTATTTTAAATACTTTAATTTCTTTTTGGTTATCTAAAACTTTTACAAAGTAATGGGCTGGCACAAGTTGGCTTGTTTGTATTTGCGTTTCCCCACCTGTTGCTTTTATTGTTTGTAAAAGTTTTCCGTTTATGTCGAAAACTGTATACTGCAAATTTGCTGTTTCGTAGTTTTCTACTTTTACGGTTAAATAATCACTTGTAGGGTTGGGATATGCCGAAACATCAAGGTTTATACCTTGGGCTTCTTCTATTCCTGTTACTACTGAAATTTCGAACGGCTGTTGCACACCTTGGGCTACGGTATTACCGCCAGTTCCTGTGTTTGTGGTATAAATCATCTGCCCCACGGAATAACTCGCCGTGCCTCCGTTACCCAAAGCATTACCGCCTGTGGCGTTAACGCTTTCTTGTGCTTGTAATCCTGTTAGTCCTATGCCTAACAAGAGTACTGCACTTAATTTTAACTTTTTGTACTTCATTTTTGACCTCCTTGTTTTATTGATTATTACTCAGTTTAATATTCTGTTTCATGCTTGCTGTTGGGTCTTTACTCCAATGAACGCTAACGATTGTGTAAACCCTATTGGGTATATTTCGCTTATATCTTTAGGTTAATATTTGACTTCCGTTTATTTCAAAATCTGATCCAAATCTACTGATTACCAACATTATATCTTCTTTATTTTTATTGCTAATAAATAAATTAAACTAAATTTGCTATAAATTTCAGTAACAAATTTAGCAATAAATACATTAAATTAAAATATTTTTTGTGAAAATTCCGTTTATTTCAATTTGGCATTCTAATATCCTTATTATCAATATTCTAATATCTATTTTTTTAAATATTCAAATTGTCTAACGGGCTTTTTACTTTATCCATTCCTTTTCTTGTAATATGAGTATAAATTTCAGTTGTTTTACTTGAACCATGTCCTAAGAGTTCTTGTATATATCTTAAATCTGTACCTCTTTCCAGTAAATGTGTTGCAAAACTGTGTCGTAAAGTATGAACAGTTACTTTTTTTATAATATTTGCCTTTTGACATGCAACTTTAAAAATTTTTTGAATACTTGTTGTACTATATTCTTCCCCTTTTTGTCCCTCAAAGAACCACTTTTTAGGTTTATATTGTTTAAAATACTCTCTTAAAATTAATAACACTTTTTTGGAAAGTAAACTTATTCTGTCTTTTTTTCCTTTAGCCCCTTTTATTGAAATAATCATTCTCTCGCTATCTATATCTGATATTTTTAAATTTATTAATTCACTTATTCTAAGTCCCGCCGAATATATCAATAAAATAATAGATTTGTGTTTTATATTAGTAATAGATTTTACTATTCTTAAAATTTCTGCCTCGCTAAGCACCGTAGGTAATGTTTTAGGCATAAATGGTCTGTCAATATTATAAAATGTTCTTACACCGCCCAATACTTTTTCATAATAAAACTTAATAGAATTTATTGCTTGATTTTGATATGATGCAGAAACCTTTCTTTTACCAACTAAATAAAGCAAGTAATTTTTAATATCCTCTTCACTAATATCATCTAATGATTTTGTTTTGAAATAATTTATAAAATCTTCAAACAATGGAACATAAACTTTTTTAGTATTTTCACTATAACGCTTTAATTTTAATTTTTCAATATATTCTTCAGGACATTTTTTAACAATTTTATAGTTACGTTTTATTTTTTTTATTGGTTTATTTTGCTTTATTTGTTTATAAACAATCTTAAAATTATAAGATTTAAAATAATATACTATTTCGTCCTTTATGTTTTCCGTATAAGGTATTGTCCAATACTTACCCTTGCTATCCCAGTAACAATATGGCATAGTCTTTAATTTAGAAATATGCTCTTTACTAAATGGAAACTTGAGTTTTATGGTTGTATTATTAACAATTTCTAATATAACGTCATATTTGTTATATTTAACTTTATTTTTATTAGTTATTTCTTTTACCTCTTGTTTTAATTCAATCTTGTTTGGTATATTCTTCTTGTCCTGTGAAAATTGGGTTTTTGCTCTTTGCTTCTCAACAAATTCTATTCCTCCATTAAATTGTTTATTAAGGAAATCAATATAATTTTCCCTGTAAGGAATATGCCAACATTTCATAGTTGCACTCCACTTGCAATTATGTATTTGTCTTATTTTTTTTATTATTGTTTTATCGTAATCAAAAACAAGTTTTACTCTTTTTTTATCACGATGTATTGTATTTTCTGTAATTATTTTTATCATATAAAACCTGTGATTTAACACAGCTCCGCTTCCTCAGTTACATAATATATACTGATAAAAAATTATAATTGCATTGTTAATAAATTAATAATACCCAAAGATAAAAAATTAATGTTAAAAAAAATGAAATTATAGATAAAAAATAATTTTAACACAGCTCCGCCTCCTGAGTTACATACCTGTAAATTAAAATATCTAATATAGTTGCAAAAAATATTGAAAGCTTACCCTAAAAAATTAATTATTTTTTGTCAAGTTTCACAAGGTTGTTTATGATAACTTGGATTATTATTTTGCAAAGATAAGACTTTATTTTTAAATATCAATGGATTTTGAAAAAAAATTTCAGGTTTAATTTCAAACCATTTTTCTATAGCATCAAAAGGTGTTTTCACATTAAGTTCTTTTCTTAAACTTCCGTGTCTTCGGTAGAGAATATAATACATCAAAAATTTTATTAACCCCGTTGGATATTTGCTTGTTAATCTGTAACATTCTTTCAAATTAATTATCCAACGGGGTTAACCCTTTTTGCATTTCTTCCTTATTATTGTATTTGTTTATTTTAATCGTATTATTTTTAATCGTTCCATTGGCTCTTTCAACCATACCATTTGTTTTCGGAGTTGCGGGTTTAGTGAGCCTATGTTCAATATTATTTTCATCACATACAACATCTAATTTAGATGGTTTTTGACAATAATAACCTTTTTTAGATTTTATCAATTTGTTTGTAAATTCGAGTCCGTTATCAGTAAGGACATGCGTAATTCCAAATGGAAAAAAGTCTAAACATTTGTTCATAAAATTTTCTGCATTTTTAGCGGTTTTAGCATCATAAACTTTATAATACATGGTTCTTGTAGCCCTGTCTATTGCGACAAAAAGATAGTATTTTATACCATCAAATTTGGGCAAATAAGTTACATCTATATGCAAATATCCAGGTTCATATTCTTTAAACTTTTTTGCTTTGTCTTTTTCTTTTTCAGGGACTTTATTTATTGCCGCACCTACAAAAGTTCTGTAAACAACACTTCTTGAAATTTTTGGATTACCTGGTAAAACCATCTCCCATACTTCATCTAAAGGCAACCATGTAGATTGTCTTATAGATGTAATAAGCACTTTTTCAATATCATTCAGGGCATAATAGATAGTATGAGGTCTTGAACTTTTGTCTTCAAAAATTTCTCGGTTTTTCCATTTACTAACAGTTGGCTCTGATATATTATACTTAATTGCAAGTTCTGAATTTGTTAAATTACTCTTGCTAATTTCTAAACGCGTATGTATATTTGTACTCGCGTTTGAGTGATACTCTTGCTTCATATTTTTGTTTTTTAGAAATTACAAAATTAAGCAAGTTATCATTTTGGTGAAGCATTTCTTTCTTTGCTACGGTCACTACGCTCCCTTCGCAAAGAAAGAAATGCTCATTACACCATTAACAACGTGGTGAAACTTTACAAGTATGTTTTGATATTTATTAGACAAGAATGCCCAAATTTTAGTCCTTCTAAAACTATTAAATGAGACAATGATATTCCTAAAGATTCAATTGGACTATTTTAAGCATTGGAAGATCTTTATTGTAGAGCAACCTTCCATTATTTGAAAATCAAAAGGATTAATCATTGCTTCAACACGCACATCTGTAATTTCATATTTAGTAAGTAATTCTAGCTGGTCTGGTGTAATAATATAATCATAGGCAAGTATTGCTAAATATGCTTTTGCAATAATCGCAGAAGGCATGAAGCCGTTTCTCACTAAATTTACCTGTTCCCCATTACTTAACATGAGTATTAAATTTTCTTTATCTGTAACAGTTACATTTCCTTTCTTCATTTGGAACATAAGATTGAGTAGATATGTTTCATTTTCAAGTTTGAGTTGAAATGAAATTGGTTTGATTTTAATCGTTTTGTCCATTTTAAATTTCTTCACAACAGTTATTGGCTCTGTAATAATCTTTTTTTGACTTGTGAATTTGTCTACTTCATTGACTTCATATTTACATTCCTGACTAAAGACATTTGCTGAGAAAAAAGCTGCAATTATTAAAATTGAGCCTAGTAAAATCATTTTCATTGTTTTCATGTAAGTTAGTTTTAAGTTAAAAATTATGGTTAAAAAAATGTTGTGTTAAATTTTAATTCTTGTTGTTAAATATTTGAGATATTGTATTAATATTGGTAAAATTTGATGAAAGGGATAATGCTTTTTTGCATGTGCCATAACGACCGATATAAAAAATAGTACGGATTTAATAACTTTTTTTGTATCAGTTTAGTCATAGCTAATTAATTTTTGTGCAATATAGTAAATTCATTTCTACAAGAAATTAATTTGCGGTAAATCTAAGTACGAATGAATTTTCAAGCTAAACACAACCCGTATTTTTTTTATATTTTGTTACCAAGCGTAATTCCTACTGTCTTAATATCCTTTCGTTTATTTTCAATTTCATCCTTAAAAGTATCACATTGAATTTTATTCAGATTTTGGATTAATTCTTTCTTATTTTTTAATTTCCAATCTTTTGAGTAATAAGTTTTTCCTTTCCCCAGTTCTGACTGAGAAACATTGGATTTTCCTCCTAGAGATATAAATCTGATTGCTTTTTTATATAATTCGTGAGCATGTTCCATTACTGCAATATGAATATCAAGTAACGACTCACTCCATTCAATTTCAGTATGTTCCGTTGTTACAATATTTCCAGAATCAATACCTTCATCAATCCACATTATTGTATTTCCTACAAGATGGTATTGTTTAGTTGCTATGCACCAATTTGTACAATTAGGGCCTCCTTTAATATATGGAGAAAGCCCAGTATGAAGATTTAAAATCCCTTGTTTTGCATTTATTGAAAGCATTTTGTTTTTTACAATTCGCGTACCTGAAACTATTATCAAGTCAGGATTCAATTCTCTGGAAAAATTATATGCCTCCTCTTTGTTTATGTTTTCAACATCAATGTGTTTCACATCAGGGTATTCTATATATTTCTGTTCGTAATAGTTTTTCATTCCCCACCAAGCTTTGTTCATTGGTGAAAGAAATATTCGTTCATAAAGAGAGTCGAACAGTCTTTTTACTGTAATTTTCCTATTTTGCTTTCTCGATTCCGTAACAATCCCAATAACATTAAACTCTTCAGCTAATTTATTTGCAAGAGCTTTCTGATTTGGTTCATTACCAATCCATAGTAATAGTTTCATCTATAATGAATTATTTTTTTGATATTCTCAAGGGAATTTGATATTCTCATTTTAGTTTTAAGCCAAGGTTCATTATATAGTTCAATCCTAGAAACTTCAAACAAATCCTCTTTGATAGGATTGAAAATATCTTGTTTTACTGCCAATCCAATCTTATATCCTATTTTCTGACTGATAGTTTTAGTTTTTTCATCAAAGCTTCCAACAGGATATGAAATTGTCAAAGGAAAATAACCAAGTTGTGATTTAATTTTATTTCCTGATTCTTGAAGTTCTCGCTCAATATCACTTTCTTTCTCCATAGTGCCCAGCATACTATGTGTCTGTGTATGACTGCCAATATAATGCCCCAACTCTTTTAGTTTCCTAACATCATCCCAATTCATCATAAGTTTAGGTAATTCAATATCAGAAAACTCTTCCATTACAGATGCAAGAACAATTTCTCTTTTATCATGAAGAATTGTTTTCAGGAACGGTTTTAAACTTGAAACAAACTTCAAACGTTCTTCTTTGCTTGAGAACTCACAGCTTCTAAATTCAATAGGCAAAAATTCATACGGTAATTCAATTTTTGTCTTATTTGTATATTGAAATGAATGCTCCAAAATATGTGTCCAAGTCGGAATATTTTTATCAATACAGTCAGTTACAACATAGAATGAAGCTTTTATTTTATACTTTTCTAATATGGGAAGTGCATATTCAATATTATCTTTATAACCATCATCAAACATTATTGTAGCAAATCTATTTTTTTTCGACATGGCATTTTTATCAAATGCTAAGTCCTCGAATAAAACTACTTCATATTTAGTTGAAATATATTTTATACACTTTTCGAATAATCTCACATCCATAGGATCCCATAATGGGTCTCTTTGAGGATTTACTCTATGAAATAAAAAGTTTCTTATCATTATTGGGGTCTCCTTTTTATGCTTGGTAACTCGTTTATACTGATACTTTTTTACTACAAAAGTATCATTTATATCCAACATCTTATGCTAAATAATACTTTTAGGGCATACAAAAGTATCATTTATATTTATGTAAATATAACATTTAATTGTTTAAAAAAAATATTTAATAAATTGATGGTGTAACAAACAGGTGATTAAATCAGCTATGTAAAAACACGCTATCTCTACACCGAGTACAGTAAGTCTTTATTATTCAACGTATTGACAATTTAGGAATCTATACATTGACGTTTTTATCGCAAAATTACACGAGCCTCATTATTAGGACATTATAAATTCAAGTCGCCACTTTTATACGCTATCAATAAATTAAAATTAGAATTCCCAGTCATCAAATGGACTTTTTACATTCTTTATACTTTTTGTACTTACATGTGTGTATATCTCTGTTGTTTTGCTACAATATTTCCTGTATCATTCTAATATCATATCCAGCTTTATGCAAATGAGTAGTCCTTTATGACCGTCAGCCGTTTACTCAATTATATGTATTACGTTTTGTTTTTTTATGTAATCCACAAATATAAATTTACTATATAAGGCAAACAGTTTTCTGTAATTTGTATATTTGCAAAAAAATATCAACATTGAGTCCTTTCCGAAAAGTCGTAAAAATAAAGACACAGATTTTTAAAAATTTAAATCTCTGATAATCAGTGTAATCTGTGGCAATTTTTTTCAATTATTTCAAATAAATACCTTTTCGGAAAGGGTTCAACATTAGAAATTTGAACTCAGAATTTGAAGATTGGAACTTTAAACTTGGAACTTTAAACTTTAAACATATGTTGGTCTTGTTAAAAAAAGAAATTAATAGTTTTTTTAATTCATTAATTGGATATATAGTTATAATTGTATTTTTACTCATTAACGGATTATTTTTATGGGTATTTCCTCTTGATTTTAATATTTTAAATTCCGGATATGCCAATATTGACGGTTTATTTGTACTTGCTCCTTTTGTATTCCTTTTTCTTGTGCCGGGAATCACTATGCGATTGTTTGCTGATGAAAAAAAAACCGGCACAATAGAGATATTATTAACAAAGCCAATAAATGATTATCAGATAATTTTATCAAAATATTTAGCAGCATTATTATTAGTATTTTTTTCTCTTATTCCTACTCTTGTTTACTTTTTTTCTGTTTACATATTAGGCTCTCCTCCCGGAAATCTTGATATGGGAGGAATGTGGGGCTCTTATATAGGGCTGCTGTTTTTGGGCTCTGCTTTTGTCTCAATTGGGTTGTTTGCTTCATCACTAACAAATAATCAACTTATATCTTTTATCATAGCTATTATTTTATGTGGTTTCTTTTATATAGGATTTGAATTTATTTATTCTTTTAATTTGTTTGGCAATGCCGACTTATTAATTCAATTTCTTGGAATTAATGCTCATTATACTTCAATAAGTCGTGGAGTTATTGATACAAGAGATGTTATATATTTTATTAGTATTAATGCTTTATTTATTTTTTTAACGAAAATATCTATGGAAAGTAGAAAATGGTAATATACTTAAAATTGTTAAATGGTTTTATGGTTAAATGGTTAGATGGTTAAAAATATGCAAAATTTACCCCGTTGGATCAGGCAGATGCCTGATGGCGTTTATATTTTTGTATTACATTATTAGTAGAGACGAGGCATGCCTCGTCTCTACAACTATACCAAACTAAAATTTGGAAAATATATTTTGCGAGGAGCGTAGCGACGAAGCAAACTCTTGAAATGCCCCAAATCTATAATAATTAGTGATGACATCGCTCAACATTATAATTAAATTGCTATAAATCAATCATAAAGAGTATTAATGCGATAAAAAGACAACAATTTAGCAGTTTAACAACTTAGCGAAGCGATCTCACGAACAAAGTGAGTAATTTAACCATTTTGAGTATAAAAATACAAGCTTATGAAAAATAAGAAAAAAGGAATAAAACAACACAATATTACCCAGCTTATATTAAGTTTGATGATTATTATATTGCTTAATATTATTAGCTCTTTTGTTTTTACACGATTTGATTTGACTTCTGAAAAAAGATATACTCTTTCAGATGCTACAAAAGAACAGTTAAAAAATCTTGATGATATTGTTTATTTCAAAATATATCTTGAAGGAGATTTTCCTGCCGGTTTTAAACGTTTGAGAAACGAGACAAAAGAAATGCTTGACGAATTTAGGGCTTATTCTGATAACATACAATATGAATTTATTAATCCTTTAAAAAATAAAGATAGAAAAAATACAAGTAAAATTTATAAGCAATTAGTTGATAAAGGATTAGAGCCAACAGATTTACATATAAAAAATTCAGGAGCATCTTCACAACAGATTATTTTTCCGGGAGCTTTGGTTTCACATAAAGGCAAGGAGATTGCTCTTCAGTTGCTGATAACGCAAACAGGAACATCGCCCCAAGCTGTCCTTAATAATTCAATACAAGCACTGGAATATAATATTTCAAGCACAATAAGAAAACTTACAATAACAAGAAAACATAAAATTGCCTTTATAACAGGTCATGGAGAACTTAATAAATATGATGTCGCTGATATTTCTTATTCATTATCTGAATATTATGATGTTGAGAGAATAAACATAAATGGGAAACTAAATAGTTTGTCTAAACGGGAATTGGTAGATTCTACAAAGACAATAAATAAGAATAAGTATTCTGCAATTATCATTGCAAAGCCGGATTCTGCTTTTGATGGGAAAGATAAATTTGTTATAGACCAGTTTATTATGAATGGCGGGAAAGTGCTTTGGCTAATAGACCCTGTGTTTGCAAGTATGGATAGTTTAAAAAAATCGTATGAGACAATAGGAATTAGTAATAATTTGAATCTTGAAGACCAATTTTTTAATTATGGCATTCGTATAAACAAAAATTTGATTCTTGATTTAAATGCTTTGCCAATACCTGTAGTAACAGGGAATGTGGGAGATAAGCCACAACAAACGTTTTTGCCTTGGTATTTTTTTCCTGTCATTGTTCCAATAATAAATCATCCTGTGGTCAATAATCTTAATATTATTAAATGCGAATTTGTAAGCAGTTTGGATACTGTTGGAACAGATAATATAAAAAAGACAATTTTATTAACCAGTTCACCTTATTCAAGATTCGTCAATGCTCCTTGTCGCATAAATCTTGACTTATTAATGCACGAACCTGATAAACGTCAATATAACAGACCAAATTTGCCAATAGCAGTATTGCTGGAAGGAGAATTCAAATCTGTGTTTAAAAACAGGATTCCTCCTGTAATTAGAAATAATAAAGATATAAAGTTTAAAGAAGAAAGTGTAAAAAATAGTATGATAGTTGTATCAGACGGAGATATTATTAAAAATCAAATAAAATATTTACAGGATGGAAGCATTTATCCTTATCCTTTAGGGTATGACAGATATACAAGACAAACTTTTGGTAATAAAGATTTTATCCTTAATGCGGTAAACTATCTCTGTGATGAGTCCGGACTTATTTCTGTGAGGTCAAAAGAGTTGAAATTAAGATTATTAGACAGACAAAAAATTAATAATAATAAACTGTTTTGGCAAATACTAAATATTATTGTCCCAATTTTATTAGTTGTTATTTTGGGGATAATTCAATATATTATAAGAAAACGAAAATATGCATAAAATTTTGTAACTGTTTATAATGGGGAGTTCTAATAATTGGTTTTGTATATGAAAGTGAGCGAAAAATATCAGTATGAGGCGGAGGGTAAAATATTCCGCAGGCATAGCCATAGCTATGGTGAGGAAAGATTTTGCCCGATAACGAAATAATGATATTTTGCAGCCACTTGTAATAAAAAGTAATTATTAGAACTCCCCTAATATCTAATTTTCTAATTTGTTTCCACATCTGTTTATTTCCCAGCATTTTTTTAGAGGAGAGAATAAGATGCTTATTTCTATTGCTTCTTTGTAATCGCTTTTAGCACATATCATCATATCATAACTTATACATATATCAAATAAATGAGTATTTATTTGATTTCCAAATGTTCTGATACCGGCGGATAATACAAGATGATTTGTTGTTTTATAATGTATTCCAAATCTTATGCGGTCATAGTTTGTATGATGTGATTTAATAAGCATAGTTGTCCCTAAATTAAAATAATTATCTTTTTTAAATACATAATGCACATTTGTAACAAGTCCTATTTTTTTGCTTATATCAGTTAAAGCACTTGTATGTGCCTGTATTTTCCGTGAAGGAGTAAATACAGAGTCCTCGTTGCTATGATATGACTGTGATATATGATAAATAGATGCTCCTATTTGAAATTTGAATATCTGGTCTTGTTTTTGACACCACATTTCTTTATAACCAAACAAAAATCCAAAGTTCATGTCATATATATCTTTGTCTTTTAGTTCAATAATGCCCGGCTGTATCCCAAAAGAAAAATATAAATCAGAAAGCATTTTTGTATTTAAGGCAATTGACAAATAATTTGACCTAAAGTTAATTTTTTTATTTGAGATACTTCTTTGATCTAAAATTCCTATTCCGAGCGTGCTGTTTGATGACTCTTTAATATTGAGTCCATAATCTTTTTTATGTATTTTAAAAAGAGGTATCTTATATTCAGCAAATAAACTGTTTGTATTTATACCCGGATTATTATTATTTGTTTGATATTGATAAATATCTTTTACTTGCCATGTGGCAGGTATCATACCTGTTAAAGCAGGATTTAAAGTAAGTTCTGAATTATAAAACTGGGAATATGAATCATATTGAGAATAACTTTTGATATAAAAAAATAATATGAAAAGCATTGTGCATAAGACGGACAGAAAATATACTGAAATGAATTCAGCACAGGTCTCAGCACAGATTTTTGTTATTTGTTTCATTATAAACAATGCTTTTATATAAAGTCAATTTGTTACCAAACGTAATTTTCTCTGTCCGTGTGTGCTGGGCAGCAATATTTTGGTATATGCAAAATTTAATAAAAATATTTTCAATTGCTAATTTCTAAATAAATTTTAAGAATGCAACTATTAGAATATTTATTTAATCCAAAAAAAATTATTATTTTAAAAAAAGATGTAATTTTACAGCTTAATTTCCGAATTTTTGATTTTAAATTATCATATATCACAATATAATATAATTTATAAATAATGTAATAAAATAAAACTATGAAAAATTTTTTATTAATTCTTGGATTAATAACATTTTCAAACTTTATTCTTGCTCAGGGTTTTAAAAATGAAAATGCTAAAATTGTTGTTAACGCAGGAACATATCTAAATATTACCGGAGGAACAAACGGTGGTATTACCAATAATTCAAATGGTGAAATAACCAATAATGGAACAATTACCCTTACAGGAAACTTTATCAACAATGCTGATTTTGTTTCAGGCATTAACAGTAAAGTAAAAATGCAGGGACCAGAGCAGGATATCGGCGGCTCTAATACTACAACTTTTTGCGACCTGTTTATAGAAGGAACAGACAATAAAACCATCAGTATAAAAACAAATATAAACGATTCTTTGATTTTTAATAATAATAACATTGCAATAAGTAACAATAATCTGGTTTTATTAACTAATGCTATTATATATAATAGCTCTCCCACAAAATTTGTAGTTACAAACGGAACAGGAAAACTTGTAAAAAACAGTTTGCCTACAGGAGCAGATTTTCTTTTCCCTGTTGGAGATACTTTAAATAGTTATAAGCCCGTCAAACTTAACTATGCAGGAACTGTTGATACCTTTGGAGTAAGAATTATAAAAGGAATTGACCCAAGCACCGGAGTTGATGATGAATGTGTCCTATACACTTATATTGTTGAAGAAAGTAATAATGGCGGTTCCTCCGGCTCTCTAAATCTCGGATGGAACACTTCAGACGAGGGCTCATCATTTGACAGAACACAAGCTATGATAGAACATTATATCAATGTATTATGGAATCTGGAAAATGGCATACCAGGCGCCTCTTCAAATTTACCTTTTACAAATTGGTACTATGAAAATCAATCTAACAGTATAACAAACTTTTCCTCTAATGCCAGCAGATTTATCGTAACATCAGCTACATCATTAGCAGTAGTTGCCTCAGCAAGTCCAAATTCTATATGTATTGGCGATTCTACATCTTTACTGGCATCAGTATTTGGAGGAACACCTTCTTATACTTACCTGTGGTCACCAACAACAGGATTAAGCGATTCAACTATTGCCAATCCTATGGCAAGTCCTTTAATAATAACTACTTATACAGTAACAGTAACTGATTTTATTGGAGGAACAGCTGTTGACAGTGTTATAGTAGGAATTAATCCAAACCCAACTGCTTATGCAGGTGAAGACACTTCTGTATGTCAGGGTAATAGTATTGACTTAACAGCTACAGGAGGAACTTCTTATCTATGGAGCACAGGCGGAGCCACAGCAACTATTACAGTTAATCCTGTAACAGATACAACATATACAGTAACCGTAACAAATATTTTTGGCTGCACAGATACCGATGATGTTATAGTAACAATATATCCAAATCCAACTGCTTATGCAGGAGAAGACACTTCTGTATGTCAGGGTAATAGTATTGACTTAACAGCTACAGGAGGAACTTTTTATATATGGAGTACAACAGAAGCAACAGCAACAATTACAGTAACGCCAACAATAACTACAACTTATACTGTTACTGTAACTGATAATAATGGATGCACTGCCTCTGACGATGTTGTAGTTTTCATCTTACCGGCACCACCGGCAGATGCAGGCACAGATGTAGATGTTTGTGAAGGAAACAGTACTGATTTAACAGCTTCAGGAGGAACTTCTTATCTATGGAGCACAACAGAAATAACAGCAACAATTACAGTAAGTCCTGCAATAACTACAACTTATACTGTTACTGTAACTGATAATAATGGATGCACTGCCTCTGATGATGTTGTGGTAAATGTTATACCTTGGGCAGATGCAACAATTTTACCACCAGGTCCTCTTTGCGAAAACAACCCGTCTGTGAATCTAATAGCAGTTAATCCCGGAGGCGTTTGGTCAGGACCAGGAATTACAGATGCCAGTGCAGGGACTTTTGACCCTTCTGTAGCAGGACAGGGAACTCATACCATTATATATATTATTCCCGGAATGTGTGGTGATAGTGATACTACTGATATAATAGTTCATCCTGTTCCTAATATCTTAACAGACAAAACAGACGAAACCTGCGCCGGAGCTAATAATGGTTCTGTTGACTTAACTATAACAGGAACAGTACCTTTCGTGTTTAACTGGGATAATGGTGAAACAACAGAAGATATATCCAATCTGGAACCAAATACTTATATTGTAATTGTTACTGACTCTAATGGTTGCTCTGCAACAGAAAATATAGATATACTTCATTCGGAAATACTTTGCCCTGATTTATATGTCCCTAATATATTTTCACCAAACCATGATAATCATAATGATGAGCTATTTGTAAGAGGAACAGGAATAAAAAGTTTAACATTTATTATTTATGACAGATGGGGCGAAAAAATATTTGAAACAACCAATAAAGATAATGGCTGGGACGGAACTTATAAAGGAAAACCATTAGATAATGCTGTATTTATTTATTATCTGAAAGCAGAAATGATAAATAATGAAACAGTTGAGAGAAAAGGAACTGTTACTTTGGCTAAATAATAATTTGGATTTAAGAATAAAATCGGGAATTATAACTTGTAACTTTGTAATTCGGAACTTGAATATAGTAACTAATTGATAATTCACCCCGTTAAATGCGAAGCAATCAGGCAACTGCCTGATTATTTAACGGGGTAAATTAACTACAAAAATATAAAATATGAAAACAAAAAAATGTATTTTTCTGATAAGCATTTTAAGCTTAATAATGTATGTGAACTCTTTTGCACAGGATATTCATTTCTCCCAGTTTAATGAATCGCCTTTAACATTAAACCCTGCGACAACAGGAGCTTTTGGGGGAGAACAACGAGCGATAATGAATTATAAAAACCAGTGGACAAGTATCCCTGATGCTTATAAGACCGTATCTGCTTCTTTTGACTCAAAAGTATTAAAAAGAAAAATAAAAACAGGATATCTTGCAATAGGATTGTTGTTCTTTAATGATAAAGCAGGAGAAGCACAATTAAACACAACACAGGCAAATCTGTCAATAGCTTATCATGTAACAATTAATAGTAATAATATCCTTACAGGTGCTATACAAGGCGGATTTTCACAAAAAAATGTTGATATAAATTCTTTGAAATGGGATGAACAATGGGAGCAGGGAATGGGCTATAATTCTAATAAAACTTCGGGAGAAACAACAGACCTAAAAAATTTCTCTTATGGAGATTATTCAGCAGGACTATTATGGAGTTATTTTTCAGAAGAAGCATATATGACCTCTAATAATGCTCTAAAAGCAACTTTTGGGATGGCTATGCTGCATATCAACGAACCAAAATATTCTTTCTATAACATTAAAGAAAACAAATTAAATCCAAAATTTGCTATACACGGAAATGTTTTTATTGGAATAAGAAATACTAATGTTGCTATAATACCAAGTGCTTTATTTTTAAAACAAAAAAACCAACAGGAAATATCAATAGGTTCAATGTTTAGATATATGCTAAATGACGATTCTAAATATACCAAACTTGTGAACGGACTTGCCATATCTTTTGGAGGTCATTACAGATTAAAAGATGCTTTTATATTAGAATCTCAATTTGAAATAGCCAACTGGGCATTAGGCGTTAGTTATGATATAAACACCTCTGACCTTAAAACAGCAAGCAATGGACGGGGCGGAATAGAATTAAGTTTACGTTATATAAATCCAAATCCTTTTAGAAAAAGCGAAAAATTTTATTAAAATATAAGTTTATAATTGTTTTCAACAAAAGGAAAAAAACTGTAAGATTAAACAGGATTTGCTCATAAATCAAAAACTTATCAGTGTGGTAACCGACCCATACATCTTAATACTTTAAAAATCATACCCTTACTGATTTAACAGAATTTTTATTTCTTTAAAAAAGAAAAGTATATCTTTTTTTGTAATAAAGAAGTCAGATAATTTGGTTTTTGTAATTTTTATAAATACAATATGTTGGTATATGGCACTTGCGGTATAAGAGATAGAAGCAGTGATACCAGCTCCTGTTATTCCATATTTAGGGACAAGTATAAATATCAAAGATAAAGTAAATACAAGTCCTATAGCAGAACTGATGGTATTATGGTAATGTCTTCCTGTTCCTGAAAAAAAATGGGAATACATCATAGAAATTGCTATTGCAATAATTCCAATGCTTAAACTTAGTATAACGGGCTTAATCTGAGTAAATTCTTTGCTAAAAATCATCCCAAAGACCTGCTCAGGTAATAATAATATAATTATCACCAGTATAAATGTTATAGTAAATGTAAATTTCAGTAAGCTAAGTGTAAGTTTTTTACCATATTTTTCATTTTTTGCATTAGAAATTTTTGTGTACTGGACCATTGATACACTTTTGCCTACCAGCCACAGACCTTCTGACAATTGATTTCCAGCTGTATAAATTCCTAAGGCGGCTCTACCAATAAAACCATTTATAACATAGTAACTTAATCGGTAATTTAATAATTGTATAATATTTGCAAATTGAACATAAGAACCATATTTGAATATTTGTTTGATTACATTACCAAAATTATTTAAAGTAGAAAATACAAGGAATTTTTTTATTAATAATAAGCTTAAAACAAAAGATGTTAAATAAGCTATATATAGTGAATATACATAAGAAATGACTTCAATTTTTTTAATAAAAAAGATAAAAAATGATAAACTTAGAAAAAGCATGAGCATTTGTATAACAGATATGATGTTGTATTGTTTAATTTTTTCATTTCCGAGAAGCACAGTTAAATTAATAGAAGATAGAGATTGTATCAATGATAGTAGCAATATATGACAGGTGTATTCAACAGGAATTAAATTTAAAAATTTAAGGATATAAGTTCCTGATATTGCTGAAAAGACAGCCCATATATATGAAGGGATAAAAAGTTTAAATAAATCAATCCGTGGGATAAGATATATTAAAGCTCCTCCGCCTACAAAATTATTAAGTAATAAAATAATTGTTATAGATAAAATTATTAATCCTATTGTGCCAACGCCTTCTGTTCCTAATTTGTTTGTATTGACAATAAGGATGGAGAAGCCGAGCAAAGCATTTATTAATCTTGCTCCTGCTGTTCCTAAAATTTTTTTTAGCATTAATTTATTTTTGCTTTATTTATAAAATTATAGTTGAATATAAAATATTCATTGGCTAAAAATTGATAATAATAGAATAGGTAACTATCAGCCCCATAAGAAATATCCAACGGTTTGGCTATGCGGAATGCGGGATTTTATTGCACTTAATTTTCAATTTACTACTAAATTTTATTACTTGTATAATCTTTCAATTTAGCACCAAAACCCGCATTACGTATAGGTTTTGTTATATTCTGGTCTTTTTATTTATCTTTTTTTTGAATATCAAATATCGAACACTGATTAACGATTTTTGATTTATTTATGATTGAATAATTATTTATTATTTTTGATTTTTCTATGCAGTTTCAATACTTTTTACGAAAATTGAAATCATCTCATTGTTTTTTTTTTTGCTTTAATTGTTTTCTCCCCAGTTTTATATAATTTGCTTAGGTGAATAATTTTCAGGCAAACAAATATTTCTCGTAATTCTTTTAAAATTACTTTCATTTTATTCATCCCGTTAGATATTTCGTTTAAAATATAACCTCTCAAGATTCTCTAATTAATTATCTAACGGGGTAAATGAAATCTTTTTTTGATTCTGCACTTTGTGCTTCTCCTTAACTTCTTAAATCATTATTCGTTAATCGATATTCTATATTCAATTTTTCATTCTTCTCTTTTTTTAACTTGAAGATAACGCGGTAAAGGTTATAAATATACTGAATTTATTTTAGCATCCTGATGCAACTAACGTCAAACCTCAAACGAAATTATCCTATATTATATTCCTTTATTTTTCTATAAAGAGTGCGTTCTGATATACCCAGTTCTTTTGCTGCATTTTTTCTTTTTCCTTTATATTTTGCAAGAGCTTTTTTAATAAGTTCTATTTCCTTTTTTGAAATAGATAAAGATTCTTCAATAATTTCAGATTCCTGTATTGGTTCATTAATATCTTTATCAATTTGGATATTGTCTTTTTTGTTTACAAAAGTATTAGTGTTTTGTATATCTTGTTCAGATTGATTTATTTTTTCAATAATACTAGCATTATTTTCTTGAATTTTTTGTGGTATATTTTCGTATTCCAATATTTCCTTTACTAATTTTTTTAAGTCCGTAATATCTCTTCTCATATCAAAAAACACATTATAGAGTAGGTCTCTTTCAGAAAAATTTTTATTAAAATTTTTATTTCTGTATATTACAGGTAGCTCATTATATTCAGTTTTAGGCAGATATTTTACAAGTGTTTCTGCTGTTATTAATCTGTTTTTTTCAAGTATAGAGATTTGTTCTGTAATATTTTTTAATTGTCTGATATTTCCATTCCATCTATAATTTGTAATAATATTTTTAGCTTCATCGTTTAGTTGCAAAGGAGGTATTTTATATTTTTCAGCAAAGTCAGAGGCAAATTTTCTAAAGAGCAAAACAATATCTTTTTTTCTGTTTCTTAGGGTAGGTATTTGGATAGGGACAATATTTAGTCGGTAAAAGAGGTCTTCTCTAAATTTACCATCTTTCACAGCTTCAATAATATTTATATTTGAAGCAGCTACTACACGGACATCAGTCTTTATAACTTTGGAGGAGCCAACTTTGATAAATTCTCCTAATTCTAATACTCTCAGCAATCTTACTTGTGTTGACAGAGGCAATTCTGATATTTCATCAAGAAATATTGTGCCTTTATCAACTTGTTCAAAATATCCTTTTCGTTCTCTGTCTGCACTTGTAAAAGAACCTTTTACATGACCAAACAGCTCCGAATCAATTGTCCCTTCCGGTATAGCTCCACAGTTAATAGCAATATATTCTTCGTGTTTTCTGGCGCTAAGGTTATGAATTATTTTTGGAAACACATCCTTACCTGTTCCGCTTTCACCTGTTATCAGCACAGTTATATCTGTATGAGCAACTTGTCGGGCAATATCAATAGCTCTGTTAAGCAATATAGAGTTGCCTATTATACCAAAACGTTGTTTTATTGCTTGAATATCCATTTTTAAAAAGTTATAAAGTGTTATAAAAAATAAGGTTATTTAGTGTCTGTCCATTCTGTAACAGACAGGTTAACCCGTCTGGTTTTTACAAAAATTCTGACCTTATTAACAAAGATACTGTTTAGTAATTTTACCGTTACATTTAGGATACTATTTAATTTTTAAAATATCATTTAATATATTATTAGCTAATCTGCTTGCTCCAAACCGAAAATAATTTTTGTTTATCCATTTATCACCTAATACATTTTGGACTAACATAAAGTAATTTAATGCCTGAAAAGATTCAGATACTCCTCCTGCTACTTTAATACCAACGATTTTTCCTGTTTTGTTATAAAAATCTTTAATAGTATCAATCATAACCAAAACTGCTTGTTCTGTTGCTGATACAGGTATTTTGCCTGTAGAAGTTTTTAGGAAGTCAGCTCCTGCATTAACAGCTATTTCACTTGCTATTTTAATGTTTGTCAGTGTTTCTAATTCACCTGTTTCAATGATTACTTTGAGATGTACATCTTTGCATAATTCTCTGATAGCAGATATTTCATCAAATACCACAGAATATTTTTTTTCAAGTAGTTTTCCCCTTGATATTACCATATCAATTTCGTCAGCTCCTTGGTCAATAGCATATTTTATTTCAGCAAGTTTAACATTTAAAGGAGATTGTCCGCTTGGGAAAGCTCCTGCAACAGATGCTACTTTTATGTCTGTATTTTTCAGATTTTCTTTTGCTTTTTTAACAAAAGGAGGGTAAACACATACAGCAGCCACATTAGGAATATCAATGCCTTTGTCTTTATATGTATGAGCTGTCTGGCACAGATTAATAATTTTTTCGTCTGTGTCAGAACCATTTAAAATTGTTAAATCAATCATACCAAGTATTGATTTAAGGCACTCTGATAATGATTTGTTTTTTAAGCCATGAGACGTTATTTTTAGAATCCTGCTCTCTATGTTATCATCGTTTACATCAGAAATATCTTTAATGTTTATCATCTTTTTATACTTTTAGTTTTATATTAAAATTTTCATCAAAATTAAAAAAAAATAAGCTATAAAAACAATTTTATTTAAAAAAGTTCTTTTGTAACTATTATTATTTTTTATCTGTAAACGATATTTATACTTTATTTATTATACCTGAATAATTCACAAATTCATCCAAAAAGTTTGTAAATTACACATATTCAACAGATTAACAAAGTGATGATTAAAAAATAATTTTTCTTATATTTTTTAATTTTGTTTTAATTAAAAAATCCCGAAAGGGATTTAATTTTCACCCCGTAGGATAATATCCAACGGGGTAAATAACCATAGGTGAAACCTATGGTTACAAACTACGTAGTATTCATCTTCAATCCTAAAAGGATTGAACAAAAAACAATCATTATGGCAACATATACACAGATATTATATCAAATCGTTTATTCAACCCTTAAGGGTTGTTTGGTAGATTATTATTAACTTACTCCGCATTTACTCACAAAATTGTTTATTTTTAAGGTGTTCGTGAGAACGCTTCGCTTAGTTCATACGGAGTTATTCATATTTTTTCCCTTCAGGAAAAATATTTTTAATACAATTTTAAAAAGTTATGCTTAAGGGGGCTTCTATTAATTACTTCGCATCAAGATTTTCAGAGTATTTTATAGACGATGAAAATTTTAGATGCACTATCGGCATAATGCAAAAAAATTTGAAGAAGTATATGAAATACTCTGAAAACCCTTTGGGAACAAAGCTAATAAACAACCTGACTTCGTCAAAATATTTCTTAATAGCTACGGCTATTAAGAAATATTTGTGTCTCGCACCTTATTCATTATCTTTGTTTCTTGAAAGAAAGGAATTAATAGAAGCCCCCTTAAATGTAAGAATATAATACAAATAAAATTGTGTGAATGAGTGGTTTTATTTTTTTATATATAATATAATCACTTGATATTACGGATGTTATAAGGTTTTATTATTTTTGTATCTCCAAATTTTCAAGAAGTCTGGATTTTTTAGTTTATGAATTATTCAGGTTAAAAAGATTAGAAGTAACGTAACTATTCACCTCGTTGGAGATTATCCAACAGTATAAATTAATTTATTTCTTCAAAGATTCTTCTATCACCATAGTAAAAAGTTGCTTTATTGGAATACCCATTGCTTTTGCTTGTTGTGGCACAATACTTTTTTCTGAAAGACCCGGCACAATATTTACTTCTAAAAAATATAATTTGTTTTTACTAAGTATATAGTCAAAGCGAACTATTCCTTTGCAGTTTAGCTTGTCATACAGATATGCTGATGTGTTTTTACATTGTTTTTCAATTTTTTCAGACACACGGGCTGGTGTAATCTCGTCAGTTATTCCTGTTGTATATTTTGCTTCATAATCAAAAAAAATATTTTTACTTACAATTTCTGTAAGAGGTAATATTATAAGATTATTATCAGTTTTTAAAACACCACAGGTAAGTTCTGTCCCATCAATAAACTCTTCTATAAGCACTTCATCGTCCTCTTTAAAAGCAATATCAACAGCATTTTTTATTCCTTTTGATTTGTATATTTTAGACATGCCAATACTTGAACCTCCTTTATTAGGTTTTACAAAGCATGGTAATGCTATTCTTGATAATATATCTTCAATTATAATAGAATCTGTTTTTTTTATAAGCATTGATTTTGCTGTTAAAATACCATAGCTATTAACAAGTGTATTACAAATATTTTTATTAAAAGTCATTGCAGATGTTAATAAATCAGAAGTTGTATAAGGAATATTTAAAAGATTAAAATATCCCTGAAGTTTCCCATCTTCACCCGGCGTGCCATGAATAACAATAAACGCACAATCAAAATTTATTTTATTGCCTTTTACTGTAATACTAAAATCATTTTTATCAACAGGTATTTCTGTATTATCTTTTATTTTATATATCCATTTCCCTCCATATATTAGTATTGTATATACATTATACAAATCAGGGTCAATATTTTTGCGGGTAAGTTCGGCACTTTTTATTGATATAACATATTCACCGGAATTACCACCGGCAATTAAAGCAATATTTTTTTTCATATTTTAATATTTTTTTTGCAAATATAAAAATAGTATCATATTATTTTTATATAAAAAATCACTATTGTCCGACTAAAAAATGAAATACAAGTTTAATTGTTACAGATTCCTCGCTGTCGCTCGGAATGACAGCATAATTCGGGTAAGGGACAGGGGTGTATTTTCGCTTTGCGAAAATACACCCCTGTCCCCAAAAAAATAATACCATTGTCATTCC
>Ga0208905_1000398_pt1 | contig 22239 bp, 24 predicted proteins | sample AntAceMetag02UKS_FD_184776 | JGI IMG/M metagenome (GOLD analysis project Ga0208905, IMG submission 184776) | Saline lake microbial communities from Ace Lake, Antarctica - Antarctic Ace Lake Metagenome 02UKS (SPAdes) (version 2) | ecosystem: Environmental > Aquatic > Non-marine Saline and... | reverse complement strand
GAATATCCAGGGGTAGCGGAACACAGCTTTCTGAGATAAATAGATCGCTAAAGCAATTTTATAAAATAAAAGAAATGTTTAAAAGGGGAACAGGGCTAAAAAATATTTCTTTTAATTAAATTAGTCGCTAGTGAATAGTTGTATAGCGAAAAACGAAAAGCTCAAAATGTAAAGCCATAGCTTAAAATTAAAATTAAATGCATAGTATCGTATATTGAGCTTTGTATACCTTATACGGTATGCTATATAATGAAAATAAAAAACTAAAGAAGTAAAAAAAGAACTTAGAATCTATTGCTGAGAAGAAGTTTTGGGTTTTTAATTATGGTTTTTAGCTTTTCGCTTTAAGTTTTTAGCTATACAGTTATAAATAATAAATTCTATTTTTCGCATGTATAAACTATATTTTAGTTTATTATCAAAAAAAATGTAAATAACAAAATGGAGGCAAAATTAATGTCAGTAAAAATTAAACTTAGAAGAGAAGGTGGCAAGAAAAAACCTTTTTACAAAGTAGTGGTAATTGATTCGAGAAAAGCTTGTAATGCAAAATTTATAGAGCAATTAGGGTATTATCAACCACTTTCTGAACCTTATGTTTTTAAGATTGATCAGGAAGCAAGCTTGAAATGGATTGGAAAAGGTGCTCAACTTTCAGCAACAGTAAAAGATCTATTTAAAAAAGAAGGGATATTGAAAGAGAGATAAAACAGCGAGGAGATTATTTTGAAAGAACTTATTGAATTAATTATAAAGGGAATTGTAGACAAACCAGACAAAGTAGAGATAAATGAAGTTATTGGTGAAAAATCATCGATATACGAAGTAAGTGTTGATTCTGATGATATAGGTAAAGTAATTGGAAGGCAAGGCAGAAATATAAAGTCAATAAGAACCATAGTGAATGCTGCTGCGCAAAAGGATAACAAACGAGTAGTTATCGAAATTGTCGAATAGGGTTAGTCGTTAGTGGATAAAATTAGCGTACAGCGTATAGAGTTTAGCGTATAGATTAGTTATCTGGTTAGTTGGTTGCCTGGTTAGTTAGTTGATAAATTAATACAAAACAGTTAATTAAATAATCAACAATTTATACGGGTGATCTGTGATAAGTAACCTGTAACAAATACTTGTTTTTATGATTTAGGAAATTTAATCTTATCACTCATTACTTGTTACTGTATTTTTCACGAGATACAAATTAAGGGTGGATTTAATTGAAAAAAGAATTTGTTGTGATTGGTAAAGTGGTTTCTACTCAGGGCAATAAAGGGGAAGTTAACGTTATGCCCCTTACCGATTTAATTGACAGATTTAAAAATTTAGATAATGTTTTTTTAAGAAATAAAAATAGCCAGGCAATATTAAATGTAGAGAAAGTAAGGGTAAGAAAAGATAGGGTTATTTTAAAATTAAAAGATATAGAAAATATTAAAGAAGCCAAGATGATAGTGGGGTCTTTTCTTGAAGTTGAAAGAAAAAATGCTGTAAAATTATCAAAAGATGCTTATTTTATATTTGAGATAATTGGTCTTGAAGTATATACTGAAAATAATATTTTTCTGGGAAAAATAGAAAATGTTATAAACACAGGTAGCAATGATGTATATGTAGTTAAAAGAAAGGATAAAGAGGAATTATTTATCCCGGCTATTCTTGATGTTGTAAAAGACATTGATTTAGAAAAAAAACGAATTACCATACACTTGGTAGATGGATTAATATGACAAATAATTGTTTAGAAATTAGTATATTAAATATTTTCCCTGATATGTTTAAAGGCCCTTTTTCCGAAAGCATATTAAAAAGGGCTCAAGAAAAAGGATTAATAAAAATAAATTTAATTGACATTAGAAATTTTACCTTGGATAAACATAAGACTGTAGATGATTATTCTTATGGCGGAGGGCCTGGGATGGTTTTAAAGCCTCAGCCAATTTGGGATGCCGTAGAGATGGTAAAAAAAAACAAATCTTCATTACCTTTAAAGATTATAATCACTTCTGCTCAGGGGAAGATATTTAACCAGGAGATGGCTAAGGATTTATCAAAAAAAAATAGATTATTAATAATTTGCGGTCGGTATGAGGGCATAGATGAACGGATACCTAAACTTCTTGATGCAGAGGAAGTGTCAATCGGAAACTTTGTAGTTAGCGGAGGGGAATTACCGGCAATGTTAATGGTAGATGCAATTTCGAGAATGATTCCAGGAGTTTTAGGAAAAGAAGAATCTATGGTAAATGATTCTTTTTATAACGAATATCTTGATTATCCTCATTATACCAGACCGGATGAATTTAAAGGTTTTAAAGTTCCGGAAGTATTACTTTCAGGTAATCATAAAGAAATTGAAAAGTGGAGAAGAAAACAGTCTCTATTAAGAACTTTAATCAGAAGGCCTGAAATTTTTGCGAAAAAAAAATTATCTATAAAAGAGTTAACTTTAATCAAAGAGTTAGAAAAAGACCTTGAAAAAGATTAAGGCAAAATAATTAAATTAGTTATTGATGACTAATATAAAATTACTTAGCCGATTAAAAAATGAAAGAGAGAAAAAAGTAGGGGCGTATTGCATGCGCCTTTTCTATAAATTATAAATAATTATACAAGGGACATAGAGGCATTCATCATGCCTGCAATAAATAGAGATAAGATAGATAGATCTGCACCGTAAAATAAAAAAAATAATTAGGAAGGATGATTTTTATGATAGATTATATTAAACAAATAGAAGAGGAACAATCTAAAAAAGAGAATAGCGAATTTGTATCTGGAGATACAGTGGAAGTACATCAAAAAATTGTTGAAGGCACCAGGGAACGAGTACAGGTTTTTAAAGGAATAGTTATAGCTAAAAAACATGGTGGAACCAAGGAAACATTTATAGTAAGAAAAATATCCAAGGGTGTTGGGGTAGAAAAAATATTTCAACTACATTCACCGAATATTGTAAAAGTAGTGGTTTTGAAAAGAGGAAAAACGAGAAGAGCAAAGCTATATTACCTGAGAGACAGGGTAGGGAAGAGAAGTAAAGTTAAAGAAAAAAGATAGTTAAATGGTATGTCAGGAAAAAGATAGAAAAGTAAAAATAACAAAAAAAATAATTTATAGTTATCAGAGAAAAATAGAAAAATTATATAAAGAAAGATTAAGAATTTATAATCTCTATAACTATGAAAATCGATTAAAGACTAGGGGTTATTCTTTAGTAGCCGGGATAGATGAGGTAGGCAGGGGTTCGTTGTCCGGGCCGGTAGTTGCTGCCGCAGTAATTTTACCCTGCCGATTGTTTATTCCCTATATTAAAGATTCTAAAAAGTTAACTGCAAAAAAAAGAACAGAATTATGTTATTCTATCTTAAATAGTGCAAAAGATGTGGGAATTGGTATTGTAGAAGCTAAAATTATTGATAGAATAAATATCGCCCAAGCTTCTTTTTTGGCAATGAAAAAAGCAATTTTAAATTTAAAAGAAATGCCTGATTATTTATTGGTGGATGGCTTTAAAATTCCTAACCTGAATATTTTACAGATACCATTGATTAAAGGTGAAGATAAGAGCATATCGATTGCCGCAGCCTCTATAATTGCTAAAGTCTATAGAGATAATATTATGGTTAAGTATGACCAAAAATACCCACAATATCTTTTCAAAAAAAACAAAGGTTATGGTACAGAAGAACATCTTAAGGCACTAATTAAGTACGGTCCATCAGAGATACATAGAAAAAGCTTTAAAAGAGTAATAGTGTAGCTACTAGAATTAGCGTAGAGCGTACAGCGTAGAGTTAAGGGAAGAAGAAGTCAGAATAAATCCGTATCTCGTTAAAATAGTTAGCCAGTTAACCAGTTTACCGGTTATCCGGTTATCCGGTTAAAGAATTAATATCAGGCTGGTTAATTGTGTTAACTAACTTTTTGTTAGACAGCTGAGAACTTGTATTTAATACTAACGACTATTCACTGTTCGCTAACGACTAATTAATATTATAAAGATAGATGATTATTAAATATGGATAATATAAATCTAGGAAAATACGGTGAAGATTTAGCTTGCAAATATTTAAAAACCAAAGGTTACAAGATAAAAGAAAGGAATTTCCGTACTTTTTTAGGAGAAATAGATATTATTAGTGAGTATAAAGGTAATATTGTCTTTGTGGAAGTAAAAACCAGGAGTTCCAATAAGTTTGGATACCCCGAAGAAGCAATAAACTATAGTAAACAGCAAAAAATAATAAAAAATGCTTTATGCTATCTGGCCAAATACAATCTTTGGAAAAATAATTGTTGCTTTGATGTAATATTGATCAGTATCACTAACTATAAAGAAATAAAAAGAATAAAACATATCAGGAATGCTTTTTATATCAATGGTAAACAAAACTTTTAATTTGATTGTTACTTAAGTATTGAGTTATATAGTAAAATATAGTGATGAGTAATCTGTAACAAGTACTTGTTTTTATAATATCTGAAATTTAAGTTCATTACTTATTACTCATTACTTGTTACTGTATCCATACTATTCATAGAAAGGGTAGGTGTTTTTTTGTTATCCAAATTATATAGTGCGGCTATATTCGGAGTAGAAGCCTTTATGGTAGAAATAGAAGTTGATATTCATCCGGGGTTGCCTTCGTTTAATATCGTAGGATTACCCGATACTGCTGTTCAGGAATCTCGAGAAAGAGTTAGAGCTGCCATAAAAAATTCTGAGTTCGAATTTCCCATGCAAAGAATTACGGTAAATCTTGCTCCAGCGGATATCAAAAAAGAAGGTCCCATTTTTGACCTCTCTATTGCTCTGGCAATTTTGGTTGCCAGTAAGCAAGTTAAGCCTGACCTATCAAATGAATATTTGATTATGGGTGAATTATCTTTAGATGGAAGCATAAAACCGGTAAATGGTATGCTTCCTATCGCTCTGATGGCCAAAAATATTAATAAGATAAAATTACTTGTTCCTGAAGCAAACGCTAAAGAAGCAGGGATTATTAAAGAATTAAAAGTATTTCCTGTTAATTCACTTTACGAAGTAATCGAATTCTTGAATAAAAAAGTATCCATTGAACCGGTATCAGTAGATTTAGAGGAAATATTTAATCTAAGCAAAAATAGTCAAATAGATTTTGCTGAGGTTAAAGGGCAAGAACATGCTAAAAGAGCCTTAGAGGTAGCTGCAGCTGGAAGCCATAATGTTATAATGATTGGTCCACCAGGCTCGGGGAAAACCATGCTGGCGCGTAGGATTCCAACTATTCTTCCTTCTTTAACACTGGAAGAATCTATAGAAATTACCAAATTGTATAGTATAGCCAATTTACTTCCAAGGGATGTTCCTTTAGTTACGGAGAGGCCATTTAGATCACCCCATCACACAATAAGTAATGTTGGATTAATCGGAGGAGGCAGGATGCCCAAACCGGGAGAAATTAGTCTGGCCCATAATGGTGTACTGTTTTTAGACGAATTGCCGGAGTTTTCCCGAAGCGCTTTGGAATCTCTACGTCAGCCATTAGAAGATGGAATAGTCACTATTTCACGATCTCTGAGTTCTGTTAGTTATACTTCTTCTTTTATGCTGATAGCGGCCTTAAATCCCTGCCCTTGTGGTTTTTACGGTGATCCGGTTAAAGTTTGCACCTGTAGTTCATCTCAAATCGTTAAATATCGTTCAAAGATATCGGGGCCGCTATTAGATCGAATTGACATCCACATTGAAGTCCCCAGGGTAAATTGTCGAGAAGTTATGGAGAAAGATTCTGTGGAAAACTCTTTTACTATAAGAGAAAGAGTAGAAGAAGCAAGAAAAATACAAAGAGAAAGATATGGTAAGGAAAGTATGTTTTGTAATGCTCAAATGACCAAAAAACAGATTAAAAAATATTGCAATATTGATGACAATGCTAAAAATTTACTTTATAAAGCTATGGAAAAATTAAATTTAAGTACTCGGGCTTATGACAGGATATTAAAAGTAGCACGAACCATAGCTGATTTAGAATTATCAGAGAAGATAGAGATTTCTCACTTATCCGAAGCTATTCAATATAGAAGTCTTGATCGTAAATTATGGCTGTATTAGAAACGGAAATATTTTTTAAAGCGCGCAAATACTTATATAAATAGGTGGTGTTGTAATTATGACAATAAAATTAGCTCCCTCAATCTTGGATATAGATTTTGCCCATTTGGAAAGAGAATTGAGAAAAATAGAAAACGGAGGGGCAGACTTACTTCATTTAGATATTATGGATGGAAATTTTGTACCGAGTATTTCCTTTGGTCCCAGGATAGTAGAATCGATTAAAAGGATAACCTCTCTTCCTTTGGAAGTTCATCTGATGGTAGAAAAACCAGAGAATCATATTAAGCCATTTATTGATGCGGGTGGAGATATTATAGTCGTACATTGCGAAACATCTAAACACCTTGACAAACTTATCCAAACCATTAATGAGGCTGGTGTAAAATCAGGTATTGCCCTAAACCCGGCAACCACACTAAGCGTTATTGAATATTTAATTAGTAAAATAGATATATTATTATTAATGACCGTTAATCCGGGTTTCGGCGGGCAAAAATTTATCTCGGAGATGTTTTGTAAAATAGAAAAGGCGAGAAAAATGATAGATAGCCAAAAAAAATCGATAAGTATAGAAGTTGATGGCGGAATAAATTTAGATAATATTTCTCAGGTGATTAAAGCCGGAGCAGAAATAATTGTAGCTGGTCAAATTATATCCAAAAGCGAAAATCCTGAAATGACCATAAAGAAAATAAAGAATCTTTTAAAATAGTCGTTAGTGAATAAAACTAGCGTAGAACGTATATGCATTGTTATATGGTTAACTGGTTACCTGGTTAGTTAGTTATAAATTAGTACAAACCAGTTAACTAACTAATCAACAATAGATTAAACGTGTAATGTGTGATAAGTGTTTGTTTTTATATAATTTTTGAAATTTAAGCTTATTGCTTATTACTGTATTTTATACTCTATACGTGTTTATTCTGGTTCCTAGTTTTTTCTTATTATTTTCTTAACCAATTAACCAACTAACTAGCTAACTAGCTAACAAAAGCTGTAATGTGTAACCTGTAATGAGTAACCATTTTTATGATTTAAGGAATTTAATCTTGTTACTTATTACTCATTACTTATTACTTATTACTGTATTTTATACGAGATACGAGTTTGGTTTCTGTTTTCTTAACCAATTAACCAGGTAACCAACTAACTAGCTAACGAAAAATGTACTGTGTATTTTAAAAAAATTAGGAGTAATTGTTTTGAGAAAACCTGTTGTTGCTATTATCGGAAGGATAAATGTAGGGAAATCAACCCTATTTAATAGAATCATTAAGAAAAGAACTGCCATTGTGGAAAGCGAACCCGGGATTACCAGAGATAGAATATATGCAGAATGTGAATGGAAAGGAAAGCAATTTATTCTGGTAGATACCGGAGGTGTGGATTTTGTAAAAAAAGAAGAAATGCAAAAAAAAATAACCGTCCAGACTGAATTAGCCCTTGAAGAAGCAGATTTAATCATATTATTGGTAGATATTAAAGAAGGAATAAATCCGGATGATTTTAAGGTAGCTAAAGCGATTAGAGAAAAAAATAAACCGAGAATACTGGTGGCTAATAAGGGAGATGTAACGGGAAGTGAATTAAAATTATATGAGTTTTACGAATTAGGATTAGGAGACCCTTATATTATTTCAGCAGAACACGGGCTTAATGTTGATGATTTATTAGATAGAATAGTATCCTATATTCCAGAAGTAGAGGCAGAACCGGAAGAAGAAGAGGACATTATAAAAATATCAATTATAGGAAAACCTAATGTAGGAAAATCAAGTTTATTGAATCGTATTTTAGGAGAAGATAGAATTATAGTCAGCGAACATCCCGGCACAACCAGAGATGCTATTGAAATAATTTTTAAACATGATTTATTAAAATTAATATTTATCGATACCGCCGGCTTGAGAGGCAAAGCGAAAGCGAAAGAAAATGTCGAATATTACAGTACATTAAGAACTTTTGAAGCGGTACATAATTCAGATATAGTGCTATTAATAATGGATGCTACTCAGGGAGTTAGTATGCAAGATAAAAAAATGGCAAATTATATCCAAAGTGAAAGAAAAGCCTGCATAGTAATATTAAATAAATTTGATTTAATTAAAGGTGGTATAGATAAAGAATTATTTATTGATGAGATAAGATATGAATTGTCTTTTATGAAAAATCCTCCCGTGATAATGACTTCTGCTATAACAGGTTATAATATTTATAAAATTATTTCAAAAATTAAAGAAGTTGCCTTACAGTATAGTAAAAAAATACCTACTCCGGCATTGAATACTTTTATAAGAGAAATTATTTATAAAAATCCCCCTAAATATGTAAGGGGAAATACTTTAAAAATTAGATATGTTACACAAATGGGGATAAAGCCCCCTAAATTTCTATTATTTGTAAATAATCCTAAATTAATGTATGCTTCCTACCAGAGATATTTAGAAAATAAATTTTATGAAACATTTGGGTTTGAAGGCTCACCTGTAGTTATTAATTTAGCAAGAAAAAAGGAAGAAAGGAAATAGTATGAAGGTTGTTTTGATTATTACAATCTGTTATATTTTAGGTTCTGTACCTTTTGGCTATATCGTGGGTAAATTATTTAAGAAAGTAGATATAAGAGAATTGGGGAGTGGAAATATAGGGGCAACTAACGCTTTTAGGATATTGGGGCCTTCGTTAGCTTCTTTAGTAATAATTGGTGATGTCGGTAAGGGTATTTTGTCTATTTATTTAGTAAAATATTTAAATATTGATAGTTCATTAATATTAGCTATTGCAGGGATAGCAGTAATATGTGGACATGATTGGTCTTTGTTTATTGGTTTCAAGGGTGGTAAAGGGATAGCTACTACCTTTGGAGTTGTATTTGCTATCAATCCAACAATATCAATTTTAGCATTAGTAGTCTGGGGGGTTGTTTTAGTAATTTCAAAATATTCATCTTTAGCATCTATTTGTGCTATGATTTCAATTTTTGTTTTTACAATTTTATTCAAGCAGCCTTATGAATATATCGGATTTAGTGCGATAATCTTAGTTTTAGGTATTTTTAACCATAAAGAGAATATTAAAAGATTAAGATCAAAGAAAGAAATTAAATTCGGAGAAAAGGTTAAAATAAATTAGTCGTTAGTGAATAGTGAATAGTCGTTAGCAAGAGGATAAGAAAACAGGTATCCAGTATCCAGTAGTCAGGAGTCAGAATAAAGAAATTAAAAACGTGATACAAAAACCATAATTCAAAACTTAGGACCAATATAACGTTTAGCGAATAAAATTAGTTAGTTGGTTAGCTAGTTACCTGGTTGACCAATTTACCAGCAAATTGAGTGATACAGTAACACGTAATAAGTAACCTGTTTTTACATATTTATAAACATAATCTCATTACTTATTACTTATTACTGTATCTAAACGAGATACGAATTAAAGATAGAGGAAATATGTTCAAAGTAATAATCAGCGATACACAAAATAATGAAATATCTGAAATAATAAAAAATATTTTTGAGATATTTGGGGTAAAAGATAAAGTAAAAGATAAAAAAGTCTTGGTAAAGCCAAATCTATTAGGGTCATTTCCTCCGGAGAGAGGGGTGACTACTGACCCAAGGGTAATATTTGCCATTGTTCAGGAATTAAAAAAGTGTAGAGCTAAAGAAATAGTAGTGGGAGATAATTCCGGGAGCATTCATTTTGACCCCTTAAAAATCGCAAAAGTTACCGGGATATTAGATGCTTCTGACGGTTGTTACAGTAATATTGCCAGGGAAATAGTCGAAGTAAAGGTAGAGTCAGAATTTATGGAAGAATTAATTATTTCCAAAATAGTTAAAGAGGCAGATTATGTTATTAACGTTCCAAAATTCAAAACTCACAGTTTAACTACTATTACCGGTGCCATAAAAAATATGTTCGGTATTATCCCGGGAGGTAAGAAGGCAAAATTACATACTTATGCCCGCTCCATTAAAGGATTTGCTGAACTTTTGGTAGATATTTACCAAATAAGAATTCCTGATTTAAATATTATGGACGCTATAATCGGCATGGAAGGAATAGGCCCTACTAATGGAAAAATACGAATTATAAATAAAATATTAAGCAGCGATAATGGCATTTCTCTTGATTCTGTTATGGCCGCCATGATGGGGCTTAAGCCTGATACAATTGAGTTGTTACAGGTTGCCAAAGAAAGAAATTTAGGGGAGACAGATATCTCTAACATAATTATTGATGGAGAATTAGAAGTAATTCCGGGATTTAAAACACCGAATAACGGTATTTTGCAAAGAATAAGAAAAACAGCGGTCCCCCATATATTTAATTTTGCATCGGTTAAGCCGATAGTAAATCATAATAAATGTAAAATATGCAAAAGATGTATTGAAGTTTGTCCTGTTTCCGCAATGAATTTAACCGATAAATTTCCGGAAGCGGATAGAAAAAAATGTATTTCTTGCTTTTGCTGTGAAGAACATTGTCCTCATGGTGCGATAATATTACCTTCCTGGCCGCAGGATATCTTTAACCGATTAAAAGGAAAATGATAACAAATAATTTACAAGGAATAAAAAATGACAAAATATCTGGTGATAGTTGAATCACCAACTAAAGAAAAAACATTAAAAAAAATATTGGGCAAGGATTATACTATTAAATCAAGTAAGGGGCATTTGATAGATTTACCTAAAACAAAATTGGGGATAGATATTGAAAATGACTTTAAACCAGAATATGTGGTTATTCCTAAACAAAGAAGCGTAGTAAGAGAATTGCAAAAAAGCGTTAAAGGAAAAGAGAAGGTTTTTTTAGCTACTGACCCGGATAGGGAAGGTGAAGCAATTGCCTGGCATATTGCTCAAAAATTAAATATCAAGGATGAAAAAAACAGGGTTAGTTTTAACGAAATAACTGAAAAGGCTGTATCTCAGTCCATTAAAAATCCGAGAGAAATTAACCTTAATATGGTTAACTCTCAAAAAGCCAGGAGATTATTAGATAGATTAGTGGGTTACAAAGTTAGTCCATTATTATGGAAAAAGATTGGCAAAAAACTAAGTGCAGGAAGAGTGCAATCTGTAACATTACGCTTAATATGCGAAAGAGAAGAAGAAATAGCTAAATTTAAGATAGCAGAATATTGGACAATAAATGCCTCGTTCAAAAAAATAGAAGATGAAAAGGCAGAGCCTTTTGAGGCAAAACTTTTCTATATAAATTCTAAAAAAGTAATTATTAACACTAAAGAAAAAGCCACAAAAATTTGTGAAGAAGCAAAAAATCAGGATATCTGCATAAAAAGTATAAACAAAAAGAAGGAATTTAGAAATCCCCGTCCATCATTTACTACCAGTACCTTACAGCAAGAAGCCTATAATAAATTGAATTTTCCCATCAAAAAAACCATGTTTATAGCACAACAATTATACGAAGGTATCACCCTGGGCAATAAAGGAAATACCGGTTTAATTACTTATATGCGTACTGACTCGATAAGAGTATCTGATGAAGCAAAGAATGCAGCGAAAAAATATATTGAAGAACATTATGGTAAAGATTTTGCTGAATTATCTCAAAATTTAAAAACAGGAAAAAAGAAAACAAAAAATGTAAAGATTCAAGATGCTCATGAATCCATCAGGCCTACCTATGTATTCAATTACCCGGAATCAATTAGACAATATTTAACTAATGATCAATATAAATTATATAATTTAATCTGGCAAAGATTTGTAGCTAGCAGGATGAAAGCTGCTTATCTGGAAAAAATTACTATAGATATTGAGGCAGGAAGATATATCTTTAGGACATCCGGCTATCGGATACTATTTAAGGGATGTATGGTTCTGTCTGGCCAAAATAATCAGGATTTAAATAAAATCCCTAATCTTGAAAAAAAAGATAAAATCAAGTTGTTAAAAATTAAGGCAAATCAATCTTTCACCAAACCTCTTCCCAGATACACAGAAGCCAGCCTGGTAAAAAGATTAGAAAAAGAAGGAATAGGGAGACCAAGTACATACGTACCGACTATAAGCACCTTACAATATCGGACCTATGTGGAAAAAGTAAATAAAAATTTTAGACCTACAGAATTGGGAATAACTGTAAACTCTTTTTTAATTCAATATTTTTCCGATGTTGTAAATGTCGCTTTTACTGCAAAAATGGAAAAACAGCTTGATGAAGTCGAATCCGATAATGAAAAGTGGGAAAATGTTTTAGATAGATTTTATAAGACATTTTCCAGGAATTTGGAAAAAGGAAACCAGGCACCAAAAATTGAAATGCCAAAAGTATTCAGTGATGAAATATGTGATAAATGCGGTAGTAAGATGTTAATAAAAAATGGACGTTTTGGTAAATTTTTAGCTTGTTCAGGATTCCCGAAATGTAAAAATACAAAACCATTTTTAGATAAAATCGGCATCTCCTGTCCCGAAGAGGGCTGTTCGGGTGAGATTATCAGAAAAAAGACCAAAAAGGGAAGGACCTTCTACGGGTGCAGCAATTATCCTAAATGCTCCTTTGTAACCTGGAATAAGCCGGTTAATAAAAGATGCCCACAATGTAATTCTATTTTAGTAATAAGTAATAGTAAGAAAAGCGGACTTTATTTTAAGTGTAGTAATTCTGATTGTGATTATAAAGAATTTAAAAAAAAGGATAAATCATAATTTAAGATAGCACCTGGAATTTAAGTGGTAATTTATTTCGAGAAAGAGAATTTGTTCCTCAAAAAAAGAAAAAAAGGAGGAGTGTTTAAATTTGAAGGAACATATAAATTCGTATATTTCTTTTCTAAAGAATGAAAAAAATTATTCCAATAATACTATTATTTCCTATAAAAACGATTTATTACAGTTGTTAAATTATTTAAAGGAATATAAAATAATAAAGAGAAGCAATGTACAATATATTGACCGCAGCATTATGCGAAAATATATTGTATATTTAAAGAAGTGTGATTATTCGGTAAGAAGTATTTGCAGAAAAATATCTACCGTCCGGTCTTTCTTTAAATTTCTATCAAGAGAAGGTATAGTAGATATTAATCCGACCATAAATCTAATAACACCTAAGATAAATAAGAAATTACCTTCTTTCTTATACTTAGAAGAAATTAACAAACTTATTGAAACGCCGTTCGGGCATACAATATTTGGAATTAGAGATAGGGCAATCCTTGAGCTGCTTTATGGCACCGGAATGAGGGTTGGAGAACTGGTGAATTTGGATATTCGCGATATAGACCTGTATGAGAAAACTGTGAGGGTATTTGGAAAGGGCTCAAAGGAAAGAATTCTCCCTTTGGGAAATCCGAGCATAAAGGCAGTACAAAAATATTTAACCGTTAGAAATATATTTAGAAAAAATATATCTATAGATAAAAATAACCCGAATGCATTATTTTTAAATCGTTTTGGGGGAAGACTATCAGCAAGAAGCATACGAAGATTTCTAATTAAATACATGAAAATTGCTGGTTTAAATAAAAAGATAAGTCCACATGTTTTAAGGCATTCATTTGCTACACATCTCTTGGGAGGGGGAGCAGATTTACGTTCTGTTCAGGAACTTTTAGGACATGAGAGTTTATCTACTACTCAAATATATACTCATATTACTAAAGAAAGATTAAAAGCTATTTATAAAAAATCTTATCCCAGGTCTTAGTATTAAAAGTTTAGAGGAGATGAAATAAAAAATGTTTAAAGGAACTACAATCTTAGCGATAAAACATAAAGGCGAAGTAGCTATTTCCGGTGATGGCCAGATAAGTATGGGAAATACTATTATGAAAAATAATACTAAAAAAATACGAAAACTTTATGATGATAAAGTGCTTACCGGATTTGCCGGAGCAAGCGCAGATGCCATGACTCTATTTGAAAAATTTGAAAAGAAAATAGAAGAACTTCATGGAAATTTACCTAAAGCGGTTATTTCTTTGGCCAAAGAGTGGCGGACTGATAAAATATTAAGAAAATTGGAAGCGATATTAATTGTTGCGGATAAAGAGTATATATTTATAGTTTCCGGAACTGGTGATATAATAGAACCGGATAATAATATTGCGGCTATCGGATCAGGTGGTCCTTATGCATTTGCGGCAGCAAAGGCTTTGGTTAAGTATTCGAATTTATCTGCTCACGAAATAGCCCGGGAATCATTAAAGATTGCTGCTTCAATATGTATCTATACTAATGATAAAATATCAGTAGAAAAATTATAATAAAAAGGAGGAACCACAAATGATTAATGACTTAACCCCTTCACAAATAGTTTCAGAACTTAATAAATATATAATTGGGCAAGATAATGCTAAAAAAGCAGTAGCTATAGCCTTACGAAATAGAATTAGGAGACAGAAGTTACCCCCGGAATTAATAGATGAAGTAACACCAAAAAATATCATAATGATCGGGCCTACCGGTGTTGGAAAAACAGAAATCGTTAGAAGATTGTCAAAATTAGTTAAAGCCCCTTTTGTAAAAGTTGAAGCAACAAAATTTACCGAAGTAGGTTATGTAGGAAGAGATGTGGATTCCATAATCAGAGATTTAGCTGAAGTAAGCGTTCAATTGGTTCGTAAAGAATGGGCCAGTAAGGTAGAAGATAAAGCTAAACAATTGGTCGATGAAAAGATATTAGATTATTTATTCCCTGTATCAAAAAAAAGAAAAGAACAAAAGACAAATTTATTAGATGATTCATTTTATTCCGGAACTGAAGAAGAAAAAAAAGAATCTTTTGATGTTTCAACAAAAAAAGATGAAAGGGCAGAAAGATTTGAAAGGACTAGAAAAAAGTTTGAAGATAGACTAGAAAAAGGTGAGTTGGAAAATAGACTAATTGAAATTGAAGTTGAGGAAAACATTAAGTCAACAGTAGAAGTTTTTTCCAATTCCGGGATAGAAGGAATGGGTATAAATTTTAAAGATATTATGGGAAAAATGTTCCCTCAAAAAAGAAAAAAACAAAAAGTTACCATTGCGGAGGCTCGTAAAATATTGCTCTATGCTGAAACTCAGAAGTTAATAGATATGGATGAAGTAATTCGAGCTGCTATTGATAGAGTGGAAAATTTAGGGATTGTTTTTCTTGATGAAATCGATAAAATTGCCGGGCAAGAAAAATCATACGGACCGGATGTATCTAGAGGAGGAGTTCAAAGAGATATATTACCTATTATTGAGGGGTCAACAGTTATGACTAAACACGGAGCAGTAAAGACTGACCATATTTTATTTATAGCTGCTGGTGCTTTTACTACTTCAAAACCTTCTGATTTAATACCTGAATTACAAGGACGTTTTCCTATTAGGGTTGAATTAAATATTTTAAATAAAGAAGATTTAAAAAGAATATTAACTGAACCATGTAATTCACTAATAAAACAATACACAGCCTTACTTGCCACCGAAGGTTTGAAGATTGAAATTACAGATGACGCTATTGACGAGATTGCTGAAGCTTCTTTTTTGGTGAACGAACAGACAGAAAATATTGGGGCAAGAAGACTTTATACTGTTTTAGAAAAATTATTGGAAGATATTTCTTTTAACGCTCCCAGTTTAAAAAAGAAGCAAGTTACTATAGATAAAAAATATGTTAAGAAAAAATTACAAAGTATAGTAAAGAGCGAAGATTTAAGCAGATATATTCTATAATTCACCAATTCACCGATTAAAATAGTCGTTAGTGAATAGTGAATAGTCGTTAGCATAAATACAGGATACAAAATATTTAATTTACCGATTGACCAATCGACCGATTAAAATAGTCGTTAATTTCAAATACAAGGTTCTTAGTTATAAGATGAGAGTTAGTTGATACGGTTTACCAACCTGATTTTAATTCTTCAACCGGGTAACGGGAAAACTGGTTAACTGGCTAACCATATTGACGAAATAAGGTATTGTTAGTGTAAAATTTAATGGATAGATAGATAGAAAGAAAAATGCTATCTTTTCTTTTTCTTTCTTAACTCGATACTCGATATTCGATACTATATACTTTCTTTTATTATTCTTGATTTAGAAAAAAAACTGTGTTATACTGTTTTTGATTTTATGCACTTGTTATTCATAAGTTATAAGGAATTATGACGATTTTGGAGTCATAAGAAAAAGTAAAAAAATATAAATAAAAAATATTAAATTGGAGGATAGTAGATGAGTGTAATTTCAATGAAACAATTACTAGAAGCTGGCGTACATTTCGGTCATCAAATGCGCCGATGGGATCCTAGAATGAAATCCTATATTTTTACAGATCGAAATAATATATATATTATAGACCTTCAACAGACTGTAAAATTAGTCCAGGTGGCCTATAATTTTGTAAGAGAAATATCTAGTAATGGTGGTAATGTACTTTTTGTAGGAACTAAAAAGCAAGCCCAGGAATCAATTAAAAATGAGGCCGAAAGATGTGGTATGTTTTATGTAAATTATAGGTGGTTGGGCGGAACATTAACTAATTTCAGCACTATTAGAAAACGGGTGAAAAGGCTTTGCGAATTAGAGGAAATGGAAGATAATAAAATGTTTGAAGTTCTTCCTAAAAAAGAAGTAATAAGTTTGAAAAGAGAAAAAGAGAAACTTCAAAAAGTATTAAACGGAATAAAAGATATGCAAAAACTTCCAGATGTCATATTCATAGCTGATCCAAAAAAAGAGAAGATTGCAGTTGCTGAAGCCAATAAACTTTCTATTCCTATTGTGGCGATTGTGGATACAAATTGTAACCCGGAAGAAATTGATTATGTAATTCCAGGGAATGATGATGCAATAAGAGCAGTAAAATTGCTTTCTTCAGTTATGGCTGACGCGGTTATAGAAGGAAAAAAATCATCCATTGAAAAAGAAGTTAAAATGGTCAGTTAAAACAAAAATATCAATATAAACGAAGCAAGGAGTTAAGAATGAACATTAGTGCCCAGATGGTTAAAGAATTACGAGCAAAGACAAGTGCCGGAATGATGGATTGCAAGAAAGCTTTAGAAGCTACCGGGGGAGACACAGAAAAAGCAATTAAATATTTACGTAAAAAGGGTATAGCAGCAGCTTCATCTAAACTTAACAGAAAAGCGTTAAACGGAGCGGTAGGTTCCTACATTCACCTATATGGTAAAATAGGAGTTTTAGTCGAGGTAAATTGTGAAACAGATTTTGTTGCTAATACCGGGGAGTTTAAAGAATTTGTAAAAAATATTGCCATGCAAATTGCAGCCTCAAATCCTAAATTTATTAACAGAGAAGAAGTTCCCAACGATGTAATTGAAAAGGAAAAAGAAATATTTTATGCGCAAGTTGAAAAATCAGGAAAACCTGCCCCGATTATTGGAAAAATTGTTGAAGGTAAATTGGAAAAATATTTTAAAGAAAATTGTTTAAAAGAACAAGTATTTATCAAGGATAATAGCAAAAATATTAATCAGTTATTATTAGAGCTAATTGCTAAATTAGGTGAAAATATTATAATTAAAAGATTTGCAAGATTTCAACTTGGCGAAGAAATCTAATTAGTATCTCGTATCTCGTGAATCGTATATCGTTAAGATAAGATATTTGCCCAGCAACTAACCAGCTAACTAATTCTATACGCTAAACGCTGTACGCTATACGCTAGTTAATATACCGAAGGATAAGAAATATGAAAAAACCCGTATATAAGAGAATTCTCTTGAAACTTGGTGGTGAATCATTATGTGGGAAAAAAGGTTATGGCATCGACACCCAAAAGATTAATTTTATTGCTAAAGAAATTGCCGAGATAAAAGAATTGGGAGTGCAAGTAGCGATAGTGATTGGAGGGGGTAATATCTTTAGGGGCCAAGAGGGAAGCGAAAAAGGTGTAGATCGGGTTTCGGCTGATTATATGGGCATGTTGGCAACTGTAATAAATGCTTTAGCACTTCAAGATTCTTTAGAGAAATTAAATATCGAAACAAGAGTGCAGACTGCAATTGAGATGAAAGCAATTGCTGAACCATATATCAGAAGAAGGGCTATTAGACATTTAGAAAAAAATAGAATAGTAATTTTAGCTTCCGGAACGGGGAATCCCTACTTTACTACAGATACTGCTGCCTCACTAAGAGCAATTGAACTAAATGCACAAGCAATCCTTAAAGCCACAAAAGTAGATGGTGTATATGAGTCTGATCCGTTAAAAAATTCAAAAGCAGTAAAATTTAAAAATATAAGTTTTCTCGAGATCTTGAATAAGGGTTTAAAGGTTATGGACGCAACCTCTGTTACTTTGTGCATGGAAAATAATATTCCGATCATCGTTTTTAGCCTTAATACTATTGGAAACATTAAAAGAGTTGTATTTGGTGAAAAAATTGGAACAATAGTGAAGGGAGAATAAATATGCTGCCTGATTTGTTAAATGAAACAAAGATTAGAATGGACAAAACGATTACATCATTAAGAGATGAATTTGCTCACATAAGAACAGGAAGGGCTTCTTCAACCCTGGTAGACCGGATAAAAATATCCTATTACGGTACACTAACTCCACTTAAACAAATAGCAAATGTATCTGTTCCAGAAGCAAATTTAATAGTTATTCAACCCTGGGATAAAAAATGTACTTCTGAAATTGAAAAAGCTATATGGAAATCTGATTTAGGATTAGCCCCGTCAATTGATGGTAATATCATTCGACTTACAGTGCCGCCACTAAACGAGGAAAGACGAAAAGATTTGGTAAAACTGGTAAAAAAAGAAGCCGAAAATGGGAAAGTAAGCATAAGAAACATAAGAAGAGAGGCAAATGATTTAGTAAAAAAAGATGAGAAAGATGGTAATACTTCAGAAGACGAATGTAAAAAGCAACAAAGCAAAATTCAAGAGCTAACTGATGAGTATGTAGAAAATATCGATAAGTTATTGGAACTCAAAGAAAAAGAAATCATGGAAGTATAGAAAATGTTTTGTAATAAAATAATAAAAACAAAGGAGATCTTAAATGCCTCATAAGATTACTGATGAATGCATCAAATGCGGTATCTGTGTTGATGAATGTCCTGTAGAAGCAATTTCTGAAGGAGATGAAACTTATATAATTGATAAAGATAAGTGCACAGATTGTGGAGCTTGTGCGGATGTTTGTCCAAATGGAGCAATAGTAAAGGAATAATAAATAATAAAACTCCCTTCTAATTTTAATCTATATTAAACTATTTTGTATTAATATAATTTTAAGGGGGTTTTTTTATAGGTGATGATTATTAGAAATTTTAAGATTAATAAAAAAGAATTATTTGATAAGAATAAAATACCTCAACACCTCGCAATAATAATGGATGGAAATGGGCGATGGGCAGAGAGAAGGGGATTACCTCGAAGCGCAGGTCACAGGGAAGGTGCCAAAACAGTTAGAAAAATTATAACTAGCTGCTTAGACTTTAACATTCCTATATTAACTATTTTTGCGTTTTCTACGGAAAATTGGAAACGTCCGAAGAGGGAAATAAACTATCTAATAAAATTATTTACAAGAGTTTTGGGTAGAGAAAAAGCAAATTTAGTTAAAAATAATATACAGATAAATTTTATAGGAAGGTTAAATAACCTGCCTAATTCGCTTACTGAAAAAATGAAAGAATTACACGAATGTACCAAAAGCAATGATAAACTTATTTTAAACATTGCTATTAACTATAGTGGAAGAACTGAAATTGTTGATGCGCTAAAATCTATATTACTAAAAATAGACAAAAAAACATTAAGCATTGAAGAAATTAACGAAAATACCATTAAGGATAATTTGTATACCTACAATCTTCCTGATCCCGATTTACTAATTAGAACAGCGGGCGAGATGAGAGTTAGTAATTTTATGCTCTGGCAGATTGCTTACACGGAACTTTGGGTAACTCCTGTTTTTTGGCCTGACTTCGACGAGAATAATTTAGTAGAAGCAATAAGAAATTACCAAAGAAGAGTGAGAAAATATGGAGGAAAAGTATAGTAATTTCATAAAAAGAACTGCAACAACTATCATAGGGTTTTTTTTAGCTTTTTTAGCAATATTTCGGGAAGGATTCCCCTTTTTTATTGTTGTTATAATAATAGCCTTATTGGGGTTAAAGGAATTATATAATATAGCTGATAAGCAAGGATATAGGCCATCATATATATTAGGCACCATACTAATTTTATACTTCATCTTTATATCAGTATATGATATTTATAGCTTTAATCACCATATTAAAAATATAATTATTACTTTTTTTATTTTATTATCTTTTATTATACAATTATTTAGAAAAGATCATTCTAAGGTATTAGCTGAGATATCCATTACAATTTTTGGAAGCATTTATTTAGGATATTTATTATCCTTTATGATAAAAATAAAAGACCTACCCAATGGAAATTATTATCTTATTTCCCTGTTAATCATTACCTGGGTCAATGATATTGGAGCTTATCTCATCGGTAGTTATTTTGGAAAAAATAAAATATTTCCTAAAATAAGTCCCAAAAAAACCATTGAAGGATCAATCGGGGGGATTATACTAAGTATTGCTACTACTTTTGCCTTAAAAAAATGGTTAAATTTAACTTTTAATGAATTGATTTCACTCGGTTTGATTATAGCAATAATAGCACAAATTGGCGATATATTTGAATCAGTATTGAAAAGAGGTTCAGGAGTCAAGGATTCAGGGACTTTAATTCCTGGTCAGGGGGGAGTATTAGACTGTCTTGATAGTCTAATATTTACAGCTCCCGTATTCTATTATTATATAGTTTTGTTAAATTTGCACTAATAAATATTTTTAAAAGTAAGGGGTTTAATTGTGAAGAAAAGAATAGCTATATTAGGTTCAACAGGTTCGATAGGACAGCAAACTCTGGAAGTTATAAAAAAATATTTAAATGAATTTGAAGTAGTGGCTCTAAGTGGTTGGAAAGATACAAAAATGCTTCAGGAGCAGATAAATATCTATAACCCTAAAGTAGCAGTAGTTAAAAATGAAGTTATTGCCAGGAATTTGAAAAAGAATTTAAATAAAAAAAATAATATTAAAATATTATGGGGAACAAACGGATTAATAAATATAGCAACCTTAGAAGAAACCGATATTATTGTAGTTGCTATCACCGGGATAGCATCTCTTATACCTACTTATGAAGCAATAAAAAGAGGAAAAAGAGTTGCTTTGGCCAGCAAAGAAGCGATGGTAGTGGGTGGCGAGTTATTAGTGAAAGAAGCAATATCTAAAAATGCAAAAATTATACCTATAGATAGTGAACATAGTGCAATTTTACAATGTTTAAAGAATGAGAAAAAAGATTGTGTTGAAAAAATTATATTGACGGCATCCGGGGGTGCTCTTTATAATTTTACCGAAAATGCTCTAAAAAATGTAACAGCTGAAGACGCACTAAATCATCCCACCTGGAAAATGGGGAAAAAGGTTACTATTGATTCGGCCACTTTGATGAATAAAGGATTAGAAGTAATTGAAGCAAAATGGTTTTTCAATATACCGGCTAATAAAATAGAAATCGTAATCCATCCTCAAAGTTATGTGCACTCAATGGTTCAATTTACAGACGGTACCATTTTAGCTCAAATAGGTGAACACGATATGAAGATTCCCATCCAGTACGCTTTATTTTATCCTAATAGGAATACTAATAATTTTCCACGCTTAGAATTAACTAAAGTAGGCCAATTAACTTTTAGAAAACCAAATTTCAGCAAATTTCCTTGTATTAAACTTGCCTACCAAGCATTAGAGATTGGAGGTACAATGCCGGCAGTATTAAATGGGGCAAACGAAATTGCAGTTAATGCTTTTTTAAATAATCAAATAGGCTTTTTATCAATCCCTCAAATTATTCAAGGTACAATGAAAGAGCATGAAGCAAAGTATAATCCTAATATTAACGACATTTTAAATGCTGACTACTGGGCCAGGGAAAGAGCCCTATCTTTATGTGCAAATACAAAATCCAGTAATAAGTAATGAGTGATGAGTGTGCGCCAAGAAAGCTTGGCAGGTCTTTCCGGTGAGAGTCCGGATTAGGCAAAGGTTAGCCGCCAGCCTAACACCTATATCACATACAAGAGGGTAACCAAATGTATGAAGCTGGTAGATG